>Ga0315331_10004703_pt1 | contig 10252 bp, 10 predicted proteins | sample M160m34915metaG_FD_203456 | JGI IMG/M metagenome (GOLD analysis project Ga0315331, IMG submission 203456) | Ammonia-oxidizing marine archaeal communities from Monterey Bay, California, United States - M1 60m 34915 | ecosystem: Environmental > Aquatic > Marine > Intertidal zone | place: USA... | reverse complement strand
ACCGGTGGTCAAATTATGCCGCCGATTATGGGTGCGGGTGCTTTTGTCATGGCAGAGTTTACGAGGACAGCTTACGCAGACATCGTATGGATGTCCCTTGTTCCGGCATTACTCTACTTTGGCTCCGTCTTGCTCTACGTTCATATTCTGGCGGTGAAATCAGGCATTCAGGGAATGAACGTCGCCTCCGGTGCCTGGCAGGTCATCAAAGATGGCGTTCATTTCTTATTGCCTCTCGTGATTATCACCGCATTGTTGGTCCAGAATTATTCCCCGGTACTTGTCGGCGTCAGTGGTTGCGCTGCGGTGATTGCAGCAAGCCTGCTCCGATCTCACACCCGAGTGAATTTACAATTGCTCATTGATGCGCTACATCAGGGCGCCATACTCGCGATACCAATAACGATTGCCTGTGCGGTTGCAGGCATCGTGGTTGGCACGATAGGACAAACCGGGGTTGGCTTGCAGTTCACTGAATCCGTGGTTGGTATGTCGAATGGACAACTTTGGTTGGCATTGATACTCATTTCAATTGCCGCACTGGTATTGGGTATGGGGCTGCCGGCGACGGCGGCTTATATTGTGCTGGCGGTGATGACTGGGCCTGCGCTACAGGAACTTGGGCTAACGTTGATCACCGCGCATATGATTATCTTTTGGCTATCCCAGACTTCAAATGTCACGCCTCCGATTGCGCTGGCGGCTTTTGCCGGTGCAGGTATTGCAGGCGCGCAGCCTATGCGTTCAGCGGTAGAGGCATTCCGTCTCGCTTCGGGGCTTTTTGTGATTCCGCTGATGATGGCTTACTCACCGCTGTTACTAACGGGACAGAACAGTTGGCCTGATGTGTTGTTGGCCGGGCTGGTAACCCTTGCACTGATCGTGGCTATCGCCATGGTGACGACGCGTTTTCTGTTTACTCAGGTAGGCAAGTGGCAGCTTGGGCTAGCGGGCCTGTCCATTGTGATATTAATCTATCCGAGTATCGCTGGGCGCTTGGCGGCTGTGGGTTTAGTGATGATTGTCGCGTTGCTGAATTATCGAATGCTGCCAGACTTAAGCGAGCACTCGAAGACGTCTGCATAGTGCTGAAAGCGCACTGTGCTAGTATATTCGGCTCATGCTAAGAGAGATCTGTTCAATGAACAAGATGCTATTGGTTGTGCTGTTTGCGTGTCTTCTATCGGCTTGTGAGCCGGTAGATCGTACGCCTGGTATGTGGTTATCTGGCGAGCTAGTAACCGCTGAAATCACTGATTGGACGTTTAGTAACGAGCAAAGGGAGGTCTTTCTTCAGACTCACCCTTGGTACGGTATACCATTCTCCATTACTGTTGTTGCAGCGACTACCGGTGATAAGCTTTTTATGCCTTCGATATACAGTGAGCCGGTGGCGTTTCCAGAGGGGAAATACTGGAATCGTATTGTTGCAAAAAATCCTGAAGTGCTGATCAGGATAGGAGGCAAACTCTATCCGAGATCAGTGCATTTGATTGTAGATGAAGACGAATTTGAAGAAGCGTTTTCGGCGCTAGCCAGTAAATATGATTATTGGAAGGCAGTAAAGGAAGGTGATGTGGAGAGGCCACCTTTTGTGCTGCTCAGGTTGGACCCGTCAAAGGAATAAGATTGGAGCAAGTGATGTTTATCGAAGGGTCGGCAGGAAACATAGAGGCGCAGTGGGACGAAACGCAAGATGCGATTGGCTCAGCTGTTCTTTGTCATCCTCACCCGCTAATGGGTGGTTCAATGCACGATGGCGTTCTTCAATTAGTGTCCTCAGCATTTAAGGAATACAGCATCAATTGCCTTCGCTTTAACTTTCGCGGCGTAGGCAGTAGTGATGGTGAGCACGATAAGGGTGTTGGTGAGATCGAAGACCTTAATACCGTTGTGAGTTGGTTGGAAGATAAACGGCCTAAGCAGAAACTTTGGTTAGTGGGTTACTCCTTTGGGGCAAATGTCGTGTGGCAGGGCTTGAGTAGATATCGTTCAGATCAGTTGGCTGGGGTATTACTTGTCGCTCCTCCGGTTGGCCGCATGCATTTTTCTGCTTTTGAATCTCTACCTTGTCCTGTCTTTGCAGTGGCCGGTGATCGCGATGATTATGTCGACGAGCAGGCGTTTAGTGACTGGACCAATGTAGACGCCAGAATCATTGCTGGCGCGGATCACTTCTTTTCTGGGCGCTCGAGAGAATTATCCTCGGTTGTAAGCAATGTGCTAGAAAACAGCGCAAGCTAGCAGAGCAAGTGCCTCTTTGCTGTATTAGAGAAGGTGATTCGAGTCAAACCAGAAATTGTTTGTTCTTTAGAGATCAATCGATGCGCGCAATGGGCTTTGTGCACATGATATGCATAGTCTTTTTGATTGCGGATCAAAGTGCACCTAACGCTTCAGCTAACGGTGTGTCTCCATCGAGCAGACTGAATGCCTTACCGATCGTGTTGTGATTGTCGAGACAAGCAGTGAGAGCGGAGGCGACGTTCTCGCGAGATGTTATGCCTCTTCCTTCAAGGTTTTCAGTAATAGAGACTCGCCCGGACCCAGAGTCATCAGTCAATCGTCCGGGGCAAACGATTGTGAAATCAAGACCTGTCTCGAGAAGATAATTGTCTGCGTGCGCTTTGGCTCGGTGATAGTGTGCAATAGGTGACTGACTGTTTACATCGTTGTTGATTGAACTAAGCATGATGTACCGTTGAACATGATTGACTTGTGCGGCCACCATGGAGCGGATAGCGCCAATATGATCGACCAGTACAGTCTTGTCTTTGCCTGTTTTGCCACCGGAGCCCGCTGCAAAGATGATGGCATCACAGCCTCGCACCGCATGATCGATGGGATATTCAAGATCTGCCAGCACAGTGGGAACGCCTAATTTGTCAAACTTCTCTCGATGCAAGGGGTCTCTGATCATAGCGACCGGATCATGGTTGCTTTCAGCTAACTGTTTGATGACATGAGTTGCGGTAACGCCATTGGCGCCGATAACCAGTACTTTCATGTTTACTCTGTTTGAATGTTGGAGATGCTGATAAGTAAGCATCAGAGTGACACCTTAATCAATAGTACAGGCGCGTTTTTACGAAGCGATACTTGCTCTCCAGTCCGCCGATTGGCATGTTATCCGTGTTACTTTCTATGAATGACTTATTGTGTTTTATTGCCTACGAAAATTTTAGAAATAGTCAAAGCAATGCCATATTTAGTCTAACGTGCCCTTCATCATATGGATGTTCCGCGCTCAAATCGGGATCAGTAACGATTAACTTGCTCATGGCTGAAAGCCACAGCAAGGTTGCAAAATTCAGCACCCAGACGACTCAAATGGTAGGGAAATTCGATGAAAAAGGGTGCGACGGAAAATTCTTGTAGAATTAATCAGGGTAGGGCTGTTAGTTTTATCGCTGATTGATTGAAGATGCTGACTACTTCACACCAGATTTTTTAACAATAACCGGGAAACAAACATGAGCTTGATCTCTCCAAATGAAACACTACAAATAGCCGGTATTCTCACAGGTTTAGCAGCGTTCGGATTCTGGGTTGAGACAACTGCGATTGGTCGCAAAGCTTCCGGCGTTCTCATTATTCTATGTCTCGGTGTCTTGCTGTCCAATATCCAAATCATTCCCCACAGTGCAGACGCTTATGGTGTCGTGGGCTCGATGCTTGTACCTCTTGCTATTCCTATGTTGTTGTTTCGTGCGGATCTAAAGCAGGTATTCGCTGAGGTGGGGCCTATGCTAAAGGCCTTTATTGCCTCGGCGCTGGTGATTGCTGTGTCAATTATCGTATTGACGCTGGCGTTTGATTTTGGAAAGTATGAATCGAAGGTGGCAGGTACATTGGCGGGGAGTTATATCGGTGGCTCTCTCAACTTCGTTGCGACGGCTCAGGCGGTACAACTTGATGACCCGAATCATTATGTCGCCGCACTAACAGCAGATACGATTGGCGCCGTTTTATTTCTGATCTTGCTGATGGTTATGCCAGCGCTCGCCTTTGTGCGACGACTCATGCCCTCTCGTTACTACTCAGAAGCTGGCGCTAACCTAGGCGCCGAGGCGGGTCACCAGGAGACCACTGCAGCCAAACCGTTTGATATCGCAGGGCTCGCCGCGGCCATGGCCACCAGTTTTATTATCTGTGCCCTTGCCGATTTGATCTCCGCAAAACTGGGGCAGGAAAGTTACTCCATTCTCATCATTACTATACTGGCGTTGTTGGTCGCCAACTTCATGAAGCCGCTTGTTAAGCGCTTTAACTCGGAGTTTGAGGTTGGGACTTTTTTCATGTACATGTTTTTTGTCACCATCGGAGCCGGCGCTGATATCGCGACGATAGCAGGTGTAGCGCTTCCCTATGTCGTGTTGATTTGTCTCGCGGTGGCGATGTTTTTTGTGCTGATATTGGTTGTCGGCAGAGTGCTGAGGCTCGACCTTGCCGAGCTGATGGTCGCTGCAAATGCTTGCATCCTCGGGCCGGCAACCGCCGCAGCGCTGGCTGCAGGTCAAGGTTGGAAGGACCTGGTGACACCAGGCATGTTGACGGGAATTCTTGGTTATTCCGTCGGTACCTTTATCGGTGTTGCCGTAACAAAGTTGTTAGGTTGAAAACGAGTTGCTCGCCTATTTAAGGGATTAATTCTCGCTAGATTTATTCCGATCAAAGTTTAGGCGAGTGCAATGCTATGTTTTCTGGCGTTAGCCCAAACGCGCTCTGGTAGCTAACATTGCCCGTGCTAAGCTCATCGTATTTCAAATACCACACGTCGTGTATTTTGTAGAATGGCACCGTTGGGTATAGGTGGTGAATTAAGTGGTAATTCTGGTACACGAGAAGTGGCGTCAATAGCCACTCCCAGCCCATGCGCATCGTGGAAGCCAAAAAGGGATCCTCTTGGTGGGTTACAACGCCAGGGTAGTGAGGCAAATAGACAAACACCAGAGATACCAGAAATAAAGCGATGCGTGTTGGTATCAACCACAGCATCACAATCTCGTAGCCAAGTCCGGCGAATGTTGCGATGCCAATGACCGCAAAGATTGCTGCGACGAAGCCGACAACGAGCAAGAGATGTTTATCACGGACTTCGCCGCCATTTCGAAGGAAATAGATAAAGTAGTACAAGTCGAAGTTTGACCATCGAATAGGCATCTGCCAGATGGGCGAGTCGTGGGTATAACGGTCGGGGTCGATTTTTTCGTTAGTGAATCGATGATGTTGCATGTGAATCCACCGGGTCACCTGCATGGGTGCATAGGGGGCAAGAAAAAGAAGCCCGATGCCGCCAACCAGTTCATTGACGAATGAATTGCTTGAGATGGCTCTGTGTAACCCATCATGAGCAACGCTGAACATGCCATAGGCAAAGAAACCGTTGATCAGGCAGCCCGTCCACATTGGCAACGCGCCCTGCAGGGCGTAATACCAAGTTGTACCCATTCCGACGAGAAGTCCGATGCCTAACATAAGGGTTGGCATTGCGATTTTTGGCGACTTTACCATCTGCTTGAGGAGCGCTTCACTCGACAAAGGTCGGTTTGAGTTCATAGCGTATCTTCCCATTCTGGTTTGATGTGAAAAAGGTTACGCAGTGCCCGAGACATGTGGCTGAGGTAAATAAGGCCACATTAGCGTCATCGAGTACCATTTAACGAGGGTATGCATCAAATAGCAACCGATCAGTGTCGAAGTGAAATAAGCCGTTTGCAAATTTTTGACGATTTTTAAACGATGATTCAAACATTGGTTCAGCATGATGCCCGCTGTTTATCGTGGAGAGACACGTCGCCCGGGATAAAGTAATATTGGGGTAATCCAACCTTGAAGGAGAACTGAGATGGCTGCAGCCTTTATGGCTTATCCTGAGCTTCGAAATCCGTTTGAAGCGAAAGAAATTCACCCCCCGGGGAGCACAACGGTGTTGTACCAGGGAAAAACTATCAGACTTGAATCAACAGGAGCGGGCGCCGGCCTATTGATTAAGCCAGAGGATTTGACCCGAATTAATGGTTTTGAAATAAAGCCAGAAGGTGCATGTTACTTGGATCTCTGTATACCTTTGGGTGAAAAATTGCTCGTTCAGCAAGAAGGTCAGGCGTGGTTTGATCTCACCGCGTTTGCTGAGTTGCTTGATCAACCCTACGTTGTGGATGCTGAAGCAGGCGTTTGGAGTTTTGCGGAGATTCCCGCCAAGCGAGAGAACATGATGCTGAATGCGCAAGTGCCGGATTTTGAAGTCACGGACCGAGCAGGCAATGTCATTAGAATGGCTGATCTAAAAGGTAAAAAAGCACTTATTGTCACCTGGTCCTCATGGTGAGGATGCTTTCTTGACGTGCCCGTGTGGCAACGTATATATGAAGAAATAAACGATCCTGATTTTGTTATTATTTGTGCAGCGGAAGATACCGGCGGCGAAGCTGTAGCAGGTCCAATTTTTGATGCGGCGAATCCGACTTACATCCAAGTTGTTGATGAAAACCACATCATCAGCAGCGCCTTTAATTTCGTTAATGTGCCTTCTGCGGCGTGGGTTGATGAGCAAGGCCAGATTGTTCGTATTGATGAAGGAACTTACTCTCAGATTCACGCTTTTGGTGAGGGTGACGAAGGCATTACCTTCGGAACCGATGTCTACGAGCCTGCGCTTAAGGATTGGATCGCAAACGGTGCTAATAGCAAGCATGTTCAGTCGAGTGAAAAAGTCGTGGGCAATATTCGCCAGCACTCAAGTGACCAACAGAAAGCTGATGCCGCATTTCGATTGGGTAATCTGTTTCGACTTCATGGCGATGAAAAGAGCGCCAGCAAGTATTGGCAGATGGCGAGCGAACTGAACCCGGATAGCGTTAACTTTATTCGTCAGAATTTGACGCTAACTGAAGAGGGTTCTGCAGGTGAGACGTTCAGGACACTCATGGGTGAATACGTAAGTGCTGGAAAAGATTATTACCGTCCGCTTGATCTCTAGATGAATTGAGGTCGGGGTAAGATTTACAAAAACAGTTATCTTTGCGCTGAGTCAATAAAGTCACTCTTGCGCGAGTCATTGTTATGTTACCGATGCTGTAAATTTTACGTCGACTTCCTTCTTTTTCTCTCCGATCCCTGAATCCTTTAGTGAGTCTAATTTGTGAAAAAATTTAAGTTCTGTCCCATGTGCGCTTCGCCGTTGATAGAAAAGATTAAGGCGCGCATTGAGTGCGCGGCCAGTTGTGGTTTTGTTAACTACGATAACCCCACACCGGTCGCGGCTGTTGTCGTTGAATTCGATGGCAAAATTGTGCTCGCGCATAATCGGTCGTGGCGGGGTGATTTCTATGGCGTGATTACCGGTTTTGTTGACCACGCAGAAGCGCCAGCGGATTGCGCTGTGCGAGAAGTCAAGGAAGAGCTGGACCTTGATGCCAGCCCCGCGTCGTTAATCGGCGTTTACCCGTTTGAGCGTATGAACCAAGTGATCATTGGATACCACGTTCGAGCGACCGGAACAATTTCGCTGAACGAGGAGCTGGATGCCTTCAAGTTAATGTCGCCAGAAGACTGTGTTGCATGGCCGACGGGTACTGGATACGCATTGCGCGACTGGCTGCGCTCGCAGGGTCATGAACCTGAGATGATGAAACTTCCCTAGCGAGACGTTTCTTTGTTTGTGTGTTGTTTGTGCTCTAGGGTGTGAATTGCTCGTTAAGAATGCGTTCTTCGAGATTATGATCCGGGTCAAAAAGTAACGTCACCGCCCTTTTTGGTGCAATGCTAATTTCAACTTCCGCGACGTTGCGAACTTCATGCGCATCTGCCACAGCGCTGACCGGCCTTTTGTGTTCATCAAGTACCGTGAGATGAATTTTTGCATCTTTTGGTAAAACAGCACCTTGCCAACGCCGGGGTCGAAAAGCACTGATAGGCGTGAGGGCAAGAACGTCTGACCCGATAGGGAGTATTGGGCCGTGAGCAGACAGGTTGTAAGCGGTGCTGCCAGCCGGCGTCGCGACCAAACAGCCATCGCACATCAGCGTTTCGATACGCGTTTTGCCATCAATGGTTACACGCAGGTTGGCTGCCTGACGTGTTTGTCGTAGCAGAGATACTTCATTGAAGGCATAAGCTTCTTGTTCGATACCCGAATCAGTTGTTACCTTCATGTGAAGCGGTGTGATGGTAACCTGCTGCGCCTTCTCGAGGCGTTCCATCAGATCATCGGTCTCGAAAGAATTGAGCAAAAATCCAACCGTTCCTCTGTTCATGCCATAAATAGGCAGATCGCGCTTCATGTTGCGATGTATGGCCTCAAGCATGTATCCATCACCACCCAGTGCAACAATGATCTCGGCGTCATCTAGATCTACCGCTTCATACTTCTCAGATAACATGGCCAAAGCTTCTACAGCATTCGGGCTGCGACTACCGACAAACGTGACTTTCTTACTCAACGATGGCCTCCAATTCTTTTTAATGTCACATATAGCCATGACGCCGCGCGATACACAAGAATAAATGGAGTCACAGTAAAACTTATCAGGTGTAACAACCGTTAATTCAACTATTTTTCAGCAGGCTCAAGGACGCGATCGTTTCGGCGGCAAATGACTTGGCGATAGCCCTGCTTATTGGGCTGCCGGTTTGTGTCGATTGTTAGACTTAGCTGGGCATTAACTGCCCGTAAGCATCCAGCGTCATCCGGCCCACCGGAACAGCATTCGGCCTGATTGTCAGATTAACCAGGTCGTAGAGATCACCATTACGGCCGACGAGTTGCTTTTCTACTCCCGCTGCGGCCGCTATATTTGCATTTGCGGTGAGGTGTTCCGGTTCGCCGTGAACGGGAATCACCGCTCTAGGTGCAATCCATTCGTACATTTTTGTGAGTTCTGGTTCACCACCATGACCGGAAGCGTGTAGGGTCAGATTGCTGGTATCTGCCTGAAAGACGGTGACACCCATCCGCTCAAAGCGATTGATGAGTTGCTCTACACCTTGCTCGTTACCGGGAATGGTTTTCGCAGAAAAAATAACCTGGTCACCTGCCTGAAGATTTACATCCGGATGGCTATCGGTGCTAAGCCGATGCAGTGCCGCGCCGGGTTCACCTTGGCTGCCGGTTGCGATAGCCAGCACTTCGTCAGGAGGCAGATATCCAAGGTGTTGACGATCAATAGGGCTAAAATCGGTTTGAAGATAGCCCGCAGCCTGTGCGCAGCGACTCATATTATTCAATGAGAAGCCCAGTAGACCGATATGCCGATGCGTTTGTCGGGCGATGGATCCGAGTGTTTGAAGTCGCGCAATGTTGCTTGCGAAACATGCCACGATAACCCGCCTTGATGCATCAGAAACTGCGGTAAGCAGCCCGTCTGCCACCTCGGTCTCTGATTTTGCACCCATTGGGTTAAGCGCGTTAGTGGAGTCACAAACTACCGCGTCAATGTCCGTCATCGTTTGATACTGTTGAGGAGTTACGTGAACACCTACTACCGGATCGGCGTCCAGCTTCCAGTCAGCAGTATGGAAAACTCTACCGACGGGTGTTTGGATAATAAGCCCCTGCGTTTCCGGCGTCGAATGGGTCATGGGTATGAACGTGAGATTGAAGGGGCCAAGATCAAGGGTGCCGCCTTCAACAACATCTAGGATAGGCGCGGAGCAATTGTTTCTGGCAAACTTTGCTCGCAGTACATTTCGTGTAAAGGGTGTTGTATAGATTGGGCAACCTAAGCGTTCCCATAGATAGGGTAGTGCTCCGATGTGATCTTCATGGGCATGCGTGGCGATAATACCCAAAATGTTGTCTCGTTGTTCTGATGCAAAATCAATGAGCGGCATCTCTATCCTTGACTGCATAATGCCGTTGTCGTCTGGCCTGTCTTCGAAAGTAATGCCGCAGTCCACAATAATCCATCGACCATTGTGTCCATAGAGGTTCAGGTTCATGCCGATTTCACCCGTGCCGCCCAGAGGAATAAACCAGAACTCTTGTCGACTAGGGATTAGGTTAATACCCTTTTGCACTGTTATTGAACTCTGCAGGTTAATGTCGTTGATGGAGATAGATGTCGAATGAGAATGCGTGTCGCTCATCAACAGCGTGGTGTGCAAGTGTTGTGGTTTCAAAGTCTGAAAAATCAAATTCCGGCAGGAAGGTGTCTCCATCCACCGTCGTGTTTATCCGAGTCTCATATACTCGGTCAGCTTTGTCGAAAGCGGCTACCAACAAAGGTACTCCACCAATAATGAATACTTC
>Ga0315331_10004702_pt1 | contig 10254 bp, 16 predicted proteins | sample M160m34915metaG_FD_203456 | JGI IMG/M metagenome (GOLD analysis project Ga0315331, IMG submission 203456) | Ammonia-oxidizing marine archaeal communities from Monterey Bay, California, United States - M1 60m 34915 | ecosystem: Environmental > Aquatic > Marine > Intertidal zone | place: USA... | reverse complement strand
ATCTGACTTTTGCGGGCAGAGGATCAACGCCCCTCTTGCTGTCGTCTTTCGCAAATGGCTCATCAGGCAAGCCGAGAACGGCCCGAACGGAGCCGACCGGTCTAGGGCCCTGAAGCAGGCACTGAATAGCAGGACGATCGGGCAGGATCGGTTCCCGTGCAGCAGACGCTCAGCTGACTCCAGCGTGTTTGCGTGCCCTCACGGTGCGTCAAGGCGGCCGTTTCATCCTGCGGCCAGCTCACCCGGTTCAAAGCTGGCAACACCACCCGGTGCGCACTCAGCCGCGGGGTTCGGACCGACCCAGACCAGACGGTTGCAAGCTTAATTGTGGCAACGGCGGTGCGGCGCTTGCGCGTGGATGGTCGCCCCTCTCTGACCACGGCTGCAGGTCCAGCAGCAGCAGGAGCTCACCGTTGCACAGTTTGTCGAGGACAGCCGAGACTCGTTGCCTCTGCGTTCTGGGAGCGTCTCCATCGTCTACGACGAGCGCGATCGGCCGGTAATGGCTCTCGCAAGCTTGATTTTGGCTGCGCCGCTAAGATGCCCCGCAGGTGAGCATCATCCCCGAGGAGGAGAACGCGTCTTCCGACGCCAAACGAGTGTCCGGGAGCCCCATTCCCGAAGAACGAAAGAAGCCTCGGACTTAGACGGACGGCTATTAGCGTGTGTAGGGGGCACAGCAATAGCGGGCCATGGACATTGCTCCGGATACCGAGAGACTTGTACGCGCCGCGCGGTGCGCCCCGGGGGGCGAGCGGAATCCAACTGCAACCGCAGATTTCTACAGTGTTTCTTATCTTCAACGCCAGTGGACTTTTGCTGTACACGTCCAAAACACACGCCTGGAGACCCCAGATCGCGACAGCCGTGCTGATTTCAATAGTAGCCGCCTGGTTTTTGCTGCACAAAGAACGTAAGAATTTGCGCGCGCCTTTTTCCGTTGGCGCCAAAAATTCACTCGGCCGTTAGGTGATTATCAGGCGACGAGATTGGCATGCGCCGCGCTTCCGATGCTGGCAGCTGCGATGATGCCGCAGAGGAGGGAGGCGCTCCGAAACGGCTTCGAGGCCCTGATGATGGCGGCCCCCTTCGTGGTGGCGGTCACCAGAATACGGAGGGATGGCCACCCGGAGGAGTAACGGCAACATTCCAGCGGAGGGCGGCGATCGAGCAGTCACACGCCCATTTCGCCAGCGCAGGAAACCCCGTCTGGGTTGTGACCGCCGCCGGCGGGAGACTCTACCAGTGCCCCGCTGGAGCATTGACCGATCTGACGCCGCCGTCCAACTTTTTGCGCCCCGTCCAAATCGGCGAGGCAGAGCTGTGGCCAGACATCATGAAGATGGGGGTTCCCGTGATGGTCAACAGGGACTCGGTTTACGTGAGTCCAGAGCACCTTTCCCTCATGCTCTACTACATCTCCGGGACTCTGGGAACCGCCACGGCTGTCGACACGCGGTACCTCGTCTACGTGCTGTCCGCAAACGACGTCCTGGTGAAACAGGCCGATCCCGATGCCATCTTCACGCACAAGTACACCGCAACCCTGTCGAGGAAGTACCTGGGCGCTATGCCAGTCACCATGAGTCCGTCGCAGATTGGACTTATGCTCGAATCGACCAAGCAGTCGCAGCGCAAAGGCAAGTGGCAATTTGCGGCGGTTGTGTGTTGTTCTGACGGCGCTTCCAGGTGCATCCAGGCGCTGTGAAGCCCATTCGTGCCCGAGGCGCGGCCAAGATCTCGACCCGGCGTTCGAATCTGCAGGCATTCGTGTGTGCGCAGACTGCCTTGGGGCGAATTCGACGAAGACGATTTCGCGTCTGTCCAAGCTGCCATGTGCCCCTGTGACCAGGAGCCTGGGGCACCCCAAGCTGCTCCTCGCATTGGTGGCATCGGCCGTCTCGCGGGTGACGCTTGTTCCAAAGAACTTTGACAAGCTGTGCAAGATTGCAGACGAGCTCCTCGCCTTGGTGGGGCTCTGTCGGGCACCAGCCAGGGAAGACATGATGCCGCTCGTTCCACACCTGCACAAGTTGTCCAACCGGTACACCGCACCCGAAACGTACATGGCCTACCACCAAGTGAGGCGTCGGCATCCTGGAAGAGCCCGCCACTTGTCTCACCCCATTTGCAGGCCGTCGTGCTCAAAAAGATCGACCCCTGCCTCCTGGACCAGTTGGTTGCGCTCGGTGTCTCGGGCGACATCGTCAACACGCTTCCGCCGACGCCGCACCGGCGCTCCTTTCCGAAGATCAAGGACGCCTTGCTCACATCGTACGCCAGCACCATCGTTGCAGTCCCGGTCGGACGCAAACATACGCGGTACGCGAGGGTCAGGCCGCAACGTCTCTCTCTCTTCGCAGATTGAAGCTCACGTCCGCCTCTGCAGGTTGGGGCAATCGTCGCAGTGGCAGCAATGATGTGGAACCTGACGCGGGCGAGTTTGCGTTGCCGCCCCTTCGGAAGTCCAAATGCTAACCCGCCAGCAGATCACGATCGTGTACAGTCTGACCGCGATTGAACATCACATTGGGTGCAAGGGATCAGACATCCAGACGATTGACGTCTCCGCCATCTCGACCGCGCCCATGGATTCAAGCACGAAGCGGGTGCTGATTGTGCTACGCGCGCACCTCATCACGTGAGCAGCGTTCCCGCCATGGGAAGTCGCCATTCTTACCCACAATCGTCAGGTGGAGAGACATTCTTCTCGTCTGTTCCTCCGGCTTTGCGCACGTTGTCCTGCACGTTGAGATTGCCGTTGTACGATCGGCGCCCCCTCTCTTTGTTGAACCACTCTGATTCCATTCCACAGGCCGCGCTGGGATACAGCCATCCGGTGCTCAAGTGTCCCGTCGGCGCACCGGTCCACATCATCCGGAAACTGGCGTTTGAGATGTTTCAGACGCACATCCCGGAGGAGCGCAATCCCCGAATCATCGACGCAGGATTCAGTGTGCACCGAGACGAGGATCTGCCCCCTGCCCATCGCAAGATTTTCGCCGAGACCCGCGAGGTCTGCAAAGCTCTCGCCCGGAAGCTCGCGTACGAGTCTGGCGTGTGCCCCGATTTCGGAACGCTGGTCGCCCGCCTGGGGCCGCCCCCACTCCGGGACGCAGGTTTCGCCACCATGGTCCGCGAGCCCGCCCGCGAATGCGCAGTGCGGGCGCTTAATCGTGGCGCGCAGGTTGAGGCACTGGTCAACCTGGGCCGTCGGTTCGCAGTGGACAACAGGGACATCAGCAGGGATCAGAAGCTGGCAGTAGTCTCCAGATTGGCGAAGGGAGGAACGGCGAACAGAGTTCGGTAGCGGGTCCGCCAAGTGTGCAAACGGGAAAACGGTTGCACTGTACTATGCCGCGCTACTAAAATAACCACCTTTTCTTTTTGGGCGGTGGGCCCGGCCAGAATCCAATCTTGGATCCTTGAACGTGATTGGTGCGCATTTGCGGGCAAGGCATCTGAAGCAACACCGCAGCCTAGAACACAGAGTTGTATCGAACGTGCGATCCCCTTGATCCTGGTTTGCCCTGTTGTGCACCCAGCGCAAGCTCGGACGTTTTTTCCAAGAGAAGAAAGACGAATGCAAGAAGTACCAGAGCAATGCCAAAAAGTGCATTGTGCAGCGGGCTCGAAGTCGTGTCGCCTGCAATGCGAGTCTGCCATCCAACAATGATTGGCATGACCGCAAAGAGCTGCATTGGAATCAGAGCTGCCCCCGGAAATGCAGCATTTACAACCTGTTTCCACAGCGCGAATGCCGTCGTCGTGAGCGCACTCGCCGCTGAGATGATGTACCACCTGCTGCGCCGTAAGAGCACGTCGCAGGAATCAGCCCGGCCGCGCACCAACGTCTGTGCATCGCCTCTCAAAGACGAGGACGAAGAGAGAGAGACGACCAGCAACGAAAAGAGGATCAGATTGAACTGCGGCCAAAGTTGGTCTCCGCACATGTTTGGGCACCGCTGCAGGCGGGGCGCACCGCCACGAACGCATACAGAAGACGCATTTGGGTACAAGTGCCCGGGCGTATATACGCGGTGGAAACCGCATCCAAATGGTGGCCCTTGCGCTCTTTGTGACAAGCACTGCGCTAAAGGTGCTCCATTTTGCGGTGGACGGGTTGGCTGCGGATGACGTGAAATATCTGCCTACGCTCAGGGGCGTCCAGGCTACCAGTGCGTGGTCCCATACGCTCAAGGCGGAGCCCTTCACGGACTCGGCGCACGGATGGTAAGTCGCGCATCCATCTGCCCGCATTGGGCCTGCGCCTTTCTCCCACTTCGCACAGTGTTTGATGCGGTCCGAACAGGGGATCAACATTTCGCGGCGTGTCTGCAGCCAAACACTGCGAGTACAACAAAGATCTGCGGGGGTGCACCGGAATTCCAACGCTCGATGCAACGCTCAACCAGGCCAACGTTGCTTCCAGAGGGTACAAGACCGTCGAAAAAGAACTTCCCGGGTTCGAGTCGTACTTTGAAAGCTTTGTGTACTCTGCAGCAGTTCCGTCTCCCACTGGGGTCTCGAATCATGAGTATGCGGTGTGGTATCACGACTCGTTGGACGAAATTCGCCACGCCTACGGCGTTTACAACCAACGGCCGCTCGATGAGCTGGAACGCATCGACGGCCTGGTCGCAGACGTACTGGCCTCTGATGAATGGGACGTCGTTGTTGTCAGCAGCGATCACGGCTGGAAGCACTGCAATAACGGAATCAATGTGCGCGGCCGTGCTCCCGGGCAGTCTGCGTGCTCACCTCCCGGCAGGTCAAATGTGCTCTGCATTCAGGTGCAATGCTGACCGAAGTAAACACTCCGCTGTACGTGCGCGACAGACGCCAATCCGCCGGAAGTCCAGTCGTCCAACACGGGGAGATTACGAAACCGCTGTCGCACACTGACATTGCACCCGCAATATTGTCTTGGTTCGAGATTGCGCTACCATGCGAATGGACCACCGGAATTGCGAACTGCCCCGATACGCAATGGCCAGGGAATCAGAAGGATGTGCTCACCAAGACGGACGAGGCAAACGCTATGATTGATGGCATAATTGGATCGATGGCGATCACTGCGGTATTGGCCGGGCCTCTGTTATCCCGGTGGCTTCTCGAGCAGTAGAGCAGACCGCCCAGCGCTTGCTGTACACAGTGTTTTGTTCCTTTCCGTTTGGGGTGACGCATCTGCACTGCACACAGAAAAATGATTTTTGCTGCGCGCTTGGTTGTCTATTCGAGCGTGCTTCGGTGCAGCTTGTGCACTGAATGCCCGATGCGTTTGATCGCAATCCACTCTTGATTGCTCATGGTCAGATTTCGGCCGGAGAGCTCATTGAAAATCGGGCTGCCTTTGTAAACGCAGAAGGTCTTTCCAATCTTGAGCACCGGTTTCAGCTGCTTGCTGGGCCGTCCCACAAAGAGGGAGTGCGGCTTTGAGTTCGGATCGCTGTGCACGCCGTCGTCAGCCCGCAGCATGCGCACCGCGCGCAATCGCACGCACAGCATCGACTTGTACAGCAGGTTGGGAAGCCGGATGTTGTGAATCGGGCCGATTCCAAGCCCCGTCAGAGCATTCTTTGCGACGACCGTGAGCAGGATGCAGTTTGCAACCACCCGGTACGGCTCGGGGGATGCCACCGCCGTGGCCGTGACCACCACCGTCGCCCCGGGCTCGGCGCAGACCGTCTTTGGACTGATCTCCAGCCCGCGCGTCCCAGAGGACAGCAGTACGGATTTCGGCACAAAATTGCCTTTGAAGGTGATGTTGCCCGACCACCTTGGCCACTCAGGTCAGACGGCACACACCGTACACCCGCGCCCTGCGCGCACCTGTTCTTCCCGGCAGGTTTCCACACTGCAGGCGTAACACCCCACCCCGAAAAGAGGGGTCTGAACGAAACGTGCTCCGGGCTCTTCGTAGGCTTGGACTCGAGGGCGCCTGTGGGAAGCCCGAAATTCGGCTGCAGGTGCGTGACGAGCCCACTCCGCGAATACAAAGTGCCACAATGGCAGAGCACCCCACCCTCAAACTCGCCCAGGCGGAACGTCACGTTGCGACAGCGAACCTGCCGCCCCTGTAAGCGCTCGGTCGGGCAATGCCCGTAGGTTGCACACCGTCAGGCTGCCAATCTCCTTGCGCTGCTGTGTCCGGAGCAGCTGGCCGTACGCATCTTCACTCAGCACTGGGTGCAGCCTTGAAATGCCGATGGTCCCGAAGCCCGTGTCCGACTTGATCTTGATGTGGCCGCCCTTGGGCAACCGCATCGGTGGCTGCCCCGTCAGATTGACCTGCACAGCCTCGAGCGCAAACACCTGTGCGGTCGCATGTTATCCGAGCCGCAGCGGCGGCTCTGCGTGCCGGGAGCGGCACCTCCGCCTTCGCAGATCCCATGGCAATCAATGCCCCATCCCGCTCCGCAACGACGCGTCCTCCCTTCTCGGGTGCGGTGAGCTCTCCAGCTCCGCAATCGATCGTGGTGCTGCCCTTGGGAAAGAGGATCGCCGCCGCCTGCTCAGCGGTGGTGCCAGACTCAATCCTCCGGCGTTTCCCTGCCTGAATCACCACTTTCTCCGTCACGGGGACACAAAGCTCTTGTAGGTCCTCCTCTTCCTCTGCCGCAGAAAGGCTCATGTTAAAAACTAACGGTCGAATTCCTTCTCAAAAAGGCGCCAGAATTCGTTAACGTCTGGTATGACCGAAGGTGGGAGTCAACCGGGGAGCCCGATTGTGGTCGAAGCAGGGCCCGAAGTTCCTGCTCCGGAAGGCTGTGCAGCCCCGCGGAAGCCTGCCGGCCCAATGCCGTGTCACCTCTGCCGCCAGCAAGGGCCGGTTCCCCGGAATGGGCCGATTGGTGCGACGGAATGTCCCATCTGTCACATTCCGGTGCGCTCCTCCAGCGGCTGCGCGGCGGCGGTGCCTCATCCCCTTCCTCAGCGGTGCAACGGGTGTGGCCTCGTGTCCCCCACCGAACATGCGAGGCGCATGAACCGGCTCGGGCTGGCAAAGGAATGCTCTGGCGGCGATCAACGTGCCTGGGCCCAGCACGAGTACTGCCCGTACGGGTGAGTCGCAGCGGAATCGGCGGTATGGGCCCGCGCCCACGCCCCGCAGGTGCTACCACGAAGACCACAACTGCTGCCACGAGCGCCGCATCTGTCACGGGTGCGAGGAGGAGCTCGAGAATCAGGCAAATTGCGACTGCGCTGTCCGATCCCGCGTGCTCTAACTCCCCCACAGCAGGGTCATGACTGCGTCTACGATATCGTCCGCGTATATTCGCAGTCCCCGCGCAAGCTCGACTTTGGACCGGTTCTGGTGCCGGAAACCCCCCCTCGCGCCAGCGGCGACGCAGAAGCCGCAGGCACGACGGACGTTGTGCCCGAGACACCGCCCCCCCGCCGGAAGCGGAAACTCAGCCCTTCCATGTTTGAGCCCGAGAGTCCGCTAACCGGGCGCTCCCGTTCAGAGCCACCACACTTCAGACCCAATGTCTGATGGGCCGGGAGGCCCGCCATACCGGGCCCAACAGTCTTCGGTAGCATGTCCCGCAGCCCGTATTAGAGCACTACTTTGGTGAGGCACCCAATGGCATCCAGTCTTGCCCCGGATCAAAGAAGATCGTACGAGTCGACCGGCCCGCCTCAGATGTGTTCCGTCCCGAGCAACAGGGAAACGTTCGTGGTGTTTGGTAACGCAATGCAGGGGGTTGCACCGTTCTGTGCCAGCCATCCAGGCGCGGTGATTCTTGTCTCTGTGTCCGAAGATACCATTGCAGAAGTCCCACAGATCCTTCGGAAAAACGTCCCTCCAACTTGGCAGGGAAATTTGATTTTACAGGTTGCCAAATCGGTTCGCCCCATCTCGAGAACAATGCTACGCGCCAAATTGACGTGGCGATTCCTCAACATGGCATGCAAATGGCGGATCACCGACTCGGCCGACTAAGCCCGCTTGCGTATTTTATACTGCTCCTCCACTATGGCGCCGGCCCATTCCTTTTTGCCTCCGGTATAAACCGCAATTTTCTGCTCTCTGGAACAATGGCACTCGACGCGTGTGCACGCAAGGTTCTGCAGTTCCGGCCCTGCCACTGTTCGCGCTAATCTGCATTTCAGGTCAAGGCCAGGGTCAAAGTATGGCCTTCCGCAAGGGCCTCTCAGATGGCAGGTCACCTCGCCGTTTCAGCCCACGCCCGCTCACAGGTGGCGTAGGTGGCCAAGTGCCGCAAGAAACACGGCATCGTTCGCAAAACGTCCAAGGGGACCGCCCTCAAACGATGGTCGAATGAAAAGTGGAAGGATGTGCGTAACGAGGGCTGCCGCGTGCGCGAGGTCGAGGCCCGACACGATGCCCAATAGGTGCGTACGGGAAAGCCGTGTGGCTCTAAGGTCAAGACCGAGTACTGCCGGCCAACGAAGAAGGTGGGCACACCCCCCGCCCAGAGCGCGACTAGGCTGACGTGCAGGCACAGGTCAGCTCCAAGACGCCCAAACGGCATCCGGCGCAATCAACGGTTCGCGCGAATTACGCGCGGAAGAGGGCGGGCAAGAGGGCCAAGCGCGCGTAGGGGCACAGAACTGTGCGACGGCGATTAAATCCGCCCTATGTTTACGCGGACTGTTGTGCTGTCCACTAGTGTCGCACTCTTCCTGTGCGGCCTGATCCACGGCTGGCTTGTGGTGCTGGCTGCAGTGTTCACCATCTCGGCGGACAGCCGACCTTTGAAGCAGACAGAGCACCACAGCTAGAAATTACTGGCCGTGTAGATTGCCAGCCCGGCGATGCCCATCCCCGCCATCATCGACACAAATCCGACTTTAACGATTCCGACCACCGTCCACGCCATTCCGATTGCAATCATTTCGTGTTCTGAATTCATCGCCCGCCCCAACTTGAAGTTGTGTGCTGGTAGGTTCTTAAAACTGCGAGCCAGAACCGCACACAGCTTAAATTTGAGGCGTCCGGGTTAGAGCATTCCAAATGGAGGCAGACGCCGTAGCGCCGAAATGGGATGCGATGGCGAAAGCGTTTGAGGTGGCTCCAATCCACGCTGGGCTGCGCTGGCGCTAAGTATCGTGTGCAGGGCACCCCCGGCGAAGACGTCCCACGGCTTGTGGCCGCCCATTTTCACTTCGAGCCAACCGGCGCGGCGTAAGTTGCTTCGCATTAGTTGGCGCGCGTCAAATGAATGCGCTGCACCAAAGGTTTTCCGGGTATGTGGAGCAGTGCCTTTCGCGGGCCGAAAAAACGGGCAGATCCGTGTTGCTTTCGAATTGTGACTGGCGCATGGCATTTGTGCGCATCCCTCGGTCGCACCCACGCACGGGCGCCCAGTTTGATCGAGTCTTGCAGGTGGCCGAGCTTGCCGTTCAGGTGGACAATATCATGGCAAAGGATCTCAAGGTCAAGGTGGAAGACGAGCACAATGCACTGACCAAAGACGAGGTCGACAAATTCCTCACGCACCTTGCGGGGCCCATCATTCAAGGACTCTTGTAGATCTCAGTCTACGCATTATGAAAAAGCCGTTTGCAAATCAGCAATGACTGGCCGTCCACAGTGTTCCTGCAAATCCGAGCGCGGGTACAGAATGGGTAATTACGAACGACCAATGCTACTATAGAATCTACACTCTACACGACCTGCAGTGAGCCAGAACCGAGCTCTTGGTGCAGTGAGCCGAATTGCCCTCGGGTACCTCTCCCAGCGCGACCAAAGTTTACCAGAGTTCTTGACTGTGCACCTGTGTCAGTGCCCTTCGACTTTATGTTTGGTCCAAAGACGAATGCAAAAGAAACCTTTTGTACACCGACGGCAGGATGCGTGAAGGGTTCTTTCGCTCCTGGGTCGCGAACCAGACAGTCTTCTGTCAAAAGACAAAAGTGGTATTGCATTGCATTGAATCTTGTGTAGTCGAAGCCCTGTACTGTCATTGTATCGGTCGAAGTGGGCGAAAGGTCCTGCATTCCCCATGGCGACGAGCTTTTGTGTTCACCAATGAAAACATTGCCAGTTGCATCAGCTTTTACTAGAGTCCTGCGCCTCGGTTCAGGGGTGGCTCCAGAAGATGGACCATCGACTCCATTGATGTAGTAATTGTAGAGTGCTTCTGGGCCTCCTGTAATCATCCGCAGTTCGTTGCCAGTCTTCAGGAAGTTGATTAAGACTGACTCTTCTTGTGTTTTGTACTTTTTGCTAAGATTGCTCGTCACACCATCTTCCAGTCCACTTCGATCCATTTTACCAAGAGC
>Ga0315331_10004700_pt1 | contig 10256 bp, 7 predicted proteins | sample M160m34915metaG_FD_203456 | JGI IMG/M metagenome (GOLD analysis project Ga0315331, IMG submission 203456) | Ammonia-oxidizing marine archaeal communities from Monterey Bay, California, United States - M1 60m 34915 | ecosystem: Environmental > Aquatic > Marine > Intertidal zone | place: USA... | reverse complement strand
AGCAGATAAACAAAAGACGAGCTAAGATGATACAACGGTAACTGGAAAATAGAACGCTCTCTCAAAGGAGAATCTTGGTTTGTATAGAGATAATCAGGCGAATTAAGTCTGAAGTAAACAAAAATGGGGATGAAATCATCCCCATTTTGAAGTAGTAGTTATTATTGCTATTGGTTTACTAATTATTATTTTTATTAATTGGGAGCCAAGCATGGCGCCACATTAGCAAGAGGAGGTAATTTTGTGGCGAGATAACAACTTGTTACTCATAGACCACAAACCCAGCCTTTTTATTATTTAATGCACTAACCTTAGTTATTTAACTCAGTAATGCTATTTTTGTTTTTATTGGGATTTATTATTATTATTTATTGTTATTATCGTTATTAACTAACGCATTTACTGTGCCAGATTATTAATATCTTTAATTATCAATAAGTTATCATTTTAACAATCAGTATTTGATTCTTATTTTAGGAATATTGTTACCAATCGCCACTGAAATTTGAGTAAAAGGGTAGCGGTAACAAAAATGCTATCTAGCTAGTGCTCTACGAGAACTTGACGTTTTAGTCAATCCAATGACTTTAAGGAATTTGCTTTAGGCGGACATTGGAGGAATGAAAGGAGGTTCAAACAGCTAGCTTCTTCTTTCTGGGAATTCCAAATCGCTGCCTGCGCTCCCAAAGACATTTGCGAGAGATGCCAAGCTTTTTGGCTAATTGGGTTTCGTTCATTGAGTCCTGATGTTCGACCACAAATCGCTGAAAATAGTCCTCCAAGGACAGTTCTTCTATGGGCTCGGCTAGGATGGGCGTAGCTTGCTGTTTTAAGGCTAGCTCTGCTTCTGCGATCTCATCTTCGATAGCAAGTAATTCTTCTCCAATTTTGTTCCCTTCGGCCAAGACAACCGCTCGCTCAATCGCATTTTCCAATTCTCGTACATTACCTGGCCAAGTGTATTTGGCAATAGCTCGACTTGCTCCATCTGAAAAACTTCGTATTGCTGTTTTAAGCCTAGTACAGGTTCGTTGCAAAATGGTGTCAGCTAGTTCTAATATATCGTTGCCTCTATCTCGCAGAGGAGGAATTATAAGCGTCATGACATTAATACGGTAATACAAATCTTCCCGAAAATATCCATCAATTACGAGTTGCTTCAAATCGCGATGTGTCGCGGCGACTAATCGTACGTCTACTTTTGTTGACTGCACAGAACCAACCTTTCTTATTTCGTTTTCTTGCAGTACTCGAAGCAGTCTTGCCTGGGCTTCAAGAGGGAGTTCTCCGATTTCATCCAAAAACAAAGTGCTACTATTTGCGGCTTCAACCAATCCTGTTCTTGTAGCGGTCGCCCCAGTAAAAGCTCCTTTTTCATGACCGAATAATTCTGATTCGATTAGATTTTCAGGAATAGCTGCACAATTCACAGATATCATTTCCTGGCTTTCTCTAGAACTCAGGTTATGAATGGCTCGAGCAACCAGTTCTTTGCCAGTGCCAGATTCGCCATTTATTAAAACCGTTGAATTAGTTTGTGCCACTTTTCTTATTCTGCGAAATAATTCCATCATTTGTGGGCAACTGCCAATCATTCCGTGGACTGGAGGTTCTTGTTCATTATCATTTGATGGAGGATTGCCATCACTGCCGCGCTCACGAATAACTTTTGCAACAGTTTCTATTATTTCATTGTGCTCAAAAGGTTTAGCAATATAATCCACTGCTCCCATTTTCATCGAATCGATGGCTGACCGGATGCTGGAATAGCTTGTCATAATAAGGACTGGGGTTTTGGTTGCTTTTATAAGATCAGTGCCTGGTGCGCCAGGAAGCCTTAGATCGCTTATAATGACATCGAAATTATCAATGTCATATTGCTCCATCGATTCCTTTACAGTGCCTGCTTCAGAAACCTCATAATCATGTCGCTCTAGAAGACGCCTTAATGAAGTGCGAATTACTTCTTCGTCTTCCACTACTAAAATTCGATTTGTTGATATCATAAATCCCATCAAACAAGTTGTTGTAATTTGTTATCCAGTGCTAGCTGATCGCTATTCACCGCATCGTCTTCTTCGGGCCGAGGAAAACGAATTACAACTTGTGTTCCTGTACCTTTGTCCATGTCAATGGGGCTAATTATATCAATATCCCCGTTTAAATCCTCTACAATACTAAAAACCAGAGATAAGCCAAGCCCGGTGCCCTCTCCAGCCTCCTTAGTAGTAAAAAATGGGTCGAAAATCCGATCTCGTATCAGGGGTTGTATGCCTGCTCCTTCGTCAATTACCTTAATTTGTACATAGTCCCCATCAACGCTACCGACCAAAGATATCTTATTGTTTTGTTGGCTTGCATCTCTTGCGTTATTAATTAAATTTACTAATACCTGCAGTAGTCGTTGAGAATCCCCTAGGATTGTTGCTTTAGGATCACAGCTAATCTCATATTTTAGATTCTTGTTTTTTTTGTCCAATGAAATCAGAATGCTGGCTTCCTGCATGCATTTCTCTATTACAACAATTTCATTTTTAGAATGTATTTTGTTGGTTCCTGCGTGGGCAAAGTTAACGAGTGAATATACAATTTCTGAAGTTCTATTAGTCTGTTCAATTATTTGCTCTGCCAAGTTATTTAACTCATCGCTGTCATATTCGTCCCGAATAGTTTGGGCTAGGCAGGCGATTCCCGTAATTGGGTTGCCAATCTCATGAGCTACGCCTGCTGCTAAGCGGCCGATGGAGGCGAGACGTTCACTATGGGATAGGCTTGCTTCCAGTAACTCTGTTTCAGTAATGTCTTCAATTAGAATGATCACACCTTCAAGGCTTTTGCTATCCTTGCTTGATTCTTCAATAAGTGCTTTGTGTAAGTTGACTGATTTTTTTTGTCCGTTTAGCTGAAAATTATGCTTAAAGGAATGATCGGCATCTCCCTTCACGAAATTTTTCAGCAAAGAGAGCCACGGCTCTTCAATATCATCAAGCTGTGATCCAATAACGTCAGCCGAGTTGATCTCAGTAAATTCTTCTAAGGTGTGATTCCACATTATAATTTCGCTCTCGTAAGAGAGTGAGCAAACCCCAAGGGGCAGGTCTAACAGTATTTGTCTATGGTAGCGGCGCAAACTATCAAGATCTGCGGCCATGCCCGACAAATTTGATCGATAAGACTCAATTCTATTTTCTATGACATTTAAGTCAGAACTACCATGTTCAGAAATAATACTGTAGGGAAGATAGTTGTCGATTAACTCTCTCGCGATCGAAGGTCCGAGCAGTCCCGAAAGATTAGCTTCCATTCTTCCTCTTAATAAACGCATTGAATATGGCCGCTTATCTTTGCTGTTCAGGTTTAGATCTTGCAATGCCTGATTCACTTCTCTAGTGGCGGTTTTTTTTCCTAAAGGCTTGCTTAAGCTTCTTATAAATTCTTCTGCTGACTTCGCAACTAGTCCACTACGTTTACGCCTTTGAATGGTATCCAATGCACAAATATCTGCAGAGCTTTTCTCTTCGTCACTTGTACTGGTAAGTAGGGAGACCATGACAAATAGTAAAGTATTAGCAATTAGCGATATTGAGGAAACTTCTTGCCAATTTAATGATACTAATGAGGAAGAAGTAGCTGTCATTTCGAAAAATAATGGGAGCATTAAGAACAAAAACCAAATAAGAAATGCTGTACCTAATCCCGCAAGGAACCCCTTCTTATTGCCTTGGGGCCAGTAGAGAATAGCAACAATCCCCGGCAAGAATTGAAGTGATGCAGAAAAAGCAACTGTTCCAATTATTTGAATGCTAATGGTTGCTTTTGGCAAATAATAAAAAAGAAAGCCAGCCCAAATTAACGCGGTTATCAGGAGTCGGCGGTACCAGAGTAACCAGCGATAAATATCTTGTTTTGCATTAGGTTGATAGATAGGAAGAATAACATGATTTAGACACATGTTTGAAAGTGCCAGAGTGATCACAATAATTAATCCGCTTGCTGCACTTAAGCCTCCTAGGTATCCAACAATAGTTATAATTGGACTGCCATAAGCAGCGCCGATTGCTACCGGTAGATATTCCACTTGAACTAGAGTTTCCGATTGTAGGCCAGCCCAAAGTATGGGCAAGACTGGCAAACTAAGGATTAGAAAATAGAGAGGCAATCCCCAACTTGCATAGGATAAAGAGCGTTGCCCATTAGATTCATTGAAGATCACATAAAACATATGTGGCATTGCGATAGAAGCGGTAAAAAATAGTAATGCTATGACATGAAATGAGCTAAGGTAGTCAGTGTCTTTAAGACTGTCTAATAATTCAGGTTGCTGATTTAGCCATTCATTAAGCTCCCCCAGGCTTCCAAAAGCACCAAATATCGCAAAAGCCCCTACAATTAAAAAAGCGACCAGTTTTACGAGAGATTCGAACGCAATTGCTATGACCAATCCGTCGTGTCGAGTCCTTCCTGCTCTCCTCGATGTACCAAATAAAATGGCAAACAATGTTATTAGTATGCAGAAGCCAATCGCTATTGCGCCTTGTGTGGGTTCTGCTGAAATAATGTCGGCGGTATCCTCAACAGCCCTAATCTGCAGCGCGATTAAAGGAACAACCCCAATTAAAATTACAATGGTTGTTATGGTGCCAGCCCATGGTGATCGATACCGAAATGCCATGAGGTCTGCAAGTGAGCTTAGTTGGTAAGTTCTGGTAAGTTCCAAGATTGGTTTTAAGAGTAACGGAGATAATAGAAAAGCGAGTGATATGCCGATTGAGTGGGCTAGATATCCATATCCATCACGCAGCGCATTACCGACAGAGGTGTAGTATGCCCAAATGCTAGCAAACACTCCTAGGGACAGCACATAAACTATAGGATGTCGAACTAGGCGCTGAGGTATCCAACCTTTATCAGTGATGAAGGCGACTCCAAAAAGTAAGACTAAATAGCAGCTCCCCAGCAGAAAGAGGGTAGTTAACTCATAATTCATCAGAATCCCGCTCTCTATGAGCCCAGGTTGACACTATGATAATCATCAAACCTATTATAAATGGGCGATACCAAGTTCCATTAGGTTGATTGATCCAGTCAATACTTACTAGGAACAACAAATAAATGATTACCAATAGCACTAAGATAGAGCGAGGAATGTACACTGAATTACTCCGCTGTTAGCGAGCTCTCGGGGATATTAGCTAACTTGGGTACAGCCTGTATATCCCATACTGCAATTCCCCACGCCAATTGTTCTTTTACGGTTGCCTGTCGAATTGTTGCCGGCGGGGAAAGTCCAAGAAATTTCATAGCCTGGTGAATCAGCATCGGTCCATGTTCTGTGTCGATAGGAGCTGCAAAATGCTGTTTACTTAGCTTTTGCCCTTGAGCATTGACTATGATTGGGATATGGCCATAGGTTGGTGTTTTATAGTTGAGTAATTGTTGTAAATAAATTTGTCTAGGTGTTGAGTCAATCAAATCATTGCCACGAATAATATGAGTAATATTTTGTAGGGCATCATCCGCGACAACCGCAAGTTGATACGCAAATAATTTATCTTTTCTTACGATTACAAAATCGCCAATTTCTACTTCCAGATTTTGACGATAGTTTCCCTGCACTAGGTCGTTAAATTCTATTATGCCATTTTCAGTTCGCAATCGAATTGCATAGTCAGAGCCAGGTTTTGAGATTCTGTTTCGACATTGGCCGTTATAGATGGATCCCATCGATTTGATTGCTGGGCGAGTACAGTCACATTCATAATAGAGTTCTTTTTTTGCTAGTTGCTGAAGAATTTTGTCATAATCTTCTAGGCGCGTGCTTTGGTATAGCAATTCTCCATCCCATTCTAAACCTAAGTTAATTAGCTGATCTAATATTTTTTCAGCAGCACCTTTAGGCTCTCGAAGGGGGTCAAGATCTTCCATGCGCATTAACCAAAGGCCGTTGTTAGCCTTAGCATCAAGAAAACTTGCTACCGCAGCAATTAAAGACCCGAAGTGCAATGGACCGGTTGGTGATGGAGCGAATCTACCAATATAGCAACGATCTTTATTGGTGAGTTCACTGCTCACGATTAAGATTGGAATTTAAGTTGATGATGAGAATTATATATCAGCCCCAGTAAATTAAACTCATGCTCTATGGGTTTAATTAATATGATTTAGCTGCCTAATTGTTTCTCTTTTATTTCGTCGAGAGTTTTGCAATCAATACATTTATTTGCAGTAGGTCTTGCTTCAAGTCTGCGTATTCCAATTTCAATTCCACATGACTCGCAAAAACCGTAATCATCTTGCGCAATCGCTTCGATAGTGCTATCGATTTTCTTGATTAGTTTTCTTTCTCGGTCACGTGTTCGAAGCTCTAGGCTAAACTCTTCTTCTTGCGTGGCGCGATCCGCCGGATCAGGATAGTTCGCAGCATCATCCTGCATATGGTGCACAGTTCGATCGACTTCTTGCATTAATTGTTCGCGCCAATCGAGCAAGATCTGCTTAAAGTGCTCTCGCTGTTTTTCATTCATATATTCTTCGCCCTTTTTAGGTTTATAAGGGACAAAGTTCTTTAAAACTGGTTCTGACTCAGAGCGAATAGAGCTAGACATAATGGCTAATGCCTCTGTAGACCATTGTGTTGCTGTTTAATCTCTTGCTTTAGTTTAAGCAAGCAATGGTTTTCAAATTGATAGTTGGTCTTGATAAGTGAGTATTTTCTTCAAGACTCGTTGATAGAAATTCGGTGCCTACTTAGCCACGATTTTCAGAAAGCTGGGTAACCTACCAGATTCTTATTCCGGATGCTATAAAAATCATCATCAATTTCGAACTTAAATAGTATTGAAGAAATGCACCGCTTCGGTGCTACCTTTTGTAAAAATTGATCCCTTATAATACCTTAAATCAAGCTATCGTAAGATTGTGTTAAGGAAGTCTAGAATGCCTTTAAAACTGCCACACCTTTCTCCTGGAATAGAAAATGTGAGTCCCTTTCGTGTAATGACGGTTATGCGTCGTGCTGCTGAGCTGGAGGCAGAGGGGCACAAAGTTGTTCATATGGAAGTTGGTGAGCCAGATTTCGCTACCGCTCTTCCAATCGTGGAAGCAGCGAAGCGGGCATTGGAAAAAGGCTTAACTAAGTACACAAGTGCGCCCGGGATTGCCGAATTGCGCGAAGCCATAACTAATCGTTATAAACTTAATCACGATGTTTCTATTGATCCAAACCGGGTTTTGATCACCCCGGGCGCCAGCGGAGGACTATCACTTCTTGCTAATATGTTAGTGTCACCCGGCGACGGCGTTTTACTCACAGATCCTGCCTATCCCTGCGTAAGAAATTTCATCTATATGCTCTCTGCGGAGCCGCAGTTGATTCCTGTTTCAATAGTCAATAATTTTCAACCGACGCTAGAGGAGTTAGATCTATATCGGAATCAAAATTCAAGAGGGCTTTGGTTAGCTTCTCCAAGCAATCCAACTGGAACGATTTTAGAAAGAGAGCATCTGCAAGAAATCTGTAATTGGGCGCAATGTAATCAACTCCACTTGCTTGTTGATGAAATTTATCATGGGCTTTCATATGTTGATGATTTGCCCAGTGTACTTGAAATGGATTCTTCGGCTTTTGTTGTGAATAGCTTCTCGAAGTATTACGGCATGACCGGTTGGCGTTTGGGTTGGATAATTGTGCCAGACGAATATGTAGAAACTGCGAATATCCTCGCTCAAAACTTGTTTATCTCGCCGCCATCCATTGCCCAATACGCAGCGCTGGCTGCATTTACAAATGAAGCGGAAGTGATATGCGAGGAGAGAAGAGATGCTTTTCGCCAGAGAAGGGATTATTTATCTAGAGCATTGCGCGAATTAGGATTTCAACTTTCAAATAATATTCAAGGCGCCTTTTATATCTATGCCAATATCTCCAAATTTTCTGAGGATTCTGAAGAGTTCTGCAAGAATTTGCTAGATTACCATCAAGTTGCGATTACTCCAGGCACTGATTTTGGAGAATATAAAGCCAAAGAATTTGTACGCATAGCATTTACCACTAGCATGCAAGATTTAGAGCTGGGAGTTGAGCGAATTACTAAGGCACTATGCTGAGACTCAAATGATGATAGGGAAAAACCTTTATGGAATTTGAGAGCGAATTACAGTCTGCATATTTGGTGAGGCGCTATAAGCGCTTCCTGGCAGATATTAAGCTTCCGAACGGTGGAATAATGACTATCCATTGCCCAAATACTGGATCTATGAAGAATTGCAAGGAGCCAAATAGCCTAATTTGGTATTCCGCTTCGTCAAATTTGAAACGCAAATATCCAATGACATGGCAATTCATAGAATCCACTGATAACCATATAATCGGAATCAATACCGGCCTATCCAATAAATTAGTAGTAGAAGCAATTGCGAATGGAACGATCAAACAATTACAAGACTATGATGAGCTGGAGACAGAAGTAGCTTATGGAGAGCAGAATAGCAGAATTGATATATTGCTTAGTGGCGGCGGGCTCTCTAAGCAAGAAAAATGCTATGTAGAAGTGAAAAATGTCAGTCTTGGTGTTGGTTCAGGCCTGGGTCTTTTCCCAGACGCTGTAACAACTCGGGGTCAAAAACATTTACAAGAGTTAATATTAGTTAAGAAATCTGGCTGTCGCGCTGTGTTGCTGTTTTGTGTTCAGCATACTGGTATTGAGAGTGTTAGCCCTGCTGATGAAATCGATCCTACGTATAGCTCGTTACTACGAGAAGCAGTTGCAGCAGGAGTAGAAGCTATTGCTTACAGAACAGAAATAGATCCCCAGAAGGCGAAAATATGGTTACAAGATGAACTTGCTGTGACTCTCTAACATAGCGAATGGCAATGTTTTAGAAACTGCTGCGCTTAATATTGGGGTGCAGGCACCAATTGATCTTTCTGAATCATAATCATGCCATTCTCCTCCATAAATGGGATTTTCTGTAAATGCTTCCCTTTACAGGGTCCTGCTAAGCAATGCCCATCGTCTATTCTAAACAGAGCCCCGTGAGTAGAACATTGGATGAGTTCGGCATCCGCATCAAGGAAATTATTTTCTTGCCATTCTAAGGGTGTCCCTAGATGGGGGCAGCGATTCCAATAGAGATGAATTTGATTATCTTTTTTCACTGCAAACATATAAGAGCTATCGAGATCAATTCCTTTCGATTTGCCCTCTTCGACGTCGTCAACCGCAAACAGTTCAATCATTATGCAAGTGCCTGCTCGAAGTCAGTTAGCAAGTCTGCGACTTCTTCAATCCCTACACTAAAACGAACCATGGAGTCAGAAATACCCATTGACGCCCTTCGTTCTACGCCCATTTCATAATAGATTGTATGCGCTACTGGTATTGCCAAAGTTCTATTATCCCCTAGATTGCTTGAGGAGACGATGCAGTCCATCTTATTAAGAAAGTCAAAACAATTTACTTCTTCTTTCAAGTCGACACTAAAAATTGTCCCGAATCCTTTAAAAAGTTGCTTTGCTCTTTTGTGTTGTGGGTGGTTGCTTAGGCCTGGAAAGTAAGCTTTGTTAATTTTTGGATGATTGTCACAGAATTCAGCTAGCACCTGCGCATTCTCGCAAGCCTTTTCGATACGCAGAGACAGCGTTTCTGATCCTGTCGCTAGATGGTGCGCAGCTTCCGGCCCCAGGCTAGCCCCCATGTCCCGAAGGCCCTTCTTCTTTATTTGAGTTATTCCCTGAAGTTCCGATTTTTCTGTCCGATAAGCGTCGTAGATGTTTCCAAATTCTGACCAATCATATAACCCAGTATCCGTGATTATTCCACCAAGCGCATTTCCATGACCGCCGATGTATTTTGTTAGTGAATTTACGATTAAGCTAGCCTCAACTTTCTTGGGAAGAAACAAGTGTGGAGAAGTCATCGTGTTATCGACACAATAGATTAAGCTTTTTATCTTACAAAGCTCTCCGATAGCTTTCAGGTCAGCAACCTGAGTGACGGGGTTAGCTATTGTTTCTACAAACACGAGTTTGGTATTTTCCTGAATGGCACTTTCAACAAAGCATGCTTCCGTAGCATCTACAAAAGTAACTTCAATACCCAGCCTCTTTAAGGTGCCAAAAAAGCTGTTAGTATTACCAAAAAGGAAAGCACTGGAAATTATATGATCTCCTTCCTTTAACAATGCGAGCAGTGCGCTCGATATTGCTGCCATTCCAGTGGCGAATGCGACGCTGGCTAAGCCTTGCTCCAGCTGGG
>Ga0315331_10004698_pt1 | contig 10257 bp, 8 predicted proteins | sample M160m34915metaG_FD_203456 | JGI IMG/M metagenome (GOLD analysis project Ga0315331, IMG submission 203456) | Ammonia-oxidizing marine archaeal communities from Monterey Bay, California, United States - M1 60m 34915 | ecosystem: Environmental > Aquatic > Marine > Intertidal zone | place: USA... | reverse complement strand
GGGTGGTTGGCCAATCGATTAGCGTCAGATTCTCGACCCATACCGTAAGGTAGGTTTTTTCCCCAACTACAATAATCGAGCTGTCGAGCTTTGTCTCGATCACCGGAGTGTCCTTAGCTAGGAGGTTACTGCCTCTAGTAAGGATCAGAAATGAAATGATTACGAAAAATCTCACGATAGTCGTTTCATAAATTACCAATCGTGTGGGCTTCGATTGTAGGGCCTCCGTATCCTTCGTGGAGCCTTTCCCCCAAAGTCGGAATATTGCTTTAGGAGCCGCCGAGCTCTTTCGCGGGGCGTTTCATTTTCCGGAGCATTAGGATCATCTTTTAGATTGGAACTCTCTCCTTGTGCCTTATTTTTATTGCCCTGTTTACTCTCTCCCTCATTACTTTGATTTTCGTTTTGATTCGATTTTTCGTTTTCAGGTGTTGATTTGCCAGACTGGTCATCACTTTCACTCTCACTTTCTTTAGGTTGCCCAGTCTTGTCCTTATCTCGATTTTCTTCGGATGGGTCATCTTCCTTCGTTTTGTCTGGATTTTCATTTGATTGCTCGTCCTTTGACTCCTCCGATGTGTCTTCCGAGTTAGGTTCATTTTGATTTCCTTGTTGAGAGTCGTTTTTTTCTGAATCTTGAGTGTCTTCCTCTTCTTTCTTCTGTTTTTTTTCTTCCTCCTTTTTTTTCTTTTCTTTTTGGAGTTCGGCTAATTGCTTCTCTACAGATTGTAGATTTTCTCTCGCGGCCGCGTTTTGAGGTTGGATTTTTAAGGAGGCCTTAAAGTGCTCAATAGAACCTTCCCAAGCTTTCACTTTCTCTTCGGCAGTTTTTGACGCACCTAGATAAAATAAGGAAGTTGCGAGAGCGTAATGAGCTTGCTGGAGAGTTTCAGGATCTTCAGCCGAAAGTGCTGAGCTAAATGAAGTGACCGCAGTAGGCCAATCTTGCGCCCTGGATGCTGCCGATCCGGACGCGAGGTATAGGCTTGCCGCACGGTCACCTGAGCTATCTTTGGCCGCTTCGTTGAATAACTGTTGAGCTGTGGTTGTTTCACCTGCTTTGAGGGCGGCGATTCCGTCTTCCACCAAGCTTGCTTCAGCCTGCGGGGTGGCGAGGCTAAGGACTCCAAGAGCAATGACTGGAGCTAAAGGAAGACACTTGATGAAAATAGAAGTCATAAGAAGAAGAAGTCCGCTAAAAACAAACCACTGATGAGCCGGTTTAGCAACTCGTTGGTGTTTTCCTTCCTCTCGGAAGCGATCCATTTCAGCAAGCGCTGAATCTAATTTGGTAATAAAGCCTGCGCCCATTCCTTTGGAGTAATATCCATCAGTTTCTTCAGCTATCACTTGTAGAGCTTCTTCGTTGAGCTTGGAAAAAACGACATTCCCGGAGCGGTCTCGAAAATTCCCATCACCTTCCTGAGGGTCGGGTATGAAGGAGCCCTCCGTGGTTCCCATCCCGATTGCGTAGATGAAGATACCTTCTCGGGCGGCACCGGCGGCAGCTTCTTCAAGTCCTTCAGAGGATTTTTCACCATCGCTGAATACTACCATGATGTTGCTTTTTTGACCCGTTTCTCTCAGAAGTCGTGTTCCAGAATCGATAGCAGTGGTAAGGTTGGAGCCTCCCACTGGAATGTCATTGGGGTCCAGTTGAGCCAAAGTTTGTTCCACAAAACTGTGATCGATCGTAAGTGGAGATTGAACAAGTGTTTCGCCAGAAAACAAAAGAACTCCAACTCGATCGTTAGGAAATTTTTCTAGGATTTCTAGAGCTGCAGCCCTAGATGCTAGTAGTCGACTAGGCTCGATATCAAGGGCTAGCATGCTACGTGATATATCCACACAAAAGAGAATGTTTCGTCCTTCATTTTCTACTTCAATCCATTCTTCGCCAGATTCTGGTTGTGCGACTGCAATAATTAATCCAGCCAGTCCTCCTAAAGCGAGACCCAGTGAGGTGAAGTGAACCCATGGTGGACGAATATGACTGAGGCGGCCTTGTAAACGATGCGCCACCATTCTCTTCCAGCGATAGCGACGTTTTTTCCAAGAGAGCCAAGCCATAAATCCAATCAAGGGGAGGGTGGTTAAGCAAAGAAGCCATTCAGGTTTCGCAAAATTCATGGCATCGCTGGTGGGTTGAACGCTGAAACAAAAAGGTATCCCAAAATTAGAAGGGCTGATGCCCCAACAAACCAGAAGTAGAGCTCCTTTCTTATCGTCCAGCTTCTACGTTCGACCTCGATTTTTTCAAGGTCGTCGATGCTCTTAAAAGCTTCTCTTAGGCCTAAATAGTCGCGGGCTCGATAGTAATCTCCTTTCGTGATTTTAGCGATTTCCTTAAGAGTTTCGGTGTCAAATTCTTGTCCTGTATTAAGTCCTCGAATTCGGCCTTGGGGAGTTCCTATCCCTACCGGATAAACTTTAATGCCAAGTTCGGCTACTAAGCCTGCCGCCTCAATCGGAGAGAGTTGCCCGGAGTTGCTGGCGCCATCGGTAACGAGAACAATGACTTTGCTTTTGCTTTTTGGGTCATTTTTTCCTGTATCTCGGGCAAGCGTTTCTAGGCGATCACCTGCTGCCACTATGGCGCTGCCGATAGCTGTGCCACCCTCGGTCCGATCCTTTACTAGCGCGACGTCGCGTAAGGTGTATTCAAGAATTTGATGATCAAGGGTGATTGGGGCGACAGTGTAAGGCCGTGCCGCGAAGCTTACTATTCCGATTCGGTCATCAGGTCGACGATCAATAAATTCCGTAATAATCTTTTTAGCTGCATTTATTCTGAGCTGGGGGCGCCGCATACCTCTGTCAGATTCGTAAAAATCAGCAGTCGACATTGAGTAGGAAACATCAAGCGCAATAATGATATCAATTCCGCTCGCGGTCCGTGAAGTCTGGCTCCTAGTTTCTTGTGGCCGGGCAAGTCCGACAATCGCGGGGATTAGCATGAGCGGAAGGATTAAGGGCGCGAACTTAAAGGGCCGGTCTTTAGGCTTAAGTCCCAGAGTGCTTAATACCCGCAAGGTTGGATAGACAAGCCAACTGCGAGCGCCTTGACGATAGCCGAGAAACATGAGTAGTGGAACGGCCACAAGAAGCAAGAGCCACCATGGTTCCGCGAAATCATAATTATCCAAAAAACTCATGATGATTTCTGCGAAGGACGGACAAGGAGAAAGGTGATAAGGGCTACGGCACTGATGGAGAGTCCAACCCAGACTAAAGCGTTTCCTTCGATTTCAGCGCCTGCCCCACGCCTTTTGTAGGTGCTACTCATTAAGCCTCCGAGGGCAAGGATCATACCGAAAGGAAAGGCTGCTAAAGTCCGTCTGGCGAAAGTCCGTTGGATCCATCCCACTGATTTGGTCTCGGGTAAGCTTGGTAAGTGATCGTTTTCGATGTCTTTAATTGGAGTGAATCGGCGGAGCTTTGTGAGGCAGACACGTGACTCCTCAATCATCTTCAAGGAAATGGTTTGATCGATCTCAGACTTGTCATACTTGGCATCGTTCAAGCGATTAAGAACATGGTTGGCATCAGCTGGCAGTATAGTTTGGCGGGCTTCAAATTCTTCGACTGTTTCGTAAAGTGCAGGCTCTGCCTGAGCTCCAGCTAGGTAGGTTCGGATTGCCAATGATGCCTCGGCTGCGATCTCCGAAATCAATCTCTTGTCAGCTTGCGATTCAAGCGAGCTGAGAACGCTCATCGCAGGAGTGAAAAAATCGAGGTTTGAGGTTGGTTTTGTTTTCTTAGGTTCCGCGAACAGGAGCCGAATTAGCCACCAAATCGCTAGGATTGTCAGGATTACACCGGAAATCAGGAACCACAGAAACCAATCCGGAGTCTCTGGCAGGTAGGTCTCGGGATCTGGAATACCGTGCTGAAGGGTCGGTGGATTATCGGAATCCATAATTATCGTCTCCGAAGCACTCGGCGCTGAAAGAGTTTATGAAGATCGGCAATATAGTCATCCTTGGTAGAAATTTGAGCGCTATCAATCCCATGCTTCTTAAAGAACGAAGCAAGTCCCTCGCGATATCTTTTGGAAAGTTTTGAGAGCCCCATACGCGTGTTGCTATTTGAGGTGTTTACTAATACTTCATAGCCGCTTTCAGGATCGCGTAGGTAAACTTTGCCTACGTCGGGAATCCTTTTCTCAAGAGGGTCAAAAATGGGAAGGGCGATGACATCATGTTGACGCGCAAGGGATCCCAAGGGTCGTTCGAACCCCCAATCCACAAAGTCCGAAATAAAAAAGATTAAACTCTTCCGTTTGAGGGTGCTGAGAAGGAACTTCGAAGCTTCGGCGATTGAAGTTCCTGGTTTGGGGGGGGTGGCCGTCAAAATTTCCCTCACTGCTCTGAGCACGGAGCGTCCTCCTTTTCCGGGAGGTAGGTAGAGGACTGGCTCTTCCGCGAAAAGAAGAAGCCCGACCTTATCGCCGTTATACCGTGCGCTAAACCCGAGTAGCGCAGCGATTTCGGCAGCGCGTTCGCGCTTGCTGAGATAATCGCTACCATATTCGGTTGAGCCGGAAATATCCACGGCGAGGATCACTGAAAGCTCTCGTTCCTCACGGAATTTTCGAATGAAAGGGCTTTCCATGCGGGCGGTGACATTCCAGTCAATGAAGCGGATTTCATCGCCCGGCTGGTATTCGCGGAATTCATCGAAATCGAGGCCCTGTCCACGAAATGAAGAGTGATAGTCTCCTGAGAAAACTTCCTGGGCAAGACGCCGCGCTCGGATTTCAAGCCGCCTGACTCGACGCATGATTTCCTCGATACTCTCTGCTTCATCCATTGCTCACGCAAATTTTAGTAATTGAAATCGAAAAGGGGAACGCAAATTTCACCTCAATAACAGGGGAGTTTGAATTGTTATTCACATTTATGGCTCCATATTACCCTTGCCCGGAGAGGTGAGGTAGCCTAGCCCTCGTGGGGGTTAATTCGACTCTAAACACATTCAAAATTATGGCGATTGCACGCGCACTCCTCTCGGTTTCCGATAAGTCCGGATTGGTTGATTTTGCTAAGGCCCTTCATGAGGGCTTCGGTATCGAGCTACTTTCGACGGGCGGAACAGCCAAGGCTCTCCGTGAGGGTGGGCTGCCGGTTACTGATGTTGCCGAATACACTGGTGCCCCCGAGCTCTTCGAGGGGCGCCTCAAAACTCTCCACCCGAAAATCCACGGCGGTTTACTCCAGAGGCGGGATTCGGACGATCATGTCGCACAAGGTAAAAAGAATGACATCCCAACCATCGATCTCGTCGTTGTGAATCTCTACCCGTTTGAGCAAACAATAGCCAAAGAGGATGTGTCGTTAGGTGAAGCGATTGAGAATATTGATATCGGTGGGCCTTCGATGTTACGTAGTGCTTCCAAGAATTATTCTGCGGTTACCGTGCTAACGGATCCTGCCGACTACCGAAGGGTTTTAGAGGAAATGGAAGAGTATGATGGCGATACGACTCTCCGGCTTCGAGAGGAGCTTGCGATCAAGGTCTTTCGCCGAACCTCGGCTTATGATGGTGCCATCTCCAACTATTTGGGCCAGTGTGACCAAGGGACTGCTTGTAATTTTTCAGTGAACCTTCCGCTAGTGAGTGATCTTCGTTACGGCGACAACCCTCACCAAAAAGCCCGACTTTATGGTGATTTCAACGAATGTTTTACTCAATTGCAGGGGAAAGAGCTCAGTTACACTAACATTCTCGATATTGAAGCCGCAGCTGATCTTATTTTGGACTACAAACGTTCAACTGTCGGGATTCTCAAACACACTAATCCTTGTGGGGTTGGTCAAGATGAGGATCTTCGGGTCGCTTGGCAGAAAGCTTTCGAAACTGATCGTTCAGCTCCATTTGGCGGGGTGATCGTCTGTAATCGCCCGATCAACGAAGATTTGGCAAGGGTCATTTCAGAGATTTTTACAGACGTTATTATAGCGCCTGATTATGAGCCTGAAGCACGTGCAATCCTTCAGAAGAAGAAGAATTTGCGCCTTATGAAGGTAGAGCCTGGTTATGAAAGATTTCGGAGAGATCCCGTTGTTCGGCCTGCACCTGGCGGTTTAATGGTGATGGATAAGGATCACGCCGTTATGGGGCTCGAGGACCTAGAGGCCAAGGTTGTGACGAAACGTCCACCAACTGAGGCAGAGATGACCGCGATGAGATTTGGTTGGCGTGTTGTTAAGCATGTGAAGTCTAATGCGATTGTGTTTAGTTCAGGAGATCGCACTCTTGGGATCGGTGCTGGTCAAATGAGTCGTGTTGATTCTTCTCGGATTGCCGTTTGGAAGGCTGAAGAAGCTGGACTCTCTTTGAAGGGTAGCATCATTGCTTCTGACGCTCTTTTCCCCTTTGCTGATGGCCTAGACGCGGCGATCAAGGCTGGTGCTACTGCTTGTATTCAGCCCGGGGGGTCAATACGGGATGAGGAAGTAATCGCAGCGGCTGATGCCGCCGGTATTGCTATGGTATTTACCGGGTATAGGCATTTTAAGCATTAACTTCCTAAGAAAATGTCGCTTCTTCTCGGGGTAAATATCGATCACGTCGCCACGCTTCGGCAGGCGCGATACGCCATGAATCCAGATGCTCCAATCCTCGAGCCCTCGATTTTGGAGGCGGCACTTGAGGCGAAAGCTGGAGGAGCTGATTCAATCACCGTTCACGTACGTGAGGATCGTCGTCACATGCAAGATGACGATGCGCGATTGATTCGACGGGAAATCGATTTACCCTTAAATCTTGAATTGGCAAATACTGCAGAGATGGTGGCTTTTGCTTGCGAGTTGAAACCGGACTTTGCTTGCTTGGTTCCCGAGAAACGTGAGGAGGTTACCACTGAGGGGGGACTTGATGTAGTCGGAAATCAGGAGTCTTTGCGCCAAACTGTCGGTAAACTCCAGAGTCTGGGAATTCGAGTAAGTTTGTTCATTGATTCAGAGAGGACTCAGATTAAGGCGGCAGCAGACGTCGGAGCAGAAATGATAGAATTACACACTGGAACATTTGCCTTAACCACTGGCAATGAACACGAATCCGAAATTAAACGATTGCAATCTGGTGCAGAGCTAGGGAACTCATTGGGATTGCAAATTAATGCAGGCCACGGTATTCATTTGGAAAACGTTAAGGATCTTTTTTCTGTAAAAAACTTAAAAGAGTTTAATGTTGGTCACACCTTGATTTCCCGGGGTCTTTTTGTCGGGATTAGATCCGCGGTGATAGAGATGAAGGCCGCAATGCAGGGATACCCGACAGCTTAATAGCATGAGTTTAGTTGGAATCGGCATTGATGTTGTGGAGGTTTCCCGCATTCGCTCGTCGATGGATGAGTTTGGGGTGAAGTTCCTTGCGCGGATATTCACTGAGAGAGAGCGGGATTATTGCGAGCGGCAAAAGATGCCAGAGATGCATTATGCGGCGAGATTCGCAGCGAAAGAAGCGATCTCTAAGGCTTTTGGGACAGGAATCGGTAAGGATGTCAGTTGGCTTGATATGGAAATCATAAAGAAGTCGAGCGGTGAGCCCGAAGTCCAGTTGAGTGGTGCAGCTGCGCTTAAGGCTAAGGAGGTTAAGGCTGGGCAAGTTATGGTCAGTTTGACGCACTCCAAGGATTACGCGGCTGCAAATGCCGTGATTATAGCTAGTTGACTCCTTGTGGTTTGGTGGGGGCTGAGTCAAAGAGCCTTGCTGGTTAAAGTTGATTCATTGATTCTGCATTACATATATTGTGTGAAGTTAGTTATTATCCTTTAAGCAATATGGGGTGACTGAGAACATCGCCTTCATTAATGTCTGAATGGATCTTAAAGGAAGACCCGGTTTTCAGCTTAAGTTCTTGAAGAAATAACGATTATTTCACCTTGGTTGGATTTCTTTCGAAGAAATGGGATTCAATTAGATCGCGCTTTTCGGCCTGAGGAACTTGCGGCACACTATTGGAGTGTCCGAGGAACTGGCAAAGATTTTTGAACGAGCTGAGGAAGCTATCGCAAATCGTGATGGCTTGGAGGTTCTTCAGCTTTGTGAAGATTTGCATTATGCTGATCTTGCTGAGCTTTTTGAAGATATTGACCAAGATGGCCGTGCGTTTTTGACCGAGACCTTAGGCGCAGAGAAATTTTCAGAAATCCTCGCCGAACTTCCCGACACTCTCGTCGAGAAAACTCTCGATTCCTTTGAGCCCGCAGAGCAACGTGAGATTTTGGATTCTCTTCCGGATGATGATCGGGTTGATATCCTTCAGGATGTCAGTGATTCAAAACGCCGCGATTTTCTTGAGCTTCTTGACGAGGACAAGCAGGAGGATACTCGGACCCTTCTTCGTTATGATGAAGAAACGGCTGGCGGTCGCATGACCACTCATATTGGGAAAATCGGTGCGCACATGACGGTGAAGGATGCCATCGAGCATCTTCGGGCTGATCAAGAATCCACAATGACTCTTGCCCGGATTTTCGTGGTTAACGATGAAGGGAAATTGGTTGGTAAGATTCGACTTCGAGACCTTGCATTCAACGCTTGGAATGTATCAGTCCAATCACTGGTCCAGGATATCGATCATTCGATACTCGCGACGGCCGATCAAGAAGACGCGGCTCAAATGATCTCTCGCTACGACATGCTCATTTTGCCTGTGGTCGATGAATCAAACCGCTTGCTGGGAGTGATTACAGCTGATGATGCTTTCGAAATTCTCGAAGAAGAATCCACCGAAGATATTGAGAAGGGTGCTGGTATTTCTGGTGATCAATCAGAAGAAACTTACCTGAACACTTCTATTAAGTCCCATTTCAAAAGGCGATGCGGTTGGCTCGTTATTCTTGCTTTTCTCGCAATTCTTTCCGGCTTTGTGATGATGCGCTTTGAGCAGACATTGACTGAAATTTATCTTCTAGCGCTTTTTTTACCGATGGTAGTAGCCGCTGGTGGCAATACTGGAGGGCAGGCTTCTACAATGGTGATCCGGGCTATGGCGCTCGGGGAATTAGATCCTGAGGATACGATGAAAGTCGCTTGGAAGGAATTACGACTGGGACTTCTTCTGGGTGGTCTCTTGGCCTTCCTGATTGGTATTTTTGCTGTGTTTGCCCCACCCGCTTTTCAATTCACTTTACCCAGCGGGACTAACTTCACACAATTCGGGATCACGGTCGCAATTGCATTGGGCGCGCAAGTTGCAACCTCAACTCTCATTGGTGCTCTTTTGCCGATTGGCGCGAGGGCTGTAAGGATTGATCCAGCGGTGATTGCGGCTCCTGCTATCACAACAATTGTAGATGTTTCAGGAATGGTGATTTATTTCACGGTTGCGCGCAGTATTCTAGGGGTATGAGATTCCCAACTATTCTTGCCACGTTGACAACAGCGGTCTTTGCTCACGAGGGCCATAACCATAACCCGGCTGCTGCCGAAATGAATGAAGCGGCCGCCGTCTTCCTCGCTAGTCTTGATGGAGCGCAGCGCAAAGCTGCTTCCTTCGAATTCAAGAACAAGGAGCGTGAAAACTGGCACTTTGTCCCGATGGATCGTAAAGGGGTGCGTTTTGACGCTCTAAAGCCACACCAACAGCACCTTGCATTTGGCCTTCTTGGAACAGGATTGACCCAGAAAGGTCTCATGACGGCGACTCAAATCATGACTCTTGAGGAGATCCTCCGGAGCCGTGGGGGCGACCCTAAAGTGCGCAATACCGAGAAATATAACATTGCTATTTTTGGATCCCCTTCCCCGACCAAGCCATGGGGATGGCGATTTGAGGGCCATCATCTTTCGCTCAATTTTTCGCTGCTCGATGACAAGGTTATTGGTCTCCCTGCATTTTATGGCACGAACCCAGCTGAACTTAAGAAAGGTCCTTTAAAAGGAATGCGCCCACTGGGGGAAATTGAGGATGCAGGCCGTCAGTTAGCGAAAGACTTAATCAAGGCTGACATGTCTCCAGTTTTCTCAGAAAAGGCTCCTAAAGAGATTTTGACGGCTCAAGACAGCACGGCAAAGGCACAGCAAATTATGGGCACGACTTCAGATAAAATGAATGGAGAGCAAGTGAAGCAAATTTTGGCGATTGTCTCTCAGGTGGCCTCAATGCAAAGAGGCGAAATCACCAATGAAAGTTTACGAAAAATTAATACAATGCAGCGCAAGAAGTTGCATTTTGCGTGGGGTGGTTCACTAGAAAGGAACGGGCCCCATTACTTTCGGATCCAAGGTGTTGACTTCCTTGTTGAA
>Ga0315331_10004697_pt1 | contig 10257 bp, 10 predicted proteins | sample M160m34915metaG_FD_203456 | JGI IMG/M metagenome (GOLD analysis project Ga0315331, IMG submission 203456) | Ammonia-oxidizing marine archaeal communities from Monterey Bay, California, United States - M1 60m 34915 | ecosystem: Environmental > Aquatic > Marine > Intertidal zone | place: USA... | reverse complement strand
AGTTCTCGACCAGTCCACTCGCTAACCCGTTTCATGTTCCCTGACGCCGCTTTAGCGGATCACATATGCACACTCAAGTCTCCCTTACCAGCATCGGCCAGCTGATTGACGGCACCCACGAAAACCCCTCGAGCGTGCTAGGTCCCCACCCGATAGACTACCTTGGTGAGGCCGCAGTTGCGGTTCGCACCTACCTGCCTCAAGCGAAAGCCGCTTGGATCATTGATCGCCAGAGTGGGCTGCGGCGTCCCATGCGACGACTACATCCAGCAGGTTTTTTTGAAGCGATCTGCCACGGGGAGGTCGACGCGAAGCCTCAAGCAGATCAAGATGTCGCGCGTGGAAAAGCAAGCACATCCAGATACCGGATCCAGATGACAGACAAGACTGGCGAGATTATCGACATGCAAGATCCGTATGCCGCACCGTCCATCTTCAGCGACCTCGACCGGCACTTGATCGGCGAGGGTCGGCATCACCGACTTTACGAACGCCTTGGTGCCCAGCCGCGGATCATCGACGACGCCACCGGCGTGAATTTTTCCGTTTGGGCACCCAACGCAAAATGCGTTCAAGTCGTGGGCGACTTCAACAACTGGGATGGGCGTCAACACAACGCGAAACCCCTTGACCACGTGGGGATATGGGAACTGTACATCCCCGATGCCAACGTGGGCGACAAGTACAAGTATCGCATCCTGAACTTAAATGATGAGTGGGTCGATAAAAGCGATCCGCTAGGATTCGCGGCAGAACTGCCACCGCTGACCGCGTCAATCGTGTCTGATCTTCAAACCTATCAATGGGACGATAGCGTCTGGATGTCGAAACGGCGTGAGAGCGATCCGCGACAGGCGCCCATGAACATTTACGAAGTTCACTTGGGCAGTTGGCAAAAGGGTCCCGGACGCACCCACGGTTGGTTGGACTATCGAGATCTTGCGAAAAGACTGGTCGATTACTGCCACCGCATGCACTTCACGCATGTGGAATTGATGCCGATCACCGAGCATCCCTTCACCGGTTCATGGGGCTATCAGACCGTGGGTTACTTTGCCCCTACTTCTCGGCATGGAAGTCCAGAAGACTTCATGTTCTTTGTTGACTATATGCACCAGCATGGACTTGGCGTGATTGTCGATTGGGTACCCGCGCACTTCCCCAAAGACACTCATGGACTGGCGAAGTTCGATGGCTCTGCTCTGTACGAACACGCTGATGTACGGCAAGGCGAACACCCTGACTGGGGTACGCTAATCTTCAATTACGGGCGAAACGAAGTCCGTAATTTCCTGATCGCGAACGCTTTGTTCTGGTTAGATAAATATCACATCGATGGGCTGCGCGTTGATGCCGTGGCATCCATGCTGTACCTCGATTACAGTCGCGAGCAGGACCAATGGATTCCCAACCGGAATGGTGGGCGAGAAAATCTTGAAGCGATTGAGTTCTTGCGAGAATTCAATGAAGCAGTTCAGGACAAATATCCCGGTGTTGTGACGGCGGCCGAAGAATCAACGGCTTGGCCTGGGGTATCACGACCCATCGAAGATGGGGGGTTAGGATTCACGTGTAAATGGAACATGGGGTGGATGAATGACACCTTGGATTATTTCCAAAAGGAACCAGTCCACCGCAGTCATCATCAAAACGACTTAACGTTCAGTTTGATTTATGCTTTCACTGAGAACTTCATGCTGCCGCTTTCGCACGATGAAGTGGTCCACGGCAAAGGTGCAATGCTGAGCCAGATGCCGGGCGATCTGTGGCAAAAGTTTGCCAACCTACGGTTGCTCTATTCTTATATGTGGACACACCCCGGCAAGAAACTGCTGTTCATGGGCGGCGAATTTGGACAGTGGAACGAGTGGAACCACGACGATGGCCCCCAATGGGAACTTCTTGATTTTGAAAATCATCGAGGCATCCAGCAAATGGTTGCCGACCTCAATCGCATGGTGGTGGAAAACCCAGCACTCCACCAACTCGACTTCTCCGAAGATGGCTTCGAATGGATCGATTGCCTGAATGCCCGGGACAGCATTCTCGTCTACCTGAGAAAAGGGCTTGACGGGACGCCGCCACTACTCGTCTGTGCCAACATGACACCTGTGGTTCGTTACGACTACGAAGTCGGGGTACCCTGCGGTGGCTATTGGAAAGAAATTTTCAACAGCGATAGCACCACCTATGGTGGAACCAACATTGGCAATTTTCCCGGCAGAGAAACGACAGGACGTGGCCACCACGACCGACCCGAAAGTATCTTGGTTAATCTGCCACCGCTCGCGACCACGATCTTCCGGCTTGAGAATTAGACAACACCTCAAGTCGCAAATGAGTTGCGACCTATACCTCGCCTGTGTTTCCCATCCTTCCCCCTCTCTTTCGTCTGTATTTCCATGTATGGGGAGAAACGAGAGCCCCGACGAGCGGGAATCCGGATGCACAACGCGGGTCCCCTAGGGCTCAGCTTCTAATCAACACCAGTAAAAAGGCTTGAGAGACACGGTCTCGCGCAAGCTAGGAGTTGAAGAGGGTTGCCGACAAACCAAAGCTCCAAAGCTCGAAAGCCCGGGACCTCCAAAGCTCCTCGGGTTTGGGTGGTTTCAACCCCATCAACGCCACTATCAACCTGCTTGAAAACGGTATAATGAGATCGGTGGTCAGGTCGCGACGCTCACGGCCAACCTCATCCACACCTAGTCACTATCTAACTGCAAACGATCTCATGCCCGTAAAGATGCAATTAGCCCGGATCATCATCTCCGAGCTGACGGAAAATCAAGTCATCTATCTTCAAGAGGTGGACGGAGACCGGGAATTCCCCATTTTGATTGGTATTTTCGAAGCAACGAACATCGACCGACGCGTGAAAGATGGTTACGTGCCCCCACGACCGCTAACTCACGACTTGGTTGTGAGCGTAGCAAATGCTCTGGGTGCAAAAGTCGAAAGCGTTGTGATCAGTGAACTGGAGCAAAGCACCTACTTCGCTCAGTTGTGCCTTGTCAAAGAAGATGGTGAAGTGATTCAGATCGACTCGCGTCCAAGTGACGCAATCGCAGTCGCCGTCACCTTCTCACCACCGCTGCCGATCTATGTCAGCGAACATGTGCTCGAAGAAGCTACGTCAGCCACTTAATCTCAGCAAACACCGCCATGGAAGTCTTTGAATCGGCCGATGCAGCGCGAGCCTTTGTCGGTACTTTACGTTCTGAGGGTCGCACCGTTGGTTTCGTCCCCACGATGGGCGCACTTCATGAGGGGCATTTATCCCTGGTAAAGTCAGCTCTTTCCTGTGATGCCGCGGTCGCAAGTATCTTTGTGAACCCCACTCAATTTGGTCCGAACGAAGATTTGGACAAATACCCACGCACCCTCACCGCGGATCTTGAACAACTCAAGTCAGCAGGCGTTGCTGGCGTATTTGTTCCCACGAAGGAACAGATGTATCCGGACGGTTTCAGCACCAGTGTCGAACCACCCCGCATCAGTGAAACTCTGGAAGGTGCCTATCGACCAGGCCATTTTCGCGGAGTGGTCACAGTCGTTTTAAAACTGCTAAATGCCCTGCCGGTATCGCATGCGTACTTCGGAAAGAAAGATTACCAACAATGGCGAGTCATCGAAGCCATGGCTCGCGATCTGGATGTGGGAACAGAAATCATCGGATGCGAGACAGTGCGGGAAGCGGATGGTTTGGCAATGAGCAGCCGCAATCGCTACCTGAGCAACCAAGAACGAACGCGTGCACTTCTGCTTTCTGAGACCCTGAAGTACGTTGAAACAGCATATCAAGCAGGTGAAACCCAAACGTCCATTTTGCAGGCCCACATGCAGCGGATGTTGCTCGGCGAAAACATCGATGACACAGATGCGGTGAACACAGATCCGGTGAACACAGATGCGGTCAAACCAGACACACCAAGCCGTCACCGTCTCGACACACTCCAGTACGCAACCATTGTCTCGGCCCACGACTTCACACCACTGTCAATCATTGACCGCCCTGCTGTCGCCTTGATCGCCGGCATGATCGGCACGACGCGGTTGATCGACAATCACGAATTGGGTCAATCGGGGAACTAGAAGCAACGAGTCCGTTTTCTATTTTCTGGTTACCACCACACGCTTTTTTTCACGATCGAAAGACACGCAGATGATTCAACGCATCCTCATCACAGGTGGTGCCGGCTTTCTCGGTTCGCACCTTTGCGAGCGTTTGGTTGCCGAAGGCCACGATGTCATTTGCCTGGACAATTTTTTCACCAGTCAAAAAACAAACATTCAACACTTACTGGGAGAACCAAACTTCGAAATCCTGCGGCACGACATCACGTTGCCAATCTTTCTGGAAGTTGATCAGATCTACAACATGGCTTGCCCAGCTGCTCCTGGACATTACCAATACAACCCAATCAAGACGATCAAAACCAGCGTGCTGGGCTCGATCAACATGTTGGGAGTCGCGAAACGATGTGGGGCAAGAATACTGCAGGCAAGCACAAGCGAAGTTTATGGTGACCCCGAGGTCCATCCACAAGTGGAAAGCTACCGGGGGAGTGTGAATCCGATCGGTATCAGGGCCTGCTACGACGAGGGGAAACGGGTCGCGGAAACGTTGTTCATGGATTACCACCGCAGCAATAACGTTGACGTGCGTATCGTTAGAATTTTCAACACCTATGGACCACGAATGCATCCATACGATGGACGCGTCGTTTCCAACTTCATCCGCCAAGCACTCAACAATGAAGACATCACCATTTTCGGTGATGGAAGCCAGACACGATCATTCTGCTATCGCAATGACCTCGTAGATGCGATCATCGCCATGATGAACAACGAGCACAACTTCATTGGCCCTGTGAATATCGGGAATCCAACTGAATTCACTATCCTCGAACTGGCTGAAAAGATCATCGAACTCTCTGGGTCATCCAGCCGCTTGATTCACAAACCACTGCCATCCGATGACCCGACCCGTCGCCGCCCTGACATTTCGTTAGCTAAGAGCGAACTCGGCTGGGACCCCAAGGTCCCGCTCGCAGAAGGCTTGCAGCACACTCTTGACTGGTTTCACAGCATCAGCTTGCAAGATTATCGCCCACCGACACCCAATTACAGCTAGTCTCCCTCACCGCTAGGCATCGAGACTTCAGAGCATCGAGATTTCAGGGAATCGAGAAACAAGAAGCGTCCAACAGTTGGCGAGGCGAGGGCAAGACTGATTACACGATTATGGCCCCAGCGGGCTTCAAGTTCACACGACGTGCTGACCCGGGATTCCTAATCGGCGACGCATACCGGACGCGACCACTCGAGGTGCAACTTCGTTCGGTGCAATCGCCGTACTGCTCTGGTAGAGCCGCAACCGGTTCAACAGCCGTCGGTCGAAATGCGATCGACCAGCTTGCTGAGGATCAATTCGCCTTTGGCGGTTGCATGCACTTGGGCCGCACAACATTTTTCGCGAGCCCGACAATCTCCCAGGACCGTATGATCCACCACGACATGTCGTATTCCCACCAGCGATGCCCGTGAGCGGCGCTCCGCGGTTCGGCGTGATGATTGTTGTGCCAGCCCTCGCCGTGACTGAATAGCGCGACAAGCCAATTGTTCGTGCTCTCGTCGCGCGTCTCGTAGTTTCTGTAGCCAAAGAGGTGTGCCAAGGAGTTCACAGACCACGTTCCATGGAGCACGAACACAGTCCGCACTGCTACGCCCCAGACGGCCCAACTGGCCGCGTACCGTCCTGCCTCGCTCACAACTCCGCCGCTGACCAAGTACCCAAACGCAGCGCCGATCGCGGTCAGAACCATCGCGTGTGCAACGAAGACAAAAAACCAGCCCTGTCGCCGTTCTAGTTGCAAGTAAAACGGGTCACGTAGCAGGTCTCGAACGTAGCGTTCATAGTGCCGCGTTGTATCAAGTTCCTGGTGGCGACAAATCACCCAACCGCAGTGCCCCCAGAGGAAGTTGACCAGTGGGGAATGCGGGTCCGGCTGTTTATCACTGTGCTGATGGTGCATCCGGTGGATTGCCACCCACCTTGCTGGACTATCTTGCAGGTTGCACATCCCGAGGATCGCTAGCGTCCGCTCCAGCCAGACCGGACATGTAAAGCCGCGGTGAGTCAACAATCGATGGTAGCCGATGGTGATACCTAGCATCCCGAAGATGAAATGCCCGGCGATACCCACAACCAAACCTGACCAAGTGAAGAACCACCCGACAAACGCGAGCAAGCACGCAACGTGCACCAAGGCGAGCACGATGGCATACTGCCACTGTACCTTGAACGGCTTGGTTGCATCCGGAGGCGGAATCTTGTGGGACTCAGAGGGCGGCGACTTGAGCGATGAAAGATCATCGTCAGTGCCGAGCAGCTCGGGTTCTTCGAGAGTGTTCGTCATACGTCTATTCTAAACGGTCCCGGTGTAATCACAGCACGCCTGTGTGGCTAATCCACCGAAAAACCAACAACTCATTAACGTTCGACGGATGAATAAATTGACTATGACGAAGAGTCGTGACTAGCTGGATGCCTCGCAGCATTGCAAAACACGATACTCGCGGTGTATCTGCATACGGACACAAAAAAAGCCGGATGGCGTCGCGGAACGCTCATCCGGCTCGCGGAGAAATATTGTCGCACCTGAGAATGTTACTTCTCTTCGTCGGCCTTCTTCACTTTCTTTTTCTTCTTCAGAGACACTTTCACGACTCGCACCTTGGGCATGCCAACGATGCTTTCCTCTGCATCGAAGCGGTCGAGTTCTTTTAGGCGGGCGACTCGCTCTGCTCGTGTCAGTACATTTCGTGCCCGAATAGCCCCGGCTTTAACCTTGAGGCTGCTGTCCATGGTCATGGGTGTTCACTCAGTCCGAACGTTGTTATGGATGTATTGCTCTTCTGCTAATGCAGGAGTAGCAGAATATTGTCTTTTACGTTTTTTCGCAAGGTTGTCCCTGAAACTTCGCCGAAATGTCTAAAACACCCATAAAACACCACAAAACGCAGCAAAAAAGGGAACGAAGCATGCTATCAATGCAAGCTGCGTGGCCAGACGACGCATCGATCGACGTCTCGACCAGCACCTCAAACGCGTTTCCTCTTGTTGAATCACACTTCGTTCTCGCCCCATTTCACTGAGAATAGGTGTGATGCCCCCCGGAACCGCAGGCAACGAGACTGCTAACGGGTCATGCTTGGAAGCCATGACAATCGTGTTTCAATGCCCATAAGAACCCGATCCGTCCGGCTAGGTTCCGTGGCCGTAACTTCCTGCTTTTCCCCCAAAAAGGCCGAATCCGCAGACACAAACTTTGCTGTGGACCTTTGGTTAGACCCTCTCAATGCAAGCCACATGGTGAGTGCATCAGCCTTTCTGGCTCTTTGGCAGATGACCCGACTTTCTGGCAGCAGGTACCGGACCTTGGTATCTGACCGGTCGTTGGCCAACCGGCAGTGTGGCACGCGGCGGCTCGTAGAACCAGCGAAATGACTAGAAACGGCGCGCGAATTCGGTAGCCCAATGAGACAAAGTGCCCGAGCGGTGTTGGTCCGAGTCCACCGCTATTTTCACGCTTCGCACCAACAGCCCGGCACTGCGGTGCATACAGCCAGGTTTTCCTCTTTAAGCTCGGACGTGGAATGCCTCGCTGTGAGTGTCGGGCTTTGCTTTGTATCTGACGAGTGTTACGCTTCCGCCATGGCTCATTCAAAACGTTCCATCGCGTTCGGTGCGATCAAATTCATCATCCCATTGGTGATCATCTCTGTCTTGATGTCACAAATTAAGCCAGAGCAGTGGGAGCAATTGACTCAGCAACCGAAACACTACGGGCTACTTGTTGCCGCCTTCGTGTTCGCGATTCTTGCGACATCACTGTCGTTCGCCCGCTGGTGTATTTTGGTTCGTTGCCAAGGGATCACACTTTCAATGCTGGAGGCATTTCGTCTTGGTGCGATCTGCTTTTTACTGAGTTTCATTTCCGTAGGCAGCGTTGGCGGGGATCTCTTCAAGGCAATATTTCTCGCACGTCGGCGACCGGGAAAGCGAGTCGAGGCAGTTGCTTCAGTCTTGGTAGATCGAGGCTCAGGTCTCTACGGCCTGTTATTTCTTGTGGTGATGGGAACACTTCTTTTGCGGCCCGCGGAAGTTCGGGAATCAGCGGACGGTCTTGAGGACCTAAAATTCGCTGCGACCACTCTTTTCAGCCTGGGTACCGTTGTTCTTCTGTTTCTCGTTTTCGGAGGTCGGTCGGTAGATCGCCTGATCAAATGGGGAAGCAGCATCCGTTTTGTAGGGTCGGTGATTGGGAAGATAGGACCACCTTTTCGAGCGTTTCATGCACATCCTTACGCTTTTGGGTCGTCTTTGCTGATGAGCGTCGGCGTGCAGAGTTTATTCGCGATCAGCGTGTATCTGGTAGCACGTAGTCTGTACAGCGATCCACCTAATTTGACCGAACATTTCGTTATCGTCCCACTGGGCATGTTGGCCTCAGCACTGCCACTCACACCCGCCGGAGTCGGAGTCTGGGAAGCGGCAGTTGCAACACTTTACAAAATGATCCCGGCAACCCCGACGCAAGCATCCGGAACACTCGTCGCGTTGGTATTCGAGATGCTTCGTATCCTACTAGCTCTCGTGGCTACCGTATTTTATTGGACAGCGAGCGAGGAAGTTCGAGAGAGCCTTGAGATTGCGGAAGAGCAACCGGAGGATGAACCGGGAACCCCCTCAAGTCCAATTCCAGTGACCGACTGACCAAACCTGCTGATTGCTTAAGAGCGTCATCGTTTCTGACGTAGCAGGCCGGTAAAACCGAGAAAAGCTCTGACGTCACCGCGGCGCACTATCTCGGCATGTGCAGATAGCCGGAGCCCAGCAACTGTCGTCCGACTGGCCCTGAGAATGGTGTCTTGCATACACGGAGGATTATCGCCTGCGAAATTTTCCAATTCAATCTCCTCAGCCGCAGCAGGCCAAAACACCTCAAAAATGCCAAAACTCAGCCCACTACCAGACGTCATGTTGCAACCTGCATCGACGGCTTCGAGGATTCAGCCCGCAATTCGTTTTTTTTTTCATTGACGGCCGCGAATACTCAAGTGTCCCAGTTGGAGCGTTTTGCGCTTCGGCTAGAGCGAAGACTTAGCCCGAACCGAGGCGAAAAGCGGAAAAAATGCGAGACTTAGTGGAATCGCATCCGGATTCGTCTGCTCGCGGTCCATGACCCTTGGACGCCAGAACACCTTGGCGTGTTTCTGAGATCATCGGCTGGAAAGCAGCGCAGACATGGCGCGGAACTCCGCATTTGCTGTTATTCTGGGACGGATTGCGGCGGCCAGCGAATGAACGCTCCACGCCTTCAAACCTCATGAGTGACTCACCAGAGAAGGATGTTGCATGTCAACCGAAGCGACCGACGGCGGAGCACCGGCCGGTGAAGACGCGTTGAGCGAAGCCGATGCGAGTCGGCTTCACGAAGCTCGTCAGAAGATTCTCGACGAACTTGGCAAAATCATTGTTGGCCAGGAGCAGGTCATCGATGAAATCATGATCTGCTTGTTCAGTCGCGGCCATGTGATGCTCGAGGGCGTCCCGGGTTTGGCAAAGACATTGATGATCAGCACTCTGGCACAGACGTTGGATCTTTCTTTCAGCCGAATTCAGTTCACACCCGACCTGATGCCCGCCGACGTCACCGGAACGGAGATCATCGAAGAAGATCGCTCGACCGGGCACCGGGACTTCCGCTTCATGGAAGGGCCGCTGTTCGCTAACGTTGTACTAGCTGACGAGATCAACCGAACTCCACCCAAAACTCAAGCTGCTTTGCTCGAGGCAATGCAAGAGCGGCAAGTCACGGTGGGACGCAACCGGCACGAATTGGCTGATCCATTTTTCGTCTTGGCGACACAGAACCCAATTGAGCAGGAAGGAACCTATCCTCTGCCTGAAGCTCAGCAAGACAGGTTCATGTTCAAGGTATACGTCGAGTACCCAAGCTTCGACGAAGAATTCGAAGTTGCTCGACGAACAACCGGAACCGCCAGTGGAAAAGTGAATCCAGTGCTGGGCGCTGACGAGATCCTGCGGCTGCAGCGTCTCGTTCGTCAGGTTCCAGTGAGCGACCATGTTGTTCGCTACGCCCTGTCTCTGGTCCGCCAGACTCGTGTGGGCAGTGACGGTGTTCCCGACTTCGTTGATGACCTTGTGGGCTGGGGTGCCGGACCGCGTGC
>Ga0315331_10004696_pt1 | contig 10259 bp, 7 predicted proteins | sample M160m34915metaG_FD_203456 | JGI IMG/M metagenome (GOLD analysis project Ga0315331, IMG submission 203456) | Ammonia-oxidizing marine archaeal communities from Monterey Bay, California, United States - M1 60m 34915 | ecosystem: Environmental > Aquatic > Marine > Intertidal zone | place: USA... | reverse complement strand
TTAGATTAAAACTATTTTAGATTAAAACTATTTTAGATTAAAACTATTTTAGATTAAAACTATTTTAGATTAAAACTATTTTAGATTAAAACTATTTTAGATTAAAACTATTTTAGATTAAAACTATTTTAGATTAAAACTATATAAATATATATTAAGTAATTTACACTATGGCTAGTTTTTCAAGTAAATATAATAGAAAACTCAATAATACTAACGAAAATTCAAGATTTAATAAAGCAGGGGATGAGTATTCAATGCAAAATAAACAATATACATCAAATAATAGAGGACGCAATAGAAATAATCAAGGATCATCTACACAATATAAATCAAATACAAAATTTAAAAAAACAAATAATTCAACATATGAAAACAGAAAGCAAGGAACAGAAAATCGAAAAACAAAAAATAATGAACCAGTTAAACAAGAAACACCTTATAAATCAGCAGTTAGTAATATTCCATCAATTAAACAGGTACAAAATAATTATTTAAGTAATAAATCAGTTTATTTACCAGACGTATATAAACAAACCTCAACAACTAAACTTAATAATGTTAATCAATTATTAATTTTAAAAGAAGTAAAATGGGGTGAAATATAAATGTTTAATGAAATGACCACAACTCTTTAGATTGAATATTATTATCTTGACAAGTTGAAAGACCAAGTATTGTTTGTTTTGATTTTGTTTTTAAAGGAATAAGACATTTCTTATATCCAGACCCAGCGTGACCTTTTCTATTATGTGTTAGTCGTCCATATGAATCCCATGACCATTTATCACAATTACTATTATTTTTCGTCAATCCAACTGTTTCATACCATATTTTTTTATGTTTTACACATTCTCGACTTGATTTATATTTTGAATCAGAACATTTACCATCTGAATTTGTTAAATTTGTTTTATACAAACAAGAACCCATCTGATTATTAATACTATCCCATTTATTTCGAATAGTTCCATCTTTATTATAATACCATATATGATATGGTTTCATAAAAGCTGGTTTAGATGTCATATAAGGTGCTATATAGTTACCTTTACTAGCACTTCGTGTAACAACCATATTACCAACACCATTGATTAAAGGACCACTTGCTAAATATTGTCCAGGTATATTTTTATAATCTTGTGCTATATAATTAGTTTTTTTTAAAACCAATTGTGATGGTTTACTATGGGCGAGAGTATTTAATTTACCTTCAATTTGTTTTAATCTATCTTCTACATCCATATGTTCAACTGAGGGGCTACATATTTTTTTTACATTTATTAATATACATATAGATAATACTAATAAACATATTGATATACATATTTTTCTATATTTCATTTACTATATATTAATATAATATTTTATATGAAATACTAGAATATATCGGAATACTAGAATATATCGGAATACTTGTAGATATCGAAAAACTAGTAGATATCGAAAAACTAGAAGATATCGGAATACTAATAGATATCGAAAAACTAGAAGATATCGAAAAACTAGAAGATATCGGAATACTAGAAGATATCGGAATACTAATAGATATCCAAAAACTAGAATCTATTGAATGATAAAAACTAAAATATATCTAACTAATACAATATATTAAATTATGAATTCTGTAAATTGTATTTAATTAATTCAAGACATGTTGTTAATAAATTATCTGTGATTATATCTAGTTTATTAGATTTAATTGATTTATTATTCAATTTCTGTTTAATTATTTTAATAATCTGTTTTGTTTCATCAATGTTAGGTGTTTCATTAATAACATTTCTTATTTCATCTTTGTTTGCTTTAATTATAAAAGATTTCTGTGATGATTTCTTTTGTCTATTACATAGAAGATTATATGTAAGGTCATCTATATTAGTATCATTTGATGACATATATGTTTATATATTATAAATAAACTACAATTATAACTTATATGTATAAGTTTTATTACATAAATATGAAAAATTCAGCAATTAGAAATAATCATATGATTAAAGTTATTCATAGTATAAGGCGTTCAAATTTAAATTGTCATTTTGAAAGATTTGAAGCATTTAATAATAAATCTTTAACACCTCATATAATTGAAATGCTTAGAATAAATAACTATTTATCTAGAAATATTCAAATATATTCTATTATGAAAAATAAAGTAAAACTGAGTATTTATATGTCCCATCTTTTGTTATGGTCTAGAATTTTCAAAGAATATAAAGCAATTCCTCTCGAAAAGCGGGTGCAAATACCGCACTATATTATTCTAGAAGATGATATTAATATAAAATACAACATAGAAAAAATGTTAGATACATTACAAAAACATTTTCCACCAGATTTTGATATTATATTCTTAGGATATGGTGGAAAATTAATGGGTAAACAATTTAATCAATATTTTGTTATACCAGATAGAGGACAGCATCAAGATACAAATCATGGATTATTTGCATATATTATAAATCCCAATTCTATTGAAAAATTAACAAATTTATTATTACCAATAGATAGTTTATATATTAAAGGAAATTGGCAAGCAACTGGTAGTAATATCCCACATATGGATTGGAAAATAAGACATTTTTATAATAATGAGATTAAAGCATATTATTTACGACATCCTCTTGTTTTACATGCTGATGAATATGATAAAGTATAATTTAACATAAAGTATAATTTAACATAAATTATATATTTAACATAAATTATAATTTAACATAAATTATATATTTAATTTGTGTTAAATATTTTGCGTTAAATATTTAATTTCATAATAAAATAAAAAAAATATATGTATATAATATATAAATGGGAAGTACCGATGTAGATAATCTAAAAAAATTTTTAACAAGTATAGGTTTTACGGTTGCTGCTAATTTTGCCGATCAATTTAAAGATAAAACTACAGGCAGTCTAACTTTAGCAGGTCTTACTGGATCAGCATCAAAGTTAACAGATCTAAATACTGATTTGAGTGAACTAAAAGATTTAAAGAATCTTGAAGAATTAACAATTAATAATATATCGTCATTAAAAGGAGCTGATATGTTATCTAGTAATAAAGATTTGCCTTCATCATTAAAAACACTAGATCTTAAACAGAATGGATTGTGTGTAGGACAAGAGATTAAAAATTTATCACAACTTAGTGTTATTAAATCAGATGATGGTTTGCTAGGATTATCCCCAGATACTACTATATTAGATGCTCAAGATGATGCAAATTGTAAATGTGGAAATTTTACCGATTTAAATGTTCCATATGGCATAACTATTCCATCTGGACTTTGCACAGATCATGGTAAAACATGTACAGGAACTAATAAAGATAAATGTACTTCACCCTCACCTGGTCCAAGTCCAGGTGGTTGTAAAATTAAAGGTAATTTAACGATTCTTGCTGGTGCCAATGGTGGTAAACTACAAATTCCAACATCTGGGTGTTCCCCAGACTCTGTTAAGAGTGAAGACCCGGCACCTGCCCCTAATCCTGAACCTGAACCTACTCCTCCTCCTAATCCTACTCCTACTCCTGAACCAGTATCTGAGATTGAAAGTGACTATTACTCTAATGATGGATCATGTCCAAATTGTAACAAAAATTTACTAAGAAATGATATTGATGATAAGAATGATAATGAGATATCATATGATAATAAAGATTCTAATAATGAAATATGCGAACATTGTTTAGTAACAATTGGTGATGAAAAACATTGCAATAAATTTTTAGATAAAGAAGATTGTGATTATCTAGGTGATTCTTATAGTTGGAAAGGAAATTAATAACTAATTTATTATATAAAGTAATTTTATATATCTATTTTGATACTTTTATTTTATTAAATTTATAATAATTTATTATAAATTTAATAATATTCTAGAAAAAAGAAAAATATTGGATTTACATCCAATGAATTTTATTGCGTTTGCAAATGTATACGCATGGGCGCATTGTGTTACTGTAATTATTATTACGATGTAACATAATTAAACCTTGACTAGCAAGAGTAGATTGTCTGATATTAGTAGAAGAAGCATAATTTTTAGGAAGAACATTATTAACAGTTTCTCGTGATGCGTAAAAGGTCATATATATTATATATATATATTATTTTTGTAAACTAATAATTAATTAATAAATAAAAAGAATTAATCCGAATCATCTCCACTTGATGTATTTTCGGTATCAATATGTTCTTTATCCGATGTTTCTGCTTCAGCTTCATCATCCGATGTTTCTGCTTCAGCTTCATCCTCTGATGTTTCTGCTTCAACTTCATCATCTGATGTTTCTGCTTCTGCTTCATCCTCTGATGTTTCAGCTTCATCCTCCGATGTTTCTGCTTCATCTTCTGATGTTTCTGCTTCATCATCCGATGTTTCAGCTTCATCCTCTGATGTTTCAGCTTTTTCTTTATTCTCTGGAAGTTTTCCTAGAACATTACTTGTTTTAATAATTGTTTTTCCTTTACTTGATTTAATAGTACTGTTTGCAACATTTAGTTTTCCAGGTGCTAGTTGATGTTGATTATTCATATTAATTGATTTATCAAAATCAAACGAATCATCTGTTACATTATTTACTTTAACCGTACTATTAATCATATCTTCTATATTTCCATCTACTTCATTGTTATTATTATTACTTTCAATTATATTATCTACTAGTTTATTCTCATCAATCATTAGACCAAATGCATTTGTTCCATATTTACACAATTGACCGCACATAATATTAGATGATACACCAATCATATTATCTACTTCACTGAACATTGATGCCTTAACAACAACCTTTGGAACTTCTTCAAATGACATCTTCGCAATTGGACCAGAATCATCTGAATTATTCAATCCATGTCTAGTAATCTGCATAATATCTCCTGTTACTGTCATAAAATCAATGAGCATTGATACATGTCTATGATTAATATCAATACTTTGACTCTTAAATACACTATTTACCTCTTCTATTAATTTATTTCTAGCCGCTTCAATTCCAAAAATTTCTAGTATTTCTAGAATATTGTTCGAAGTTGTTTTATATGAATTAATATAATCCTCTCCCATAATATCTAGTAAATTCGTACCATTTGTTTTTAATGTCCATTCTTTTGTTTCATTTGGATTTCCTAGATCATCATATTTCACTATATTTGTTTCTTTCAATTCAACCATTTCAACACTTGAAATACCTCTGATTGCCAATTCTCTAATATTCTTTTCTAGATCTTTCATAAATTGAATATTATCATCATCATCACTATATTTCATAATCTTAATTCGCATTACTACATTACTATTATTATCATCACTAAATATACATTGAACATTTGTTTCACTTGTGATATTACTATAAATAATCTCTTGGACATCAATAATTTCAATATTTCTATTAAGCATCTCCTCTTTATCAAAAATCATTCTCAAAATCCAAGGTGTATATTCAGTATCTTTATCCGTAGTTAGATCAAACAATTTATCAAATTCATTATAACTCTTAATAAATTCAATATCATCATCTGCTATGTCATTCCCAGTTTCTGTATCATATATCAATTGCGTAAATGATAATATATCTTCAATACGCGTATACAATAGTTCACCATTAATTTCTTCCGCTAATTGCTTACTAGAAGCATATTCATCTGATAAGAAGATATTCATTGATGGAGTTTTCATATTTGAGGAAACAGACATCAATTCATTTAAACGTGGTACACCTTCTGTTGTAACAACTGACTTTTCACTAGCCCCTGCTGCATGGAAAGTATTGAGGGTCATTTGTGTAGATGGTTCACCAATTGATTGTGCTGCAATTGGTCCAACTGCTTCACCTGGTTCAACAAAGGAATCACCAATAATATTTCTAATAATATCAACCAAGTAATCAAATGCCACCTTATTCAATTTATATTCTGTAATACATCTTTTCGAAGCAATATGGTACTTAATGAGTGTAATTGTCATAAATAATGACGTTTTTTCTAGAACATATTTACCAATATCTTCACACAATTTATTTACTTCACTAATAACATATTCTTTTTCCAAATCTTTAATCTTAATCTTTTTAATATCAAATTTTGTAATAACAATTCCAATTAATTTTCTAATATCTAGAGGGGCATATACAGAAACTGAACCAACTATATCAATAATTGGGAAGCATTCCGTTCTCAATTTAGTTCTCATATCATACATCTCATCATATTCAATATTTTCACCCTTGTCATATTTAAACAATTGAATTAATTCATCATTATTTTTCCTCATTAAATCAAGTGATACTTTGCGTAGTTTTACTGAATTAAATCCATCTTCACCATATGCGAATTGAACAATCCTATTTGCCGAATTTCTAATAGTATTGTCATAAACAACTGAAATATCTTCTAGTGCTTTCATTAGTTTTCTAGAAATATAACCAGATGCTGCCGTTTTAATTGCTGTATCAATAATACCAGTTCTGCCATCCATCATATGGAAGAAGAATTCCGTAGGAGATAGACCATTTACATATGAATTTTTAACAAAACCTTTCGCAATTGATCCGACATCATTTCTATGGAAATATGGCAGTGTTCTATTAGTGAAACCATCTTCAATTCTTACTCCCCAAATTGTCTGTTGACCAACTGAACCCATAATCTGTAATATATTACCAAAACCAGCTTTTGATCCAGAGTCTATTGTGATATAAAATCCATTTCTAGGATTAATTGTGTTTTTAATTTGCTTTGAACAATTATTTTCTTTTTTAGTGGAATCATTTCCTTCTCTACTTTGAGTGGTGCAGTTTTTAATATCAACACCCAATGAATCCACTCTAATATTTTCTGGTAATTCTTTTTTATATACACCTTGTTGGGCTGCTTTAACAAATTTATTACTTTCCTCAATACTACTGTCAATAATGTCTGTAATTTTTGTTCTAGTAGTTTCTTCCAGTAATGTATCATCAAGACCAATGCTGAAACTATTCTTCTCCATCCATCGTGTAATAACCATTTGTGTTTGGTCTAGAAATTCTTGGCATTTTTCAATGCCTAAGATATTATGAATTTCATGAATAAGTCCGCTAGAACCTAGAATTTTCTTATCAATAAATCCATCACCAATAATTTCACCATTTTCAACAACTAATGTCGATGATTGTGAAATTAGATTATTATTTTTTAGTTTAACACTAATATTAGGTAGGATTAGGGAATATAACTGTTGACCACTCCAACATTCTCCATATTTTGGTGGAGGCAATTTCCCCGTGAAATTCTTATTACGCATCATTAAATTATAAACTTCGCGTTTACTTAATTCTTGTTTAAATTTCGTAAGCATATAAGCACCAGCTAGAGTATCCTGAATAATCGTGATGATAGGAGTTGACTTAGATGGACTAATAATTTGCGTTGGAACAAGAGCAATTTGTTTCAATTCCTCTGCAGTCATATATGATTGTGGAACATGCATATTCATTTCATCACCATCAAAATCTGCATTGTATGGCGTGGTAACAGATACATTTAGTCTAAATGTATTACCTTTAAGGATTTTGATTTTATGTGCCATCATACTCATTCTGTGAAGTGATGGTTGCCTGTTGAATAGAACAATGTCATCATCCAACAAGTGTCGATTAATAACATCGCCATATTCCAATTTTACACCATTCAAGTCGACGTGTTTGAGAGAGAATGTACATGGTGATTGTTCACCATAACAATTAGTTGTCATCTTAATAATGGTATTAGCACCCGGATAATTAGAACATCCATTACGAACTAGTTTATACATCTTATCTATATTATACTTTGTAACCGTTTCTGGAAATGTAAGATTCATTGCGATTTTCATTGGGACACCCCATTGGTCAATTCTAATATTTGGATCAACCGAAATAACTGTTCTGCCGGAATAATCAACACGTTTACCCATAACATTACCTCTGATTCTACCTTCTTTTGCCTTTAAACGCTGGAAAAGTGCCTTCAATGGTCTGCCTGAACGCTGGAGATGTGAAGGGATATTTGATATTTGATTATCGAAATATGTTGCGACATAATATTGTAGACAACTAATATGTGAATTAATGTATTTGAATTCTTTATTTGTTTCTAGTATATTCTTAAGTTTATTATTCCATTTGACAATTTGAACAAGTCCAAATGTCAAATCATCTTCTGAACGTTGATTATTATCTTGCCTTACTGATGGTCTCATTGACGGAGGTGGGATAGGAAGAACTGAACAAATCATCCATTCTGGGCGACTATATTTATGTGAAAATCCTAGTAATTCACAATCTTCTTCTGTAATTCTCTTGAAAATTTGTTGACAAATAAGAGGAGTTAAATGTTGTTTTGCTTTTTTACTATCTTCTAGGGAATTATCAGATGAAAAATCCGCCCAGATATTAATAATACTACTCATATTTGTATCATATTTATCTGACATTGTTTTGATATATTTACCTGGTTGAACAACTTCACATTTATAACACTTCTTTTTCGTTGGCAAAAGGTCTTTAATGTGCCCAAATCGATGGCAACATGGGAGTTTCTTAATCTTTTTAATCTGTTCAATATTTTTCTTATCAATTAGAAGACTTGAGCATTTGAAACATACACAAGAAAGTAGTTTCAATACATTACTTAGATAGTTGATGTTGTAAATTGGGACGGCAAGTTCAATATGTCCAAAGTGACCCGGACACATCTCAATAGTGTTATTACAAGTAGCACATAATCGACTATAATCTGTTACACCCATTCGCGGATCAAACAATCCATTAATTTTTGGTTCTGAACCATCGTAAATATCAGCAGTAAGCACATTACAGACAGAACCTTTCTTAATAAGTTCAGGATCAAAAATACCAAATTGGATAGAATCCACTTCTTCCGTATTGGCAGTGTTCATGAGTTCTTTGTAAAATTTCGACATTTATTATAATCTTATATTTTATTATAACAAATAGTTTATATATTTTTAATTCAATTTTTTTATTTTAATTCAAATTTTTTATTGTGTATATATAATATGTCATTAGCATTTTTTGCAATAGGGGATTGGGGTAAAAATTATGATAGATTTAATATAGAAACTACGATAGAATCACCTCAAATGAGAGTTGCTAATGCAATGTATAAAAATATGACAAATGAATCGTTTGTAGTATCGATAGGAGATATGTTTTATACAAGAAAAGATAAAGAGTTAGATGAAAAATCCTTAAAAGAAATAGATAATAAACTTTCGCATCTTCATAAACGGAGTAATAACTCTCATAATATACAGTTACCCAATAGAATAAAACAAGGGAACAAATTACAATCTGAAAAAATCAGATTAACTAAAAATAAACAACGTCGCAATAATAATAAAGAACAAACAATTGAATCAATATTAATAAGCAAGGATAACCAACGTATTAATTCTAAAGTAACAGAATTATATAACAAAATATGGTATAACTATTATAATGAATTAAATTTAGATTGGTTTGGTGTTTTGGGAAATCATGAATATAATTATGGTGACGAATATACAAACTCTATATTAAGCTGTTCTACAGGACCATGGGATAATAACAAAAGTTTTAAAATATTAAAAACTACATATTCTAAAATAGTTGAGACTACCTTAATTATATTTATAAATACAGCAGACCTTATAAGAAAATTTGAAGGGAAAAAAAAGAAAAATGAAAATGAAAAGAAAAAGGAACAGATCAAAGAACAATTGTTCATGACTACCTTATTCGCTATAATAAAAGAATGTATTAGTAATGATACCTGTGAAAATATAGTAATAGTTGGACATCATCCTATTATATCTCATAGACATAAAGATAAAAAAGCAGGTCATGATATAATTCAACGTTTATTTCGTTACATAGTTGGACTATTAGAAATAAATAATATATTACCCAAACTAATAGGATATATATGTGGTCACGAACATAATTATCAAGTAATTGATATAACATGTCAAGGAATTGAACCAAATAAAAAAACTACATTTAAACAAATTATAACAGGTTCTGGTGGAGAAGATACAGATCCAATATTAAATTGTAAAGACCAAGACAATTGTCATCAAATTATTAATTCTAATATTAATACAATTAAAGGCAACAATAACTATAAATCTTTATATAACTCAAATGTTCCATCTGATTTTACGTATAATGTAATAGATTTACAAACAGGGCATGGATGTGCAAAAATTGAAATTAAAGGTAATGAATT
>Ga0315331_10004695_pt1 | contig 10261 bp, 10 predicted proteins | sample M160m34915metaG_FD_203456 | JGI IMG/M metagenome (GOLD analysis project Ga0315331, IMG submission 203456) | Ammonia-oxidizing marine archaeal communities from Monterey Bay, California, United States - M1 60m 34915 | ecosystem: Environmental > Aquatic > Marine > Intertidal zone | place: USA... | reverse complement strand
TCATTTTTTTGCCTTGTGTTGTTGTTGTGTTGTTTTTTAGGATTACAAATAGGTGACCTAGCCGTACGGCTCTTTTATGTCCTTTTTGTTCCCTTTTTAGCAGTTTAACCTGTTTCTTTTTTTCTTTTCTTTCTGTTTTAAATCATTCTTGAGCTTATCTCAAGCATTTTTTTTCATTATCATGAAGTTTTTAATACTCTTTATTGCCCCTATCGGGGCTTGGAGTCATCCACCCCTACACGTAAAAAACAGTGATTTTAATACTAAAAGACTACTTTGCATAGGGGTAAAATACTTTTTATTTAGCACTTGTAGTCATCCACAAGGTTTCAGATAAAAGCGTAATGACTATATTAAGGTAATGTAAAATTTAAAACATAAATTATAAGGGGCAGCTTGAACTTTACATTCTTACTGCCGCTTAAAGCCAAACCATATGCAAGATAACCGATCTTGCACTTAGGTTTTTGCTCCGAGATTAAGAGCTTCTTTTCCATATTGTTTTCATCTCTTGCCATTACATATATGACTGTGACTATCTTACCCTTTCGGCCCCATTCTGGAGACTTTTGTACTTACGGGATAATTCGCCGCGTACCGAATGCATCAGGTTACAATGCATACCTCAAGATTTTGAGGGTTTATTTGGACTCTCTTTATGTGTTTACTCGCAGACGCATCCTACGTTCTGTGAGTTGTTTTTCGTTTAAAAACTTTCTTTTTTCTTTTTGATTTCTGCCAATTTTCTGTATCGAAACAGTACTGGTCTTTCTATATAATATACGTTTTCGAACGCTGCTTTCATTTCCTTTTCGACTTTTGATGCCACATGCTTTAAAATAAAGAAAGTGACACGGCTAGACATTAAGTCTAGCATTGCGAAGGCGGTGTAAAACAAAACTGCCCAGGGTATTGTTTCAAAGCTGTTAAACATTGCTGGGTCTGTCCAGTTTACATCATTAATTGCTTTGAAGATTGATACCGAACAAGTAGCTACCCAGAATATAAAAAATATTGGCGGCATAATGCTAATGTTCTCTTGCTTTTCATTCCAAGTTCCGTCAAGGCTTTTGCTATATAGGAAGCTGCCAAAGAACCAAGTTATTAATACTGCGTAAATCATATGTTACCTCTCTGTTTTTATATTTTTCATTTTCATTTTCTTTTCATGTCTTTTGATAAGACGTTGCATTGCTTTGTCGCTGCTTGGAGGCAGTCTCTCTTCTGCTCTAAATGCAATTCTCATGCCTTGCGCTTGCACAGCACCTTGCTCTTCATGCAGGCCTATTGTCATGCCTAGCTGCTCGTTAACTCTTTGGATATATGGGCTTGTTTTCATTTTGTTACCTCTTTTTTTTGGTGGCTGCTGGATATTGTGATAGCAACTCAGACAATGAGTTGAATGCTTGTCCATCAATGCAATAATACGTCTTAGTGTATTTAGCATTATGTTCAATAGTGTACATCATGATTTCTCCCTATTTGCAGTTTTCTTCGATGGTTGTCAAACTTTCTTCGAACATGTCGAAAAGCTGTCCTTCAGAGACGATATTCATAGTGATGCTTTCGCCACAGAGAACAACCCCTTCCCCATTTCCTATGGGATATATACCTGCTTGGGAGCGGGTGCATGCAGAAGCTAAAACTCCGATTGCGATTCCAATAATTATCTTGCTAGCATGTTTAATATGCAATTTCATAATTCTACCTCTGTTTGTTGTGTTATGTTGTGTTGTTAGATTGTTGAAAGGGGGGCTGTATGTTTTAATACCTCAGCAAGGTAAGTACTAACACCCTACGCATTTCTACGTTAGGGTGCTTTCCCATTGGAAGTTATCATGCCTAATAACTATGAAGCTTTCGATTCTTCCTTTTTGCGCTTCTCTTCTTCTTTTTCACGCCATGCAATATATTCTGCAATTTGCTCAGGCGTGGGGTCTGCAATTCTATCTTTTGAATGCGGAGGTACATTTGCTTCGTACCACCATTTTTGCAATCGGTTTCGCGTGTTGTCGTTGTTGGTTTTTTCCATCAGGTCTTTGATACCTGAGACACTTAATTTCCCAGCATAAGACACGCCGTAAATTCCCAGAGCCAACATTATCACTACCCATAGATCACCAAAAAAGTAATCAATGCAAAACAAAATCCCAGCGGCGATTGTCAGTTTCCCGGCTGCCTCCACTGTTGATGCTTGCGTATTTGTATCTACCATTCTTCCCTCCTAGGGTTTTTTATATTAACGTCATTAAAAATTGTGCTAGCAGATAAAAAGCTAGCACCAATGTAATCATCCAGAGCATGCTGTCCTTGTGGTCTTATGTTCATATATGCACTAATTAAAAGAGCAAGAAGGCGCGGCGCTCACATAACCGATTGAAAACCGGTTAGGGCACTTCACCTTCTCTATCTTTTTAGCGACTAGCTACTCGACGCGCGGCAATTTGCTCACGAATTGAAGTTCTTGCAGATGCGCTCCGACCATTTCGTTCTTTTAGCGGTTGCAAGTGATTTCCAAAAGCCGGAGTTAGTTCATTTCCATTATCGTCTACATAGATGAAACAACTATATTCAGTTGCCCAATCAGTGTCGATCATAACGTCCACTCCCTTATCATCCGTTTCAAATTCACCGAACATTTTGTGAACCAACATATTCGAAGGATCCAGATCAGTACTTTGACTCGCGTCGTACATCAATGCAGCTACAACAAGTTCATTCATTGTCAATCCTTTTTCATCAGGAATTGGCGCTTCAGTGCCTGTATAAGTTGACCAATCAGGTTCTTGGTACCTTTCTTGTCCCAAGACTCCAAATGCAGGATTCAGAAAACGTTCTATTTTTCTCTGTAAATTTCTTTGACCGTTTGCAAATAGCACGGTATTCTCAATGCCAGATTCCAACTTAAACGTAAGGCTTGCACCTTTTACAGCATTTCCTTGCCCATCAATATCATTGACAGGGTGCATTGACACAAGGCTACATCGTAGCTTTGTACTCTTTTGGACTCTTTTTCTACATGCTTGTTTAAAACTCATAGTTATACCTCTTTTTGATAAAGTTTTTCGATACCCTTTTTTTCAGCCTGGGCCATGTTTCTGTGCGTCTTGAAAAACAAATCAGTAATCTGTTTCTAAGAATTTACAGTCGTGCAAACGCGGCGGTTTTACACTTGACACTGGATAACTCGAATGGCGTGCCCAGCCCTTGTAGTCGTAAGACTACAACATAAAAAGAACTTTACTACGAGAGCAAAATCCATTTTCATGGAGTTATCCATGAGTATTGCAGCTTCCATGCTGCCGGAGTTTTTGGTCACATAAACCATTGAAAAAAATGAAAAGGAAAAAGAAGAAGAAAAGTAAAAAGAAATAAAAAAAGAGCACTCACTAGCCCCCCAAGGGGAGCTAGGAGCACTCTTCAACTGAACTTGTCGATTAATTACTTGGTAAGATCTCGCTTATACGTTCTTGGAAGTCGTAGAATTTCTTCATGAGATTTCCGGTTAGATTTGATTTGGTCGATCTTTGTGAGAGCAAAACCTTCAACAACACCTTTCCCTTTTGCTTCATTGAAACGAAGTTTTCGCTTTGCTTGCAATTCAACAAGGGTTGGGTGGGCTTCGTCGCTCAAGATCATAGAATCGATATTTTTATCAATTTTGATCAAGAACTTGTGAAGTTCACTGAAGATTTGAGCTGGTTCATCCATGCCATCCGATGAGGAATGACGATGAAAGGCTTTGCGACAGCAAGGACACTGAAGCCCTTTGACGCCGGGATGAGCCAACACCAACGCTGTGTAGAGTTCGTTGGATTGAGTTGAGTCGTAACATTTAACGATGTCTACCCACTTGGAGCAGAAATCATTACTTGCGTTCACTGCAATCATTTCAAAGAGTCGTTGGATATAGCTTTCAAGACGCTGCCACGCTTTGTCCGCACGTTCCACAAGTTTTGCTTCCTCTTCAAGATAGCCTTGAGTACCCTCTTCCAACTCTTCCAGCTCTTCAACTGCGGTTTCAAGCCATTTTGGATTCCAATCAAAGATTTGATTAGTTTTCCAAAATTCAGGTTTGGTAGCACGTTGGTAGATCTTAAGAATTTCTTCTTCAGAGATGTTTGTGGCTCCGAGAAATTTGTCCAAAAGTCCTTGGTTGCTATCCCAAAGAAAATGTGGAACAAATTGCAAGAAGTCAGTAGCGATTGCTTCACAGGTTTCCTTGCTAAGGAAGACTGTATAAGCATTCACTTTCACATCCTTGAGAACAACTTCATCCAATTTCGACAAGGTGACATTCAACACTTTATCATCGATTGGAGAAGATGGACACCAAAACAAACCTACTTCTGGCAGCAACTGATCTTTTGTTGTCGCTCTAATAGCGTTCCACACGTAATGCGTAGCGCTATACTCTCCAACAATGTGGTCGAAATTGCCAAAATAGGTTTTATCGCTATTGATCCAAGCAAGATCACGTATTTTACTTCCCTTCTTGAGTCCTTTTTCTAATTCTAACCAACGGTTAGTAATTGGAAGGCAGACTGAATTAGGGTTGATTTCACGCAGACCCGGACCTGTCATAGTCACAATGCTTTCGTCCTTTTTTGTCCATTGATTTCGCCAACCAAGGAGAACTGATCGATGTACAATCAAGTCTCCAACTGAAGATCCAGTAAAGCAAAAGAACTTCATGTCGTCAAACGTGGAGTTTCGAGCCCATGACTGCAACTCTTGTTTCAAGAACGGTGGAACAATGATTTCCCAATGCGGACATCCAAGATTCATTGCTTTGGAAGCATCTTTCATCAGGGCTCGTTGAATCTCATCCATGCAGTAACTTTGAGCTTTTGCCCATCCCTTATCAGAAATGCTAGCTTTACCATCTTTAACGACAATATCGCTTGCATCAGTGCGCCAAGCACTTACTGTAATCGACCCTTGCAGATCAATTGCAGATTGATAACGGCATTGAGTGCTAATCAAGTTTGGTGTGATCAAACCTGTAGACAACGCATGACTGAAAGCAAAGGCATAGATTCCCATCTGACCTTGCTCTCCTTCAATGGATACATTGTTCCAATTGAAGGCTCCGTCGCTATCAACCAAAGAACGAGACTTGAAAGCCTTGTCTTTTGGAACATCTTCAACCGCAAAAGACATGCGATCGATACGGGGCTCGGAAGCCAAGATCGTAACGATGTTGTGGGATAGAGCGATTAGCTTGTTCTTACGCTTCAATTGATCAAAGATCGCTTTGGGCGTATAAACGCAGGTTGAACTAGTGTCACCATCAAAGTCGGCTACTAGAGGTCCGAAAGCTAGTCGTTGAGGACAGATGTGACCTTTTGCGTGCTTTGAAACTTTAGCTTTTCCGTAGAAAGGATTGTCCATTGACACGACTGGAGATCGAGTCACTACACAATTGACAACGGTACCATGACCTTTCTTTTCCCAAAAGAATGGGATTGGCAAAAGTCCACAGTCGAGACTTTGGGACTTTAGCTTTTCCGCACGGTAGGGAGTTGGAGGACTCATTACAGCATAAACTGTTTTGATACCAGCTCCTTTGGATATTAGATTAGCCATTGCTTCTCTAGTCTCTTGATAAGCTTTTGCTCCTTTCATTGTTCGAAGCCAATTTTCTCCACCAAACGCAGCCATAAGCGCTCCGTTCAAAGAATCGCTCTTCAACCGTTTTACAGCGCCTTCATGCCAACCGTCACCGTTCGAGAGATCACATTTGAACAATGTCTCAAACTCCAAGTGAACAAGAGTATCAACCCATTGCTGAATTGATCCATCCACAGGCAAATCAACACCCGTGATTTCAAATGCTTCCAACTCCTTCAATCGAGCTTTCACTCGTTCAAAGGATTCGGGTGCAAGAGTCTTTTCACTTGCCAAGCAATCGGTTTGTTGATAGCCGAAGCTACCTTCACCTACATTGGGAAAGTTAATAGCACTACAGTGCAACTCTTCCGATGTTTTCACAAGAACTTCAAAGTTCCCGTTGGAGCCGAAGTGTCGAAGCGCCTCTTCGATTGCAAGATCATGTAGATGGCTGAACTCACCTTTGATCTCTGGAAACCAGGCCCAGATGACGGGGGTATTACCGCCGCTTTTCCAAGTGGTTTCTTTGAAATTTGGTTTCTCCGCAATACCTTTTACTAGATATGAATTCGGATTAACCTCTTCCAAGATTGGCGTCAACGCGTTGTAGTACGTTTCCAAGATTCCTGGAATTGTCACAACTTCATTCCCTTGGATCGATTTTCTACCGCAGGCAGCAGAATTACTCCAGCCTCGATAGAGATGTGGGTTGTCTAACGCGTTGTCCAGCAAGTTGTCGATATCGATCCCGTCAGAGATCTCGATCGAGTCCATTGCATCAATCCAAAAATCGCTTTCTGAATTGTTTACGAATCCAGTAAGAATTTTCAAATTTGCATTTGCCTCATGAGCAAGCAAATAGTTAGAATCCCACTTCCGATTGGTGTCAACGATTGCCGTAATGGTTTCCTTCTCAAATGTTCTAAATTGAACATAATGGTTCTTGTTAAAGCGCTCCCAACACGACTCGTTTTGATAGTGTGTACCATCGATGTTCCAGCACAATAAAATCTTACCTTGCTCTGTGTGAACTGGTTTCCATTCATCAACATCGTAATCATCAGCTTCGTCAATCCACTTACAAGTAGAATAAAGACCAAGGAAAACACGTTCCATTTGCAGCACTGGAGCCGAACTAATTGCACTGAAATACTTCCGTGCTTTTTTGTGATCGAATGGGGCCATAAAATGCTCCATCCCGCCATTGTAAAACGACGATTTTGGCTCACGGTAGAACGGCGGAAAGATAATGCAATCTTTGCCAAATTCAGAGTTCAAAGGAATCCCACGTCCTGCATTTGCCAAACGAGTGGCATAAAGATCCCAGCCGTAGTGGTTGGCTACAGAGGAGATGGAAGTGAGAGGCTCAGTCGCAATGACTTCTTCACCGTATTCGGTGTTTACGATTTCATTCTTTGACTGACTTGTCGCATGTCCCACAACTCCAAATGGTGTTGTTTGTTGGGAGTTGTAATATGCTCCAAGCGTAGTCCAGAGAGTTGGATTGCTGACAACGTAGTTCCCAGGCATAAATGCTACGGAATTTCTTCCAACGGCATTTGTAGCATGCTGAAAAGTTGCACAAGGAACCCATTCTTCTGCTGCAAGACCATTGACTCGAGACGTATATGCTCCAAGTCTTTCGAGTTTGACCGCTTGGCGGCGACCCATTACTACATTTGTAGCTTGAGTTATTGCCGCTTTGAGGTTGTCTATATCTGCCACTGTTGCTCCTTCGACAACAAAGCCACCGCTTGCTGCTTCTTCAAGCTCCTTGGAAGATAAAGTTGAAAATACAGAAAAATCTGCATTTAGAGAACTGAAAATAGTTTCCAGTTTTTCTGTAAAAGTTTTATTATCAGGCATGATAATGTTTCCTTCTCTAAAAAGAGATTAAGACCTATTCGTAGGAGGAGGTCGGTTTAATTCCACCATAAAGCTTTTTTATACACAAGATACCGAAATATCTGCGTCAAGGATTCTAGCCTTACCTTGAATGGCGTGCACACCAATTATATGATTAAGTATACTAGGCGATGATAGGAGCAACCCTATCAAACGGTCTTTTACTTAACCACACCAGAATTAACTGATAATGTGACTGACTATGATTTTCTAAGTATACGAAATACTTATGGGAACTGTTTCTACAGGGTTAACCAAGAGCTTCCACTTGGTTTTGGTTCGGACAACTTCATTAAGGTTACTAGGCGATAAGCAAGTCACAAAGACTTGTTTATGCGGTTCATCTTGTAGTCAACCCTTGTAGTCGCAGTAATACCAACGCTGCCATTTATAAAACGGCACAGCACAAAAAACGAAACAGAAAGCTACAGAACAGCAAGCAACGATACGCTACAGTACATGTACGCTACAGTAAAGTACAATACAGCACAATACGAAACGATACAGCACGACACGAGAACATATACAGTTACAAGTACGTCTACAACAAGTTTACAACACGAATCCCCTTCATCTTACGAATCCAGGGACCCCAACGGAAAACCTATATTTCAAGAGTTTTCCGCCAGGAAATTCTTTCCCCCACTATGTCAGGAAAGGGTCTTACGTCACCGCAAGCGCCATTAAAGAAAATAAAAAGAAAGAAAGCTTAGCGCTTGCACATGGTTACTTTAATCAGAAAACAAAAAACAAATAATAAAAAAGAAAAGAACCCGACAATTGCGGGTTCTTGTAGCTTGTAGCCTCCTTTTTACATAAACAAAGTTAGTTGTACTATTTTTCGTTGCGAATCAATCCATGATTGAACTATTTCAGTTTGCCATATCATTTCTGACACTGTTGCAGCCTCTACTATAGGTAGAGTTTTATTATCTACTACAGTGTGGCCCATAACAACAGTTGGGTATCGCTGGCCTTTAGATTCTGGGAATTTAAACTTGCGACGAAGAATAGGATTACAGTTTCTACCTCCATCAAAGTCTCCTATCCTTACACCGCCTATAATGCCTTCAACAAATACATCTTCTGGCCTTAGACCAACCTTTAACAAGCTTAATAAGATTTCAAGTTTTTCTTTTTCTGTCATTTTTTCTCCAAGAGTTATAAGTGTTTTGATTGTAGTTCGCAGGGAGTTCCAATCAACCAAACTCCACTGAAGAAAATAAATAAAAAAGAAACCGACATACGCCGGTTTCTTTAATACAAGGAGTCAAGAAAGACTTTTTACTTTTTCATTGGCCCAACGTAAACAGACACATAGTATCCGTTTCCAACTGACAAATCAGTTTCTCCCGACCAATTCGAAGGTGCATGTATCACTGGGACCCAGTTACCTTTTGCGTTTTGTCGAAATCCATCAAAACGTGGTAACGTAAGATGTTCTTTGGTCACAATGAAACACATACCGAATGGCTTCCCGTTTCGCTTTGTGCTCTTTGGACACTTAGCAAGGACAACTCTTGCAAGCTGCTTACCTTTGACTTTACCTTGTTCCTTGATTGATTTCAATGCTTTTTTGGCATCTGCGATCAAGTCCTCAAAGGTTGTCATAAACGTTTCAGATATAACCCAGGTTGTTTCCCCTTCCTTATGAGTTTCAACAAATTGCCAATTGGATGGAATTTCTTGTAACACTAAGAATCGGTTCAATACCAATCGCAATGCCTTCGCATCATCGGTTGTGATCTTTCTTGTTTCTTGTTTTTTGGTTTCTTCAGACATGATATACCCCCATGCGTTAAAGGCCACCACAGCCCTCGCCCCGATCATTCGACACTTGCACACCTGTCCCAAAGGCCAAGGTACCATTAAAGGGAAATAAAAAAAAGATTAAGATGCAGCCCTGCGAGCTCTCTGCACCTTTCCGTTGTTACTATTACTTATGACGACACGCCTTTACAGCATCTTTTACTAAGATATGACGATACCAATTATGAAGACTATTCTTATTTTGCGTAATTGCGAAATAAGTTTTTGTTGTTTCAAATTCGTGATACCGATCAAAGTAACGACGATCTAAAAGATCGCCAACAAACCATGTTTTGTTCTCCGAAAATTCGATATAGCAGTGACTCCAATTGTACAAAGCGTCTTTCTTTGTACATCGGTATTCTGCATTAGGAATTGGTCCCTCCCAAGATGAAGCTTCTTCTTCACAGACGTAGATATCCCACCAAAAGTTTTCGTTTGCTTCTGCGCTTTCACGAACGAGACATGATAATAAAGCAATCGCTATGACTGCCATAAGTAATTGAGTTAGTTTTGCCATGATTTACCTCCACAGCTGGATTGATTGTACACTTCGGGTTTCCCACAGGCAGTTACCGCCATCTAAGAAAAAAGAAGAGAAAATAAAAAAGAAACCTAGACTTTCGTCTAGGAATTACACTTTTTTAGTACTTCCAAGTCGTAATTGACTTGGGGAATCTCCCGTTTCTAGCAGCCTCGCTATCGTATTGAATTGCCGTTACGACGTATTCACCGTTAACGATTTCGTACGACAGTACCTGACAGTGCTCTTTTGGATCACCATCAGTACTATTGTACTCGGACTGTATTTGATGCAGAATTGCATCAAAAGACTTTCCTTGAGAAGACTTTTTGGTCCTCTTCTTCTGTTTGTGTTTGCCGCACTGACGACAAACCGAACCAAAAGAAGTTCTTCTCCAGGACCCACATAGAT
>Ga0315331_10004694_pt1 | contig 10263 bp, 20 predicted proteins | sample M160m34915metaG_FD_203456 | JGI IMG/M metagenome (GOLD analysis project Ga0315331, IMG submission 203456) | Ammonia-oxidizing marine archaeal communities from Monterey Bay, California, United States - M1 60m 34915 | ecosystem: Environmental > Aquatic > Marine > Intertidal zone | place: USA... | reverse complement strand
ATGGTGCGGGTCAAACGCATTTTGATTTGGGTGATAGTGACCGTCGTCGCTTTTCGAGTTCTACGGGTATTGATCCGTGGACGAAAGGCGAGATCACACTTCTCCCCATCACCGAAGAGAAACTAGACGCAACTACTAGCAACCTTCTTGTGCAGAGAATGGGTACCTATTTGTACGCTACTCACGCAGAGACAGCCGAGTTTACGAGTTCAGCTACACCTACTACTCCTTCATGGACGCCCTTCGTGGCACGACCTACGCATCAGATAGCTGACATCACTTCGGACGGCACAAACATTTACTTTGCTTTCGGGTCGGGTGCAGCTATAGCTAAAGCAACTCTCGGCAACAACGCTATTGATGCTGCGTGGCCGACGAGCGGCACACAAGCCGCAGACATTATCCAAGTCGCAGCAGGTCGCCTGATTGGTGCGCTTGGTGCAAACATTTTTGAGATCGGGGCGAACGGCGACAAGTTAAGCGGTTCACTCGATTACACCCCCGCATTAGCTGGCACTACATGGGTGTCCGTTACTGGTGGCCCTTCAGGTATTTTCGCTGCGGCTAACACAGACAACACAGGCAGTATCTACCATGTTGGGGTAAGCGCTACAGACGGTACGCTTCAGACTCCTATTGTCGGCGGGCAGCTTCCGGGTGGGGAACAGGTCAACCAGATCCTTGCTTACGGTGAAGTCATGTTGATCTCCACTAACGTGGGTTTACGGACTGCGCTTATTGATACGAACTCAAATGCTGTGACTATCGGCCCCGTTATCGAAGAAGGCGGCGAAGCTTTCGGGTTGGAAGCTGAAGGACGTTTCGTGTGGTGGGGGGCTGCCAACGGCCAGATTTATCGGGCTGACCTTACCCGTTTCACTTCTACTCTTGTTCCAGCTTGGGCCGCAGATCTGGTTTCTACCAACGCTTCAGGTAACGTCAACTCGATTGCCCGGTTCGGAAACAAAACTTATTTCGGTGCTGCTACTGATGGCGTATTTGGTGAGTCGGGTACTGGTATAAAAGTTGCTACTGGGACACTCAACATTGGTGAAGTGTCATGGTCAACTGTTGCACCTAAGCTGTTGCGTAACGTTACGGTGCGGCAAAGCCGTGACCAGTTCGACTCGACTACTACCTATCGTCAAGCTGCTCCTTTCGCATACAACCAAGGCGCTTCTACTTTCCGGGGCACACAGATCAGTATCATGCCGGGAACAGTGAAGTTCAAAGCCACTAACGATAACAACGCTGTGAGCGAAGTCGGGCCTTTGTCTACTGGTGTGCCTTCAGATTTTGATTTCGCTTCAGAATCGTCAGTGTCGTACAGCTTTGAGATGATACTCACCCGAGATACAGGCAACACTACTCTCGCTCCGATCATTGAAGACTGGGTGACTAGCTGTATCGCTACCCCTGACCGGGTAGACGAAATCATTGCTCCCATTATTTTGAGACGCCAAGTGTTGACTTCTCGTAACAGTGGTTCGCCTATCATGTTTGACTCGGCCACCATCTTTAACACTCTGCGTAGCCGTATGGAGGCGGGGGTGACCGTCGATTATGTTGAGGGTACACGGGCCGAAAAGGTCACCATCGAACGTTTGTCTATGCAACCTGAACGCATATCCGACAACGGAACGTGGTGGGAAGGTACCCTTGTAGTGAGGCTACTTACCGTACCAAGTTAGGGGGCCTCGTGGCTAAAGTCTTATTCTATGATATAGAAACCGCACCGAATCTGGCGTATGTGTGGGGGCACTATGACCAGAATGTTGTGGCGCAATACCGGGAATGGTATTTGCTGTGTTTCTCTTACAAGTGGGAAGGGCAGAAGTCTACGAAAGTTGTTTCGTTGACTGACTTCCCTGAGATTTATGATGAAGACCCGGAAAACGATATTGCTTTAGCGGGGGCTTTGTGGAAACTCTTTGACGAAGCTGACATTGTGGTTGCCCATAACGGCGACAAGTTTGATATGCGTAAAGCTAACGCCCGGTTCGTTTATCACGGCCTCACTCCCCCGACGATGCCTCAACAAGTAGACACCTTGAAGGTGGCTCGCAAACACTTCATGTTTAACAGCAACAAGCTCGGAGACTTGGGTGAACACTTGGGGTTAGGTAATAAGGAAGCTACTGGCGGGTTTGGGTTGTGGGCTGGTTGTATGCGTGGCGATGAGAAGTCGTGGCGCATTATGAAGAAGTACGCCAAACAAGATGTTGAGTTGTTGCAGGATGTTTATGAGCGGTTGCGTCCTTGGATGACGAACCACCCGAATCGTGCGTTGTTTGATGGTCGCCCGGATGCGTGTCCGACTTGTGGACATGAGGAACTAATCCGGCGTGGCAATAGATCTACAAAGGTCGCTCAATACGTGCAGTACCAGTGTAAGGCGTGTGGTTCTTATTGTCGTGAGCGTGTCCGCTCTGACGCTACGTCGCCTAACCTAGTGCCTTAAAAAGAGACCACCGCACCCGATTGGATGCGGTGGTTTGGTGTTCCTTATGGAAAAGGGAGGGAACCAACTTGCGACATTCATTCCCAACAAGACAGCTAGTCGCGGTCTATGTGTTTCAGTGTATCACGCAGTTCTCTTAATCTGCGGATATTCTCTTCTTTCGGGAGATACTCCACGCCGGGTAGCACACCGACAGGTCGGGCGTCGTGTGCTTTGCGTAGCGAGGCGTTGTAAGTTATCCAGAACTGGTTGAAGCTCGGCCAGTAGTCGGTGCTTACAGCGAGTTCTGCTACGGCTTCTTGACAAATGGGGAATTGTTTGACGAGAAAGAAGTCGTGCCATTGTTTCAGTGTCGGGTCAGGTAGTTTGGATTGCCACCATACTGACGACATTTGGAGCATGATTTGGTCTGCTTCGTCTTCAGTCATAAGGGGCCAACTGTTTTTGTAGGAAGTAAGACCAGTCCGTGTATTGCGCCCAAATTTTATCGGCAACGTGGGAATTCACTTGTAAGATTTCCTCGAAAGTCTGAAGGTTACGGGTGTGGAAAAAATACATATTGTCTCCGTCGTCTAAATCGCATTTAACGTGTACAGCTTCCCATTGAGCGGATTGGTTGCTCGGGTCTACGAAGTCACTGAGAGTCCGGATGTCAGCTAACGAAGTGTCGCCTTGTAGTTTTAGTGAACGGGATTCACGGTTGTCCTGTGCGATCCGACGCATGTTCTTAACGTTGTCTCCGTCTCGCAAATCTATTTGGACGTATCCTTCTTCGTCTTTGTTGATGAGGTCGCCGCATATGTGGCAAGTAAATGCTGGATAAACAGCAGTCCATTTTTGGTCTGCTTCGTCTTCAGTCATGGACGTGCTCGTTCCATGAGATCATCACGCCAGTAAACCCATCAAGATTGTTTACCCACTGAACGTAAGGTGTTTCCCCACCCCACTGAGGGTCAAAGGATTCAAGCCCGTTTGTGGCCCCCGACGCTTCTAAGAGTTCGTGTGCCTTTATTTCGACTACGTGAGTTACCGTGCGGTAACTTATACGATGGTCCATTGTTTTCCCTTTCTTGTTCTAAGAACTTTTGGTAAGCGATCTCTGGCCTAAACCGTACCTCAGGGTCAGCCATCATGCCTCGCCTTGTGCTGGCCTGATAGCCACCCCATGTGCAGGCCGGGGTGTAGCTCTGCTGGCGATGCCAGTCAACGTCGCTGAGGGCTTCCCAGAGGCACTCATGGCGAACTGTGCATCCCCGACAGTGGACAGGTAGGACGTGCTCCGGGTTCATTCCTTTGCACACAGCTTTTGTTTGCCATCTATCCGTCACGCTGTGCTCTCATCATCAAAATACGTTCGGTGGTTCCAGCGAGATTGGTTCGTGCTTTGCGTCTTGCCGAGCGAAGGGTGAACTCTAGGGCGGACAGTGTATAAGCATCGGTGTGATGCAAAGCGTTTATGATTTCGTCTGGCTGGTAGTTTGCCTCTAAACATCGCCGCACTAAACCTCTTACTTGGTTGTATGGGGTGATGGGCTTGGGGTCAGCTTCACCCCAGAAAGCGTCTGTTACTAGTGTGGCATCTTGGACGCTGACAGTGGGGGTTTTAAGGTGCAGTTCAATCTCAGTCATCAGAGATCAGTTCAGTCCACATCCACAACGGCATCACAACGTAGGCATCCTTCACATTCTTATTGCGTCGTTTCACAATCGCAGCAAACCATTTAGACCCAGCGTTCTTAGCTTCAACTTCCGCCTGATCCACGAAACTCGCCAAGTCAATCGCTTTGTGGTTCTTCGCTTCAAGGCACCAATCCTCGAGAACACCTCCCCCAATCAGATCCCCTTTGTCGGCGGTGCCAGATAAAGCTCTGCGCTCCACCCATGCACCTGTCTCCTCCGCTAAGAAACGAGCTACTGCTGTTTCAAAAGCGGTTCCCTTTGCTTTGTTTTTGGAACTCAAGATTCATCTCTCCATCCGGGTTCTTCTCTCCATAAATGTTCAATCTCCTCAGCCTCAAACATGAAAACCAACGCACGGTTAATCAAATGAGATCTCTCTGCCCACAAGGGGGTGAGCTTCACATGGGGAGGACACTCAGGATTTTGCTGCATCTGTAAGATCTGCGTATCCAGATGGAGAAGGATATCTTCGTGTATTGCGACGCCAACAATCTCAGTGTCTTCTGCGACACTAAGAAAAACCATTGGTTCGTGCTCTTCGTTTTCATCCATAGGTACAACCTTAAAGCGGGAGAGGACTGCCCGCCCCTCTCCCGCTAATTTGTCATGCAAGCTACTGATGCTTGTCCTGTAAAAGTTTAATGCCGTTGCGTATCACTTGAGCCTGTGGAATGCCGTGACTCTCGGCGTACTCGCGTACCCATATCACATCTTTCACAGTTAGCTTCAAGTTGAAATGCTCTGACAAACGTTCACCTACGCGGCCTCTGTTGATTGCCACTAGAAATGATCCTCCGCATCTGCGAACGCAGCTTGAACGGTCTTGACTGCTTGCACGTCTGCTGGACGGGTAGAGGGGCCAGCAGTGACCGCACTAAACCGGACAGAGGGGCCACCATCGTTAGCGATAAACACATGCTTCGACCGGTTCTTCCCTGACTCTTTGTCTTCCCAGCGGTCCTGCTGCATGTATCCGACAAGCATGACACGAGTGCCTTTAGGTAGCTCGGCCATGTTCTCGGCAAAGTCACGGAAACAAGTCACGTCAAAGAAGTGGCTGGTCTTGTTCCCTTTTTCTTCGGAGCCTTTGTTGACAGCTACCGAAAACTTGCAGACAGGCATCCCTCCGTTCTTGCCGTAACTCAGTTCAGGGTCACGGGTGAGGTTGCCAATGAGAGTCATGTCGCTACTCATTTGTTTCTCCTTCTTTCTTTTCTAAAGCGTTGTATAGGTAGTAGCTGTCGCCTGCCCAAAGATGCAGACCTAAGCCCAGTCGCATAGCGCAACGTTTGATGCCGTCCGAAACGCAGTCCTTCATTCTTTCCCCTGCGTTGTCGGTTCGACGTTCGGTCGCCCCGGCTTCCTCGATGGTTACTTCTTGCCCGTCTACGGTACAGGTTAAAGCGATGATTGCCCCTTCTACTATGGGGCCATTGTAGATGATCTGGCTCACGCTGATGCTGTGAGGTCCGAGGATTCCCAGAAGGCTTTGAGACACTTCGCTGTGGCTTACATAGGCCGCTGCGAATGATCCCGGTTTTTGTTTCACGACTGACGCCGGAAACGGTTTAGCTAGTTTCAGAAGATCCGACACTAGTTTCCCTTTCTTCCAACATGAGTTGGATGACTGTTTCTTTTATTGGTGTTTGGTCTGCCGGTAACGTGGCACAAACGGAGTTGTGACGGCAGTAACGGCAACGCCAAGGTTGCAGTTTCGAGTCGGGCATTGGCACGTTTTCTACGAGTCCGTGGTCCGGTACGAATCTTTCTGGAATTAAACCATCACGAACTTCAGCGTCAATAGCTGTGATGCGGGTAGCTTCCGCTAGTCCGATCTGTCGTGGGGTCATTCCGTCTTGTCCCGGTACAGGCTCATCCAATCCGATGACCCATTCAAGGGTCTGCCCCATCATGGTTGCTCCCCGTCCATAACTTGTGTCTTTGCAGAGGTAAGTCAAGTGGATCGCTGAAGCTTCAAACGGGTGAGGTTGAGTGTGCCCCAATGCGTACATGGCTGCTTGTGCTACTTCGTGTTTCTCTGGTTCCCCTGATTCTCGTGCGAGTTTGAAACCGAAAGACGTTTTAGATTTCAGTTCCCACACCACATATTTCGTGGGGTCGTCAGGGTCACGGTAAACCCCGTCAATGTTTCCCGATATGGGGAAACCTAGAGGTCGAAGATCTACAGGTTCTTCGGCCCGCATATCCCAAACTTCCTTCATGGCTTCTTGTGTCATGTCGTGCAGCGCTGTGCCGATATGAAAAGCAAGAAGGGTCTTCAGGTCGATTGGGTCTGACTCGGGTACTTCCAACATCTGCAAACCGATTTGCCGACTACAAGAGCCAGCCATCGAACCTCTACCAGAGGTGCCGAGTGCCGTGGGTTTCGGTCCCTCGGCGTCTCTGCGTTTGCTTAGGTAAGTGAAGTAGGCATTAAGAGTGCGAGTGCTATCAGCCATGCGCCTCGTAAACGTCCTCGTCGCATTCAAGGGGTTCCTCGAAGCAACGTACAGCTAACTCGTTAGCCATCTTATGTAGAGTGCCTGCCGAAATGGTGAACGTCACCTTGTGAGGGTTTATTATTTCGTCACCCTCTTTACGATGGTTCCATAGGACGACACGATATTCGTTTTCTCTGGCGGTCCATGTGCTATCTGCGTCAGCACTTTCGACGCTGACGATAACGTTGGCGTCTTCGGGTTCGTAGACGTGGATGACTCCAGTGTCATTGGAATCAAAGAAATGTCCTCCGCCGTGTGTCGATAACTTAAAACAATCTTTCACGGTATTCCTTTCTAATTAAACTTGGTATCAAGTTGGTATAAATAATGTTACTGCGGATTACATGACCAAAGCTGCCATCCCCCTGCTTTCCATACGTGATAGGCCATTTCCGCTGAACCCGTCGCAGTAAACTTCCGGTCCCACTGGCTGCGGCTAAACACTCCGCTGTCTCGCCAATAGTGTTTGTTAATCTGCCAAGCCCCATAATCGTTTGTTCGTGAGTTCCATGCGGTGACAGTGTGGTAACTCTCACACCATGCGACTCCCAAGCTGTCAACTACAGGCCAGTCGTATTCGGATGCAGCGGCCACAACTTCTTCGTGCGGCTCGTAAGTCATGTTGACCCCTGCGAGATCAACGAGGAGCCAGATAAGAAGATGGGTCACGCTGCCTCATCAGGTGGCACGCCCCATGCAACGGCGACTCTTCCGTTAGGTTGCATGACTTTGCCCATCTGAACGACAAGTCCCCGTTCGACAAGCTCGATGCGGCGAGGGCGCTGCGTGCTCCCTTCCATAGACAAAGCTTCCTGTATCTGCTTGTCGGTCGCTGGACCGCTCGCTTTAAGGAAGTCGAACACTTGTTGACGTAAGCTCTTCGCTTTACCCGTTAGCTGTCGGGCAGCAAGTCGGCTGCTTTCGCTGTGTTGAATGAACGGTAGCTGTTCGTTCTGGAAACGCTGATGTTCTTTCGCTCGGTCAATCTCGAATTGATCCCAAGTCGCTTGGTCCCATTGGTCTGTCATTGTATCCCCGCTTTCTTTAACTGATGCTCTGACCAATCCAAATGCGGATTGGCTCTAATAATGTCCACAAGTACAAACGCCGTTTCCTTGTGAATGGAAACACCGCGGTCACCTTTCGATGACCAACGAGCCATAGCACGTTTACATTTGTCGCAACGGTTCTTTATGTATCCGTCGCACACACCGTCACAAACCGGAAGGTAACTCGGTTTGCGTCCTTTGTGTTTACCCAATTTAGTTCCCTCTCATCTCATCTATCTTGGTGTCCCAATACATGCTTTCAGCATTCTCTTGCGCTTCAAGCATGGCCTCATATTCCTCGTCATCCATGTAGGCGTACGGATCGTCTGGCGGTTCGTAGTAGCTCATCCTTCACCTCCGTATTCCCGTTCCGGTTTGTAGCCACGATGCAGGTCTTCAACCATTTCATCCATCGCTGCTTCAATCATGTTCTGCAACACAATGAACTCGAAGACAGTTCCCCGGTCTGGGTCAACCTTCAAGTCCTCAATGCGTTGAGTTATGTAATCGGATATTGCTAATGGGTCGCCCATGTTGCGGGTAGACCGGTGTGCAGTTTTCATGCGTACACCCCTTTCAAAAAGGGAATGTATCACTTTGTATCATCTAATACAATGCTTAAATAATGGAGGGCTGCGCGCCCTCCCTGTCACGACTGGGTGTCGTGATAGTGAAACACCTAGGGGTGTTTCACTTTTTTCGCTTACTGAACGCTCGTTTAGCGAACGTCTGTTCGATTTTGGACTTACTAAACGTTCGTTAAGTATGAATAATTATTCATCGACCGATTTCCTAATTACCGTTAGGTAACAACAAAAACGGAAAATGCAGCTCGCGAGCTGTCAGCTCCTACGATCTCGCGGAGCGTGGCCAAAATCCCAGCTGGGTTTTGATGCTGGCTAGGTGGCCACCATTTCGATACCTTTATGGGTGCGACATTCACCAAATAAGAAAGGGTCGCTATATGTATTTCCAAACACAAATAGAAATTGATAACTCAGAGTTAGTCGAGGAGTTGTCTTATGAACTAGAAGAATGGCTAGATCAAACGAGCGCTGTTCAGGGTCTCACGAGCCTAATCAGCGACGTAGACGAAACGATTAACGACCTAACCGACCTAGTCGAACTCAAGTCGTTAGAAATTGAGGAACTCGAAACCCAAATTAACGACCTAAGCGAGCGTCTCTTTTATTTAGAAGGCGACGAGAATATTCGCGAACAGATTATCGACGTTATAAACAGCCTTAACTTTTCGTTGGAGGTGAACTGATGCCACAGCGGGATTTGATTATGAACGGGGAACAGTCGCAAGCTTTTGCTTACGCTTTGCAAGCTCATGCCCTAACGATTTCGAGAGACGCCACTAGGGAGATTCTTACTAGCGTTCTCTTGGAAACTAACCGGGACGGGTTCACGTTGACTAGTACAGATAGCTATGTTTGTTTGCACACTTTCCACGAGTGTGACCATGAGCTAACTAACGGGTTAGACGTTTCGTTTAGTGTCCGCTTTTGGGTAGGTGGTAATCGTCACAATGGGCTTCGTGATTTGGGTAAGTCTCTCGTGAAAATGGGACCGCTTCAGCTTAGGACTAATGCGACTTCACAAAGCCGCCCGGACTACGAAAAGGTTCACGTGCAAACGCCTTTCGAGGGCGAGCCGGTAGCGCTACCGCTCGAAGCAACAACCGGGAAAGACTTCCCAAAGTATCGCCCTCTCTTCTCACGTAAGGAGGCAGAAGGAGAATCGAATCGTGGGGTGGTTTTGTCCCCCAAGATTATGACCACGCTAGGCAAGGTTGGCACGTTGGCCGATAAGGCGGCAGGAAAAAAGGCGGGCTATTTCGTGGCGGAGCCTAATGAGCGAGAAGGCGGGCCTGTTCGCTTTCACATACCGGTAACCAAGTGGCACGGGCTAGCGATGCCTCTCAAGTTCGACTACCTCGCTAACGCTCACTTACAGACACGACCAGAGGAGGCCCCTAATGCCTGACCCGCTGACAAGCGATCTAGCTCATTTTGGTGCGCGAGAACGGGCGCTAGTGGTTGAGCTTCTCACCTCGTGGCAGGATCACGGGCTACCGTACGATTTTGACGAGGACGAGGTAGTGCCGATGTTCAATCGGTCTAGCGGTTACGTCTTCCTAACTAATGCCAACTACGAGGTGGCACTAGTCCAAGCTGGAAGACTGGTTTCTCACTACTGGCTTTCTTATGAAGGTCACGAGGGAACACTGGAAGAGTTAGAAGACGAGTACCGGGCCTACGGTCACACTTGGCACCCTGATGACGTGGAACAGCTAGAGCAGATTAGGGAGGCTAACAGCTATGTGGTCTAACCTTCTCAGCGCTCAACGTTGCGAGGATCTAGAGACGCTCGCTCTCTACTGCGAGGTAGATAGCCCGCTACCAGAAACCGCGGCGCTCATAATCGTTGGCGTAGCTCTTCTCGTTTATTGGGTGGTCACATGATGCGCCTAGCAGAGTTCTCAGAGCTTCTCATTCTGATAACCGTGTACGTGTCCCCCGTTGCCCTATTCGTGGCAGGGTGCGACCAGCTAGCAAAGTCATTC
>Ga0315331_10004691_pt1 | contig 10267 bp, 14 predicted proteins | sample M160m34915metaG_FD_203456 | JGI IMG/M metagenome (GOLD analysis project Ga0315331, IMG submission 203456) | Ammonia-oxidizing marine archaeal communities from Monterey Bay, California, United States - M1 60m 34915 | ecosystem: Environmental > Aquatic > Marine > Intertidal zone | place: USA... | reverse complement strand
CAGAACTAAAGATACTATCGAGGGTGTCATCAATATCAACCAGAACACAAGATGCAAATTGACGAATTGGGGTCCGTACGCCCGCCATGATCGGGGTGGGGATGTTGATTTTGTGTCTGCTGATTGCGTCGTAGTAGCGTCTGACATAATTAAGTCTCCTTTCTTTAGGGTATTCTGCGAATATTGTTAGCGCGATCATGATATACATGAACTGTGGAGTTTCATATACTCCACCGCCACTTCTATCTTGCACCAAATATTTATCAGTTACTTGACGTAATCCAGCATATGTAAACAAAAAGTCACGTTCATGATCAATATATCCATTTACTTTATCAATCTCTTCCTTAGAATATTTGATAAAGACATCCTTATCATATACATCCATGGAAGTACAATCTAGAATATGTTTCTCAAGATGGGGAAGTTCTCTCATCTTTCCATAGAGATTTTTCCTAAGAGAGAATAACAGTAATCTAGCAGCAACAAATTGATAATTAGGATGATCCAAATCAATTAAATCAGAAGCAGAACGAATTAGAATCTCCTGAATTTCTGCAGTGGTGACACCATCATAAAATTGAATTCCAGACTTCATTTCAACTTGACTTGCAGAAACTCCAGCAAGACCCTGACATGCTTCTTCAACCATGATATGCATTTTATCTAGATCAAGAGATTCAATTCTTCCATCTCTTTTTTTAACTTTTGTACCGTTACTCATATTTTCTTCCAGTTGTTAAATTTAAGTTTTGCTTCTAGTCCAGAATATATATTTGAGTCTACTACAGACTGCACATTAAGTCCAGAAAGGACCATATCATTAATGTCTTTATCTTCAATACCAGTTGGCCAAATAACTATCGATTGACCAGAATCGATTGTTTTGGAGATTCTGGTGACAATTTCTCTATTGCGGGGTTCGTTATCATATATCCACACAGGGCTGCTAATACCCCACTTACTAACATCAGCGTCAGCTCCACACATAGCAATCGAGTTATGAATGAATGTGCTGTCGAATGGTCCTTCTGTAACGAAGACTGGAGCATCTGTTCTGATTGAATCGAGTCCATAGATTTTTGGTGCGTCATCATTAAGCATCACAGTAATATATTTAATCGATTTTGGATTTCCAAAATCTAGAGATCTTCCTTGAATACCAATAAGGTTTTGTTTATAATATAAAGGAATAATGATCCTGGGTTCATCATACTTTATTTTATCAAAAGTAAATTTGATTGTGTTTACCCACTTCTTAAACTTGGCAGCATGGTAAAATTTATTGGGATCAAGTTTTCTTGCAGTCAAATAACCAGCGGATGCTGGATCATCCGATGCTTTTGGAAGATCTATTTTTGTTTTAAATTTAGGAGACTCAAAATGAAACTTTGGTTCTTCAACTACAAAGTTTCTACCAGAATGACCTTCTTTAAATTTTTCTAAAGTATATTGCTTATGAATTGCAGGATCAAGGACCTTCAAGAAATTATTAAACGACATTGAAGTACCACAATTATGGCACTTAAAATTTGTATTTGATTTTACAGTATACAAATATCCCCTTGTTTTGTTGCGATTCTTCTTTGAATCACCACAAACAGGGCAACGAAAATTATAAAGATTTGATTTAACTCTTTTAAACTTTTCTAGTCTAGAAGATACAAAACCAATAAACTTTGCATCAACGTGATCCATTCACAAAGGCAATCGCTGGTGCCAGTATAGCACTTTCCGAGAAAGATAACAAGGGTTTGAGGGTCTTAATTGCCTGGGGATTGGACAGTGCTACCATTACCCCCAATGCTCCCAGACCAATCCAAAGTTTTTTTTCCAACAATGTTAATTGGGCAGTAACGCTGCCATGATCACTGTCCATTTTATCACGAAGTCTGTTGATTCTATCAAATAACACTGCATCGATTTCTTCTTGTTTAGTAATTCGCTCTTCATGAACTGCCAACATTCTACTCACATTGTTATTTACTTCTGCAATTTTTTCAATAGCAGAATCTAACCTTGAAACAAATGTTTCAAAATTTTGAAGTTTCTCTTCAAGTACTGCGAGTTTAACTGTTTCTGCCATTTAAATTTTGCAACCACATCTTTCTAGATCCTCTGCCGCCACTCATATATTTCTTTTTCTTTTTCCTAACTGGAGGATCATCACCTGCCTCCACTGTTCCTGCTATCTGCCCCCCACCAACATTATTAACTGGCATCTCATATAGGTAAGAACGTACAGATTCAATAATTCTATCTATCTTACTCTTTTCCATTATAGATCTTGTAAAGTTCGGTTAAACAATATAAATCAACTTGCACATCATGTATATAACATTTTGGAAACTCAGGTAGTTTCCCCAAGAAAATAATAAAAGTTTTTGTTGCTGACCAAAGATCCTCTTCTATTTTATAAAAGAGCATTGGTGTTGCCGCTTCCCCAAAAATATTATAAAGAACAATAAAATGGTTTAAGAGGAGATGAGTCTTTAATTGTCCATCCCTCTTATAACGTTTTAGCAATCTTTTTATATACTTAAAGTGATTTAGATCTTTATCAAAATCATCTTTAGTTACAGCTTGAGGATTTTGATAATTTTGAATTGCGAAGAGGAGGAAATTATCCTCATTCAAATCATTAAATCTCATTTAATTATGGTGTAGGATAAGTAGTATTTCCAGTAGTAATACCAGACATTGCGACTAGAGTTTCTGTCTTAACTCTCAATTCTCCCTCAACACCCATATATGTCGTAACGCCAACCCATCCTTCATGAGTGGCTTCATATGAACCACCACCATTTGGATTTACAGCATATACGAATGAGTCACCAGATGGTGAACCTTTCTTAGAATATGTAGAATCAAGAACAGTATATTTTGGAAGTTCACTAATACTATACTCAACACCAGCAATTGCTGCTCCACTCAATCCTGCAGTAGAACCAATAGTTAGAGCATTCGTATCACCAATACTAACAATTACAGCATTGCCAAAGAAGGTTGTTGCTTTTGTGCCAAATTGAATAACATCTCCCACCTGTGCGGCGCCAGTATTACCAAATGTTGTAGCGGTTCCTGTTACAGCGCCAGTATCATAATCTAGTATAACGGTTCCAACAGAACCTACTGCGTCGTTATTTCCCCAAAGTGCCATGTCTTTACCCTAGATAAAAAAATTTTGCTAATAATATTTATAAAAATAAGAGACCGTGAAATGGTCCCATAAATCATTACTCTCTAGTTTTAATTGCCTTAGTAACAACTTCTAGAAGTTGATCATCCATATCAGTCTTAGTCAACTTAACTGCTTTAGTAAGAATAATAAGACAGATCTCAACCATCTTCTCACCAAGTTCCTCATTTTCTGGTATCTTGGCAATAGCATCTTGAATAATTTTTGAAGCAAGCGGGAGTAAAAATGCAAGCATAATAAATCCTCAGTTAATACAAACTATATATTCTCCCAAAACACATTAAAGATATTTCTTTACTTTTTCTTAGTATCTACAATAGCACCTTTGCCATGCTTAGCAATAATAGATGCCTTTACAACATCCAATGCTTTCATTGCAGTGTCTGGATTGGGTTTCTTTCTCTCAGGATTTCTACTTGGTCTGTCATATCTATCATTGCCATCAACACCGCCACGCTCCAGGCGGCGATCTCTTAGAGAATCTTCAGTCTCTTCCTTTCTCATCTTAACTTTAGAATCAACTGCCATCCTTCTCTTATAGAGTTTATCAGGATCTTCAGTTTTATCAGTTTTATACTTGGCAGGAGTGTCTTGAGCAATCTTTTCACGTCTGTAAAGATCTGCTGCTTTTTTCTTACGCTTCTCTACAGGGTCAGGTTTCCATCCTTCAGCAACTTCTGCTTCCAGGATTGTTTGAATCTCTTCTACACTAAACTCACCAAACTCTTCTAAACGACAGATAAACTCCTCATTGTTTAGATGATCTGCTTTCTTATAGTTCTTATCTCCAGACTTAAGCTTCTGATATGCAGGAGTATTTCCTTTCTTATCTGCATATGTTACAACACGACGCTCATCTTTAGGTTCTTTCTTTAGAGGATTTCCTTTCTCATCATAACCAGGATAAGCTGCTTCATCTACAACTTCAATTTCTTCTAAAACAATTCCACCAAGTTCCTTAATTGATTCGCTGAGTTTTGGATTAATATTAACTTTATTTTTTATTTTTTTCTCTTTAATTGGGTTATCAGATTCATCATCAGTTATAACTTCAGAAAGATCATGTCTCCAATTTGAAAAATCCTCTTTAACAGACTTACCAGATTTCTTTACTCGATCAGCAGAAATAGCAGCACCAACTGTCTTACGACGATTGCGAAGATACTTATCAGACTTATCTACATCACCATCATTATCAATGTCAGAATCTTCTTTTCCTACGGGATCAAGGCCTTCCCTGCAATCATCTCTGGTTTCTTGAGGTGCAATCTGCTCCATGTAAACTTTAGAAAGATCGTTAATGTAAGTCATTAGTATAAGTACGTTTACTTTTTAGTCTTATATTTATTTATGAAATTTTTAATTTGTTTAACACCCATCATTCTCATAGTATATTCTCTATGAGAATCAGTTCCAACAAGTCTTTGATCTGCAGGAACTCCATCTGGACCTGGATGATTTACTATTGCTTCCATTACATCATGGATCCATGCCTTAAACATATAATCTTCTTTAGTTACACAAATAAGATGATTAGTTCCACGTCTGATAATTTTACCAATCAATCCAGTATTAATATTTTCTACTATGTCTCCAATCTTAAAAATCTTTCCCGAAATATAATTTTCACGTAAATTTTTCATATCAAATTTTGGAGCAATCTGCCAAAGTTCTTCAACTTTTTTCTTTTTCTTTACCCCCATTCCTTGACGCACTGCATCGAATAATGCTCTAGTGTCACCATCGTCTAAGTTTTTTGGCGTTCCTTTTCTAAAAGAATCAAAATCATCGTCCAATACTGCTTTTCTCATCTTAGATGCTGACATACCCTCAACACCATCAGCATCTGAATCTCTTACTCCAGCAGAAATAACATTAATCAAATCAAAGTTGTAGAGTTCTCCATTATATTTCTGAGCAAGATTTTCAAACTCAGATTGGCGATCAGAACCTACAATAATATTTACGTTTGAATATCCTTTCTCAGATGCAGTGATAAGAACATTGAAAATAGACTTCATCTCATCATCATTAATAATGTCTTCCTTATAGTCAGGGAACATTTTCTTCATATATGAAATCTTCATATCAGGATCAAGTGGATTCTTCTTTGGATCCTGAGTTCTAGATGGATAAATTTTAAGATCACCACCAGAAGATGCTTTCTTTGCAGCACTTAAAAGTTTCTCATGCCCAACAGTTGGCGGATTAAATCGACCAAACGCAACAGTCAATAAATCTTCACCACCACTGGAGTCTTGAGTACCATCACCTTGTTTTGATTTTGGTGTACCTTTTGTTTTAGGTGCAGTTGCTGATTTTTCTTGTGTAGGTGATTGTGCCTTCGCAACAGGTCTACTACCAGTCTCTTCCTCATCCTTAGATTTCTTCTTATCTTTAAATTTTAATTTACCGTCTTCAGTAGTCGCAATAAATCTACCACGGCTGTCTAACCAACCACCGTGCCCATCGCTTTTAAGGTTTAACTTCTTTGCCTGCATTGAGGCTTGAGATTGTGCCTCGCTCAGGAATTGAAAGAAACTTTTCATTGATATTGATAATCCTTATACATTATTTATCATTTCTTTTTATAGTCGCACATAATATGTGATGGATAAAGACCAGATTGCTTATTTCTCAAGTTAAACATAAACTTATATACTGAACTTTCCAAGTGAATATCAAGTCTCTTACCTTTTCCCTGAGAACCACCATACATTAATTTTACACCACCAGTAATTGTAGATGCTCTTTTCATATATGCTTGATCAATCTCATACATCTTTACTCCACCTGATGTTCCACCATGAACCATCCAATATCCATATCCAATTGCATATTGAAGTAAATCTTGAATAGCTGCTTTATCACACTTACTTGTTACATCAACAGTAGGCATTTTTGTTTTATGAGGATAATCATTAAAAACTTTTGCATATGTAACTGGATCAATACCAAACATTCTAAAAATTTCCTTTCCAATAGGATTTGAATATCCTTGAAAGAAATTTTTGTAATCATCAGCAGTGAATATTCTTCCAACACCGGAGTTAATGAATGTCAAAGTATTTCCAAATTTAAGAGATAGATACACTTCCTCTTTTTTTGGTCCCCAGAAAGTTGTAATGTCTGTAACTGTGCTGCCAATGTTTTTTGATTTTGATCCACCGGCAGTTACATACAATCCACCAGAACCACCTACTAAAGGTCTTGGTTGATTCTTTCCTCCAACTGCCTCAACATCCGAATATCCAATCTTAACATCTTTACCAATCTGTTCTATTAGGTTTTGTGCTTCTTTTTTATAAGCAGTGGGTTTACATTCACAAGCAAGTTCACATCTCAAACTTTCATAGAAATCATTTTCAAACTTAATACCAAGGTTTATCTTTTTACCGCCAGTTTGCCCACCAAACTCTTCAGTCTTCACCATCTCGGTGATGGGAACAGTTTTAACTTGATTAGTATTTACAAATCTACCAACAAATAAAATCTTATCTCTATTATTACTTCTTCCGATTATAGATCGGAGTCTTGCAAGAAGTTCATCATATCTATCTTTCTCATCACTCTCAAATGGATGTTCTTCATCATCCATTACAAGCACTATAGCATGTGGATTGAACTGACCATCTTTATGCAAAAAGGTATCCATAAGACCATTTATGTGAAGAAACTTCTTCACAATGGTTTCTTCATTTCCCCTTTTACTAAGGTCTGCTTTTGACAGTTCTGCCATTTTTATTTTTATTTATAGAATTATCCTTAAGGATTTCTACCTTGCTCTTTGCAGAGTTTAAAATAAAGTTTATAGTTTTCCTTCTACAATAGCACTACCAACAACTCTAGTATATTGATCCATAGTACCATCTTGAAGACATTTGAGATGCCAACTAGTAATATTCAAACACCCATCATAATTTAGCGCAGTAAGAAAGTTAGCACCAAGAGGTTCTTTTAGAACACTAGTATAAAGTCCAAAACAAGTCTTCTTTATATAAAAAGCATCATCAATCCACTTTACATCTTCCGGAATGTTTTTTTCTATTTTTGGATTAGGTCCAAGAGATTCACTCAATTTCGATTTCATCTTCATCTTTCTTATTAAATCCAAAAGGGCCTTCCTTTTCTTCTAGTGCAAGTTTAAGTGCAACACCACCAACTGCTTCCATAACTTTAAGAACGTCTTCTGCTTTTACATTTTCTCCTAGTTCTTTGGCAACATACCAATACTTTGGCCAAAATGTTTCACCTGCCTTTTGATAATCTTCAAGAGTTAGTAATTTCATTTTTTAATTCCTCCTCAATTTGCGTATCAATATCAACGATCACATTACGAATCTCTGTGACTCTAGGTGGAGTGCAGGTTGGATCATAAGTATAATCTTTAATATCTTGAAATAATGCTCGACGAACTGCTGCGGCAGTCGTTAGATCCATATTAATATTAATCATAGGTCTCCTTCTTTGCGATTTTCAGAATAGTGGACATCAAACTCTCCACCAGGATAACGAGACTTCAGTTTATCTACATTCATCTCAATGATTTCATCAATGGTCGTATCAAGACCCATACATGCCTGTGCAACATACCACATGATGTCACCAAGTTCACGTTTCAGGTGAAACAGGTTTTCTTCATTGACAGGTTTACCTTGGAAGATAATTTTCTTGACAACCTCAGTAAACTCACCAGCCTCTGCACACATTCCTACAGATGCAGTAAGCAGTCGCTCGGAAGGAAAACCTTGACCTTGCAATTCATAAACCCTCTTATCAAATGAATTATAGATCTTTGATTCATCGCTGGTAACAGCGTCAACAAACTCAAGATAAGATTCAGTATCAACAGACATTAAAATTTAAACCCCTCAAAAGATTTTTTCGTGTTCTTTTCATTATTATACTCTTCATCTTTTCCATTGTCAAGAATATCATCCTGAGCAGATTGTTCACAATCATACAAACGCATCTTGGCACGATCAATACCTACCACAAAACGCTTATGAATTGTAGGATCATTATATCTATTCTTTAATTGCTTCACCATAATTTGTCCAAGTCCCTCAAGATCATCTGTTGAAATAAGGGCAAGCATAAGATCAGCAGTAGCAGGGAGACCAAAGGACTCACTAGTGTCAGTAATGTCAACATCAGAGCTGCCAAAACCAGAGCGAGTGGTCTGCGTGGCAGAAACGATAGGAACGTTTGCTTCAACAGCCAGTCCTCTAAGTTCTTCAGCAATTGCTTTAATATACGAATATGAATTAACAGTGCTATTTCCGCGATACCTTTCGGAAGCACATATATTAAGGTAATCAATGAAAATAATATCAGGTCTAAATGACTTCTTAAGTGCAAGTTCATTAATAAGGGACCTAAAATGTCCACTATGTGCGCTCGCAGTTGGATATTCTTTAATTATAAGAGTACCTTGAGTTTTTTGCGAAAGTTTTGTCACCTTATCCTCAAACATAACTCTGGGAAGATCGGTTATCTCCTGAATAGGTACATTGAGTAGGTTAGCATCAATTCGCTCAGCAATCTTCTCCTCAGCCATTTCAAGCGTGATGTATAATACGTTTTTCCCTCCCAAGAGTGCGGAAGCTGCAACATGACACATAAACAAACTTTTGCCGACACCAGTGCCAGCGAGAGCAATGTTAAGTGTTTTATTCGGGAGACCACCCTTCGTAATTTTGTTGAGATACTCAAGGTCAAATGGGATTTTGTCTTCTTTGCGATGGTACGATTCATATCTTTCTGCAAAATCAATTAGATAATCATGTCCAATATGAGTATCGAAGGAAACGGATAGTGCTTCAGATAAAATACCTGGGATAGCATCACGATCTCTCTTCTCATCATTTCCATCTGCAAGTGCAATAGATTCCATAAGTGCCAAATAGATAGCACGATCTCTACACCACTTCTCAGTAACATCACACAACCAATCAAAATCAGTAGGAACATCTTCAAGATAACTAATCAATTTAGTAACTTCTTGAAAAGAAGAATCATTAATATCCAATCGCTTTTCAACTTCAATACAAAGAACTTCTTTTGTACTAGGTTGATTGTATCGTGTAACAAAATTTAAAATTTCTTCAAAGACAACCTTCTGGTTAAAATCTTCAAAATACTCTACCTTGATAAATGGAATTACCTTACGAAGATACTCCTCATTATATAAAAGGTTTCTAAGAATTAGAACCTCAACTTTATCCATCAATTACTCCAATCACTGACCATAACTAAATTCTTCTCTGGCAATCACATCCAACTTTTCCATCACTTCAGGAGTAAAATATGTTTCTGGATCTTTGTAGATTGCTTTGGCATAAACTTTCTTACCATCAATCTCATAACGACCTGCTACATTTTTCCAAAGTCCACCAATCTCACCGAGTTCAAGAAGACCATAATATCGATCAAGACCACGCTCATCATAATACAAACGTACCTCAACCTGCTTATTCTCTTTACTTAACCTTGATTTGTGAGTCTTTGCCTTGATAATGTTTCCAATGACTTCTTTGCCATCCTTCTCCTTTTTCTTTCCAAGATAAATGATTGTACTTGCTGCGTACTTGAGTCCCGAACCTCCTCCCATCTCTTTAGTTGGAACATAAGCTCCGATGACATCATATGTATGGTTTGTGACAATGAGCGGGACATTTGCTTGACCTAATTTAAGTGTTAACATTCTAAACGCGCCTTTGACCAATTGTGATTTGGTCATATCACGAACTTGCTTATCGTCCAATGCATCTCTAATCTCTTTCTCAGTAGAGAGCATTCCTAGAGAGTCTAGCACAAACATACAAGGTTTGCGTTCATCCATAGGCATTTGGAGATATTTATCCACTGCCTTAAGTGCCTTCTGTCTAAACTCTTCAATAGTTACTACATTAATTACAACAAGTCTAGTAGTATCAATATTGCGACTATCTAAGAGTGCCTTTGTGATGCTAGCCTCAGTATCAAAGTAGAGAACATAAGCATCGGGGTTAGTATCAAGAAAGTTCTTAACCACGGCGAGAGAGAAGAAAGTTTTTCCAGTGCTGC
>Ga0315331_10004687_pt1 | contig 10270 bp, 6 predicted proteins | sample M160m34915metaG_FD_203456 | JGI IMG/M metagenome (GOLD analysis project Ga0315331, IMG submission 203456) | Ammonia-oxidizing marine archaeal communities from Monterey Bay, California, United States - M1 60m 34915 | ecosystem: Environmental > Aquatic > Marine > Intertidal zone | place: USA... | reverse complement strand
TCCCACTCGAGTTGTACTTAAGAACAATAGCGTCGTCATGACCTGCATAAGTGTCTAGTTCCCCCCGGGTCCATCCGGACACATAGATGTTGTCCGAGGAATCTACCGCTACCCCATTACCCTCATCAAATGTAGGGGTCCCCAACTGTTGTGTCCACTGTTTTGTGCCGCTTGAATTGTACTTGACTAAAAAGATATCTCTTTCTCCAGAGTTGGTGTTCCCGTCGAGTCCACCTTCGGTGTATCCCGTCACATAGATGTTACCTTTGGAGTCCACATTCGATGCAAGCCCATAGTCTTTCCGAGTGCCATTGTCTGATTTTGAAGATCCTAACTGTTGAGTCCACTGTTTTGTGCCGCTTGAATTGTACTTGACTAAAAAGATATCTTTTCCTCCAGAGTTGGTGTTCCCGTCGAGTCCACCTCCGGTGTATCCCGTCACATAGATGTTGTTGGAAGAGTCAACTGCTACTCCGTACCCTAAGTCCCCTCCAGAAGTTCCAAACTGTTGAGTCCACTGTTTTGTGCCGCTTGAATTGTACTTGACTAAAAAGATATCTCTTCCTCCAGAGTTGGTGTTCCCGTCGAGTCCTCCGTAAGTGTATCCCGTCACGTAGATGTTGTTGGAAGAGTCAACTGCTACTCCGTACCCTGCGTCCCATCCAGAAGTTCCAAACTGTTTGGTCCATTGTCTGGTCCCGCTTGAGTTGTATTTGACAAGAAACATGTCAAATTGTCCCGAATTATTGTTGCCGTGGAGTTTCTTATCTGTATAACCAGTCACATAGATATTGTCCGAAGAGTCCACCGCTACTCCACGCGCATAGTCATCTCCAGAGGAACCCTCCTGTTTCGTCCATTCTTTTGTTCCGCTTGAATTGTACTTGATCAGAAAGAAGTCTTGCTTCCCAGAATAGGAGTTACCGTCGATTCCTCCATCTACTTTATGATACTCTCCGCTTCCGGTGTATCCCGTCACGTAGCTGTTTCCAGAGGAGTCCACCGCCACTCCTGTTGCCACGTCTTCACCAGAGCTTCCTAACTGTTTTGTAAAAGCTTTGTTATCTTTTGTTTCAGATGATGAAGTTGAACATGTTTGGTCCTTCCATTCAGCTTGCTCACAAGACGTGCCGCTACATTCATTGGCTAGGACAGCAACTGCCCATGACTCCCCGCAACATTCACAGAGTTTATGAAGTTTTTTATCAAGCCAAAATACTGCTTTATTTTCTCCATGTGTTTCATAGTTATCAACTTTAGCATTTGCATCGTAATAATTACCTACCACGAGGGGCTTACTGTCCAGAAGTGAAATATCAGTTGTATCTGCAATACAGTAATCACAGGTTTTAAGATTGAATTCTACAGGAAGCTCATGTTGAGTTTTACCTTTCCAGTATACTGGTACATCACCAACGTTAATGACATTAACTGCGCCTGCCATGTAAACTTTTGAACCCGAAACAAAGATTGATGAAGCTCTACTGCTGTGAACGGAATTTTGAGGCCGGCCATAAGTTTTGACTTTGGAAACCTTTGTCATTCCCTTACCTGCTTGCCAGTAAGCGGCAAGTATCCCACCATTATAATGTCCATGAGCACCTGAGAAGTAGATATTGGATCCACTGATAACAACATCTGTTGCTTCACCGTCTAAAGTAGTTGTGAGTTTCTTCAAGCTTCCATTTTTCCAGTAAGCAGAATATGTAACCTCATGACTTTTCATCCTATACCCAGGTATATATACGTTTCCTTTGGAATCTGCTGCTACATGTTTTTCAGAATACCAATCTGCATCTTCTCTAAAAGTTTTTACTAGTTCACCGTTTTTCCAATAAGCAGAATAATTAATGCAGGCATTTTTCTTGAAAAAGTCATCGTACGTTTTGCATCTATCAGATTTTTTTATGACATTTCCAGCAACATATACGTCCCCAATGGAGTTGACTGAAATACCAGTGATTTCTGGCCATTTATATCCAGATGATTTAGTTATTATTTTTTTCCTTTCAATTTTATTGTCTGCTCCAACAATCCAGTAATAGCCTGCATCATCTGCTATGTAAATTGAATTATTGTGAAATGCAGCGTCTACCGCACCATCACCAGTCCCAATATATACAGGACCTGAATCCAAAATGATTTGTCCTGCTTCAACAGACTCTCCAACAGACTCTCCAACAACTTTCATACATCCATTTAAATCCCAAATAACAATTTTTGATTTTGGACAGTCATACCACATACATTTTTCTGTTACTGCATTGCCAACTATGAAAGATTTTGTATTTTTAAATGTGCAGGAGTAGTTTGAAACTCCCTCACTTGTACTTCCATTTGTACCTGCGGTCGGACTTCCAGAACTTCCATCACCTTTTTTCCCACACGAGAAAATAGCTAAACTAAAACAGGTAATCAGAATAATGTATAAAATATTTTTCATTTAAGAATCTTGGAAAAAAACACTAATATTATTAATTTCAAAATAACCTTTAATTTTGCAAGAACTATTCGCAAATTACAACAAATTATAATTTTTCTTAGGCTCTCTGACTGTGAAGAATTAGTGGAGGTTACTTGGAGTGAGTTTTACGTTTTACTTTTTCTTACTTCTTTTAAGAAGAAGTTCCCTTATTCTTTCTTCTTCTATTTCTGCATCAGTCCTAAGATCAAGTGCAATGTTAATTATTCTTGAATTTCTCATCATTTTAAAATTGATAATATTTTGATTTATTGTTGTACCTAATGCTCTGTAGTAAGAATCAATATTATAAACATCATAACCATTAATACTTATAAAGATATCTCCTTCCATCAAATTTTGTCGAAAAGCAGGGGTGTCATTGTATACAATTCCAATAAACAAACACTGATTCTTTTGAATTTGTTTTTTTTGTTGATCACCACAATCAAATCCGTTGATACCAATTCTAGGTTTTTTTTCAAATTTTCTAAAAAATACTGAACCAAAATCATAATAATGATGCGTTATTGAGATAGGGATATTCCTACTGCCATATGTTGTTGTTGTACCGTAATAACTTCCATAACCCCCTGATGAAGAAACTGAACCTGAATGATATGATGTTTGAGTATCAGGTACTGACATGGTTGTGTTTGTTGTCGTAGAATCCCTATATTCTTCATAGACCAAAACTAAATCAGCATCCTTTGATATTGCTGCTTTGGTAACATTATGAGCACGGTCAGATGCTCCCATAAAAAATGATTCTCCAATTACATAATAAAGATTTCTCTGTAATCTATGAACATCTTCATCAATATTATTCTTTGATGTACCGTAAACTTCTGGATTTGAATTCTTGTTAGGTCTCACTTCTCCTGCAGTATAATCATCATAAAACTCTATATAACCATTTTTTACACAGTTAGTTAAAAGTGGCACAATAACAATTGAAAAAATTGTAATGGATAATTTATTTTTTATAGATTTCATTGTGCCCATCCCCCTTAAATTTAGATTTGATCATAAGTTATTGTATAACATCAATCGATTTTAATCTCAATAATGTGGAGAATTTACTTGGAGGGTGACTGACTGTGAAGAATTGGTGGGAGAGGTCAATCACACAAATGAGTGTGTGACTGACCTTTTTAGTTTTTGTTCTGAATGGATGTTTCTGTGATCCAATTCAAACTTCTTGGAGTTTAGGTTAGTTTGAGAAGCCTACTGCAGTAATATTAGGAAGGTTACTGTCATATTGAGTCATATTATCCCAAGTTGAACCGTTGTCAGTTGATCTCAGAATTAATCCACCTTGAGAAGTTATAATAAAGACACCGTTCCCGAATGCTACATCTTGAATTTGCAATTCTCCTACACTTATAGTCCCATTATCCCAAGATGATCCATTGTCAGTTGATCTCACAACGTATGACTTACAAGGTCCACAAACACTAGTGATTGCAACGAATGTATCGTTTCCGAAGGCAACGTCATTGAACGAATTTATACCAGATGGAACAGTTGCGTTATCCCAAGTTGAACCATTGTCCGTTGATCTTATTATTTTATTACCCATCCCAACTGCAACGAATGTATTGTTTCCGAAGGAGACGTCACTCAAAGTACTATTCATTTCAACTGTGTGAACCCAAGTCGCATTATCCCAAGATGAACCGTTGTTAGTAGACCTTATAATGTTTCCATACGATCCAACTGCCACAAAGCTGTTGTTTCCGAACGCTATTTCCTTCAAGAAGTTTTGATTACTAGAAATGTCATTACCTGTCGGAGCAGAAGCATTATCCCAAGTTGTTCCATTGTCTGTGGATCTAGTAATATATTTATTTACTGCAACGAAGGTATTGTTCCCGTAAGCGACTCCACTAAGACCTTCTTGTCCTCCAGTCACATTATCCCAAGTTGAACCGTTGTCAGTAGACCTTATCAATGAATTCCCACCAGCCCAAGCACCAACTGACACGAAGGTATTATCACCGAATGCTATGGAAGAGGACCCGTGTTTACCAACATAAGGAATAGATGCATTATCCCATGTTGAACCATTGTCTGTTGATTTATAAACATATGTTGTTATATTACCACCACTTGATATACCACCAACTCCCACAAACATTTCTAAACCTGAGGAGGAGGAAGATGATGATGATGAATTGTCTGAAGTACTTGTGGAATTGTCTGAAGTACTTGTGGAATTATCTGAGGAATCGTCAGAGGAATCACCAGAAGATGAGGTGGTGTTATCAGTACTTGCAGTTTTACTGTCGTCAGATTTTGCACATGAAGAAACAATTACTGCAATGCTGACTATTAGGACAAACCAATACAAAATAATTTTCATATTATTCCTCTTTGGAAAATGTTGTAAAATTAAGACTACACACTAATATGTAACATCAGTCAGTTTGTTTTACAAGAATGTGGGGATTTTACTTTGAGGGAGTCTGACTGTGAAGAATTAAGTGGGGGCAAAATAACTGCTCCACTTTGCTCCACTTCTAAAAAACAACGTGGAGCAACTCAAGACCTGTTAAACACTAGTAGGCTCCACATTGCTCCACTACTCCACTTCTTTTTTAATATTATAAAAATAAGGTATAACTCGTAGTAGATTAGTATAATTTATATATTTTGTACTAATTTGAAAAACAACGTGGAGCAAGTGGTTTTTTGATGTAAACCAAGTTAAACACTGGTCTTAAGCTGCTCCACATTAAGAGGCCCCAACGTGGAGCAAAGGGGGGGGTTAGCTGATTTCGAATATATCAGTATCAAGTGAGTACTTATCTGCAAAAAACAATTTGCAATCATTAAGTGAAGGAAATTCACATTCTCTTCCTCCACTTTTGATCCTTCTCGGTTCTTCAAAAGGAATTAGTTTTTTAAACTTTGGGAAAAATTTTCTTGCTCCCCAATTCCAATGATTAGGTTTGTGTTCCAGAGTATACTCGTTGAAGCTTTTTCTGAGATCGGATCTAGCCACTCTATTAATATCATCAAAATCTAATATCTTTCCTCCTACTAGAAAATCTTCATTACTTAGAATTTCTAACCACCATTCTTCAATCAGTCCCATTGACAACATTTTCTGCTCTAATCTTGCTGGTGTTTCAGGGATACTACGAACCTCATAATCACTCAGATCAGTATCCATTAGAACTTGCAGGAGAGCTTCACTTCCTCCATGAGTTTTTTCATAGATCAATTTTTTAAAGAAGTCATGATCATTTTTTCTGGAATTTGAAACATTCAAAACAAAATATCTACGATCTGTCAGAGATACTGGTGCTGCCCATTCAGAATTTGTTGCCAACATGAGTCTGAGAAAACTTCTAACCTCAAAAACATCTTTCCCCTTCATCTCGATTATCATTGAAGGTTCGGTGATCAATTGTTTCAGGATTGACTCTGTACTCCTGGCACCTCCCCAAACTGCTTCATCACCAAACAGCATAAGAGTATCTTTAAGATGGCTATTGAAGTTGCCATGAATGTGTCGGCCATGAGTAACTGTTCGAAAGTGCCTCCCAAGCAGTGATCCAACATACTCAGCAAAACGAGACTTGCCCACACCCTGAGCATCTGACCTTAAAACAACTGCTACACCTGGTTTTTCTTCTGGACACTGAACCATGTGTGCCAGCCAGCCCCACAAATATACCGCCCATTTTTCATTCCCAGAGCAAATCACCTCATCAAGCAGTTCATGAAAGAATGGAATTTTCTCCAACCCTCCTTTAGGCTTTACAGCAAAACCTTTCCACATATTGAATGTCCCATCTGGTGTTTCAATTTCTGGCAGAAAATCAACTTTTGTATATTCTTTTCTCTCTGGATGTTTAAGCCACCACTTAGATGCAGGAATCTGTTTAGGATCAGTTCCTGTGTCATCAATAGCAGTTCTGTTTTGTAGTGCTAAATTAAAATCTCCTGTCGAAAAAAACCGTATCTCGTCCTTAACAATATTCAAAATCGACATCTTGTTACCCATTGGAACTACAGCATATTTCTGGTTTAGTTCTTCCAATAGTCGTCCACTATCATCTTCTTCAACCAGCTCATCCCTCCAGTCTGCAGAACTATCAACAATGAGGGCATTGAATTTATTAATGTCATTGCTTTCAATGTTTATCCAGTCAGAGAAGTCACCTTTCTCTTGAATATCTGGAAGTTCCAACCACCTTACTGACTCAGCAACCATTGAAAGATTAGAAGCAATATCGTGCATCCCTTTATGTCCCGCAGGGTCATTGTCTGGTATGCATATCACTTTTGCCTCTTGGAACCATTTTGAATACTCTTCACGCCATTTCCCAGCACCTCCAGCAAAAGTTGTTGCAACCAATCCTAAACTTTTAGCATTGTCACAATCTTTTTCACCTTCAAGTATGATAATTTCCCTACCTTCTTTTATTCCAGATAATAACTGTGGTAAACGATAAGGTACTCTTGTAATACCTTTCAATGACAATTCACCGTCAGGCCTTCTTGGTCTAAAATCTTTTGGTTCAAACCGAACCACATCCATTACATGACCACCGTCTTTATCTTCATACCTATATGTGGCAACAGGCTTTTTGGATGGGGGTTTTTCTTTAGGAGTAAAGAACTGAGATTGCTTCATTCCCACAGCAGTGACAATTTCTTTAAAGTTGCATCCTGCCTGACACTTAACTAAGATTTTTTCACCATTACAGGAGGCTGTTAGGCTTGGATTTTTATCATCGTGGGAGGGGCAAATGGCCACAATATTATTATTATTATATTTGACTTGCTCCAATTTTGAGCAAAACAATTCCCAGTATTTCTCTAGTGTGTTCATAATAATTCCTTATATTAGAACAGCACAAAAACTAAGTTTTAGCTTGCAAAATCAATGTAATAAACTGATAATGAAGACTGAAACTTTGCTTGCTTGCTGTTTCAGATTAGGCCTGTGTCGTCCTCCCGGATTGCATGGGCCTTTTTGTTTTAAAGAGTGTTCTGTTCTTAAATCTGAATTTTTAAATTCTAAATTTTTTTGGGGGGAGAGGTGTGAACTATGTCATATGACACCCCCCGGTTAAAGAGTGCAGGGGGGGTATTCCACCCATAGCTGACTGAACTCAAACCCAAGAATGACTATATGCTAAACGGAATGACGTTCATCAATCCTGTCTTCAACCCATTGATCGATTTCATCTTCAATCCAGGCAATAGCTCGACTGTCAAATATGCTTGGATCTTTCGGTGGGCCACCTAACTTCAGAGATTTAGGAAATGTTCCTTCTTCCATTTTGCGATAGATTGAAGTCCTGCCATATCCAGTACGGCTTATGACCTCACTCAATCTAATAAAACGGTGTTTAGGTTTAGGAGTGGTGTTTTGTTTTGTGTCCATACAATACCTTTGTGAATAGGTTGAAGAGAATTCGGGAAATTCCGAATTGTATGGATATATATTGGCAGGTTTTCTATTACCTATTGTTACCCGGTAACGGTAATTCTCTGAGATGTTTTCTGTATGCAGTTAAATTCTTCTTGAAAGTCGACTCCATAACTTTATATGGCTCAATAGCACCTTCTTTTTTAAATTGAATTTGATTCCTCATTTCTCCTTCAAAATTAGAAACCTCTGCAATAGAAATTTGTTCTCCATCTAGAGTGTTATTTCTTAGATTTCGTTTTACAGTGTTCCAATCTTTTCCGTCTTTCCTCATTGTTCTTAAAACTAATTGATGGAAAAATTCGTCAGAGAAAAATTTTGCGGGAGATGTCTTATCTGAACTTGATATCTTTATGCCGATAGAGGAAAGAGGAGGTAAGAAACAATAATCCTGATAATCTATTACAAGCATTGATGGAAAATCAGTTGAAACTCTAACAATAAAATGATCCTTAATTTTGTTTGGAGAAGATTCCCAAGAAATACGAATGTTTAGATCTGCCTGTTCCTCTCCTCTATCTAGAGCCTCCCACAACTCAACTCTTGATCCTGGTGTGATTGGATAAATATTTTTTTTGACACTATAAGTTGATGGATCAGCATTTTCTTCAATTCCTTCAAAAACCATTAACCCCAACAATTCTTCTTTAATACTGAGGTAGATTTGTCGACCATTGTTCTCAAGTGCTTCAAGCACATCAATTGGTTTTATGCCTCTTGATTTAGCAACTTTGAACAAGTTATTCATTTCTGTGTCAGCCATCTATCCCCCCCCCTTTGTTTTTCATCTAAGGCTATTGAATCAGTTGAACCCCTCAATGAATCAACATGGTCTGACCACCACTGCATCATCTTTCTACGTTCGTCAAGATGCTCTGCTCTGTTGTACGCTTTTCGTACTTTGTTTGATTCTTGATGGGACAATTGTAGTTCTATAACATCAGGATGCCATTTCATACTCTCATTCAAAACAGTTGAAGCAACAGATCTAAATCCATGGATTGTATTTCTACCTGCATATCCCAATCGATTTGAAAAATATAAAAGAGTGTTTTCACTCATTGCTTTTTTTTGATTATTAACCTGTGGGAAAACATAACCTTCTGTACCAGAATATTTTTGCATTTCTTCTAAAATACTTACTGCTTGTTTTGAAAGAGGAACATGATGCGTCTTTCTCATTTTCATTCTCTCAGCTGGAATAACCCAGAGGGGTTTAGTGCAGTAAATGTCAAATTCATTCCAAACAGCAAAACGCAACTCTGAAGTTCGTACAAAAGTTAATATTAAGAACTTCATTGCAAGCGATGTTGTATTAGATGCGCCTGTGTCTGCATCAATTTTTTTCAAGAACTCAGGTAACTCAGATATTGGAAGAGAGTTTTGTGACTTTGGTTGTGGTTTTGTTAGTATTTTCTGAAGCCCTCTTGCAGGATTACCAAAACAAAGTCCTTCAATCTCAGCAAATGAAAAGATTGCTTCTAATTTTTGTCTTATCCTGTAGCAAGTCTCATATTTACCTTCTGATTCAAGTTTCCTTAAGGTAGCAATCACATCCTGCTTAGAAATATCTGCAATTGGAATTTCACCAAGATCAGTAAAAACATGCATTTTCAGAGAATTGATTACTCCTATTGAGTGCCTTTCAGTCCATTGAGTGGTTTGCCTGCTGAACCATTCATGAGCAACTATTTGGAAAGTGGAGATTTTTCTTATTTTCTCCTTTTCACGTTCGATTGCTTGTTCCTCCAATCTTTCCTTATTCTCAACGTTAGGGTCTATCCCCTCTTTAATTATTTTTTTTGCTGCAAATCTTTTATCCCTAGCTTCTTTTAATGAAACATTTGGCCAGACTCCGAAAGATAAAATTTTCTGCTTACTATCAAACCAGTATTGTAATTGCCAATACTTAGAGCCGTTAGGGTAAATCCGTAAGTACATGCCTTCACCATCTGTAAGCTTGTACTGCTTCAGCTTAGGTTTTGCTTGTTTGATTGATAACTCGGTGAGTTGATTTGTTGGCTTCATGGAAGTTTTCCAGGAGTAAAAAGTGGGTATTTATTATTATTTACCACCAAAAAAATAAATATTTACCACCAATTTTACCACCAAAAAATGAAGGAAGCAAGCGAATAGTATAGGAAGGCTTGGTAACACTAATTTAATCATTGCAAGTGTTTGCAACAGTATAGTGCCTAATTATGGTATGATTTGGGACTAGTTAAAATAGTGGTGTGGCGGAGGGAGAGGGATTCGAACCCTCGGTACACTTTCGCGTACGGCACATTAGCAATGTACTGGTTTAAGCCACTCACCCACCCCTCCGAAAAGTATAAAGTACTTGCAAAAACAAATACGTT
>Ga0315331_10004686_pt1 | contig 10271 bp, 8 predicted proteins | sample M160m34915metaG_FD_203456 | JGI IMG/M metagenome (GOLD analysis project Ga0315331, IMG submission 203456) | Ammonia-oxidizing marine archaeal communities from Monterey Bay, California, United States - M1 60m 34915 | ecosystem: Environmental > Aquatic > Marine > Intertidal zone | place: USA... | reverse complement strand
GCTACTACGATGGAGGCTGGTATGGCGGGCCTTGGGCCACAGATTTTCCGGCCGCCGACGAAAACTTTTTGAGGGGTGTAGCCAGGCTGACAAACGTTAGGGTTATGAGCCAACCAATCGTATTAAGATTTGATTCTGACGAAATATTTGATTATCCCTTTTTGTATGCGCTAGAAATGGGCAGAAATGGCGGGCTTTCTTTATCTCCTGCAGAACTGGATAACCTCAGGGAATATCTCTTGCGAGGAGGATTCCTTCTCATTGATGATTTTTGGGGAGAGCGCCAATGGGATGCTTTCTATACAGATTTCTCAAGAATTTTTCCGGATCGAGAATTAATAGAACTGAATCCAGATCATGAGATATTTCATACTTTTTATGACATAGATGGAGCGCAGATGATTCCTGGACGCGGCGGCAGGCAGGGATTTGGCCAAGCAGGTATGAATAACGCTAGCAATCACGCCATCTTAGATGACAACGGAAGGGTAATGGTTCTAGTCAACTGGAATTCAGATATGGGGGATGGGTGGGAGCACACATACGATCAGTGGTATCCTACAGAGTATGCAAATTCTGCATATAGGCTCGGGATAAATTATCTTATTTATTCCCTGACCCACTGATCGCTAAGTTATAGAAAATGCGACTCTCCAAACAAGAGTCGCAAACAAATTTTAGCGTTGGCAATTGAGCGTGGCCTCACTCAAACTTTTTTTTAATCAATCGTCACTGCCAGAAAGAGCATCCAATTCTTGACGCCTAAAACCGCCGAGGGTACCTTCAAGCGCGTAATTCCCCTCATGGCACGCATATTCATATAGCTTAGTATCCGTGGTATTGAAAGAAATTTCACCACCCCAATTCTCTGTATAAAAAACAGGATCATTTACCTCGAACTCATACAGGATTTGCTCATCCGAATAACGAGTAAATCTTTCAATAATTTTACCTTGGTCCGATAGCGAGGCCATCATACGGGCTTTCTGTTGCGGGTGGAGATTAACTGTTTCCACCACCAAAGTATCCCCATCCCAAAAACCAATAGAATCCCCCATCCACTGGTCAATTTCCTCTGGGCGGTGCTCTCCATCAATCGGAATGATTCGTGCGTCATGCACCATTTCAACTAGAATCATAACGTATTCATCAGTTTGCACGATCTGATACATATTATTATAGAGAACACTGTTCATTGGCGGCCCTGAAGTGCTACCAAAACCAATTAAACAACGCTCCGCCAAAGGCGCACCCTCTGGACCTGCATAACCTGAAAATTGTTGATAGGCAGCACGACGCTCCTCATTGCCCTCATCAGAATAAGGAATTCTTCCACTCTCAGGAAACGTTATCCAAGAAGTTCTATATTCTCCTCGCACATTTCCAAACTGCGTACCAGGATCTACCCAGAATGCATTATAGCCGCGACCACGACCCAAATCTGAGCCATCAGGCAACTGACCCTGGACCTGGTTATCGTCCGTTGCTTGCCGTACGTTTTGATGATTGCTCGCAGTGAAACGCGCTACTTGATCATCAGGGATTGTAAGGCCTAGATCCGAGAAATCTGTAGCTCTCTGCATCGTAGTTATTGATGCATTAGTCCAGTAGCCCTGCAAATCCGGCTTCCCCGAAGCGGTGCGCGGCGGCTCATAGTTTTGTGCCAAACCCGCTCCACTAGAAAAGAACGTAAAAACTAAAAACCAACTTTGAATTTCTCGCATATCGAACTCCTCAACAATTTTTTACGTATCCAAGCATCTAATCGAAAACATTTCTGGCGACCCATCTATCAAAATTTCGTACTTGTAAGAATTTTACTGCCACCTCCAACAAGAATATCTCTCTCCTCAATGATTGAATTACCGATCGAAAATACTCCTAAACTAATTCAATTCCTACTCCACTTTGTTGTCGCATTGACCAAATGCACATCCAGTATGTTTTCCCAAAAATTCTTGAAAGTCTTTGTTGTCGTCAACTGCAAAGCTTTCCAACTAAAACTCTGTTACAGGGTTCACACGTTACATTGAAAACTGTTCTAAAGAAAATATTCCTGCCCATGGCAACCTACTTTACCTTAAAAGGAATCTGCTCGTAAGGTCAATTCTCCTTATCGTAAAGCCTGTTGACTGGTGAGGGACCGAAAGAGATCCAAGTTCCTTGAAGGGTGGCTTTGGTATCATCACCTTTTGACCAATCACAAACCCCTTTTGAAAAAATACTATCTAACTCTTTGTACTGATCCTGAGTGAAGCCAACTCCATAGTCAGCCGGACTTATTGGGCGGAGACTGCAGCGAACTATATTATTCTCTATTGGGGCCCCAGCAACATGCCTTGGTGTAAGATAAGTTGGGTATAGATTGTTGCATGGACTGCTACCATTAAAAGTTTGCAACTCAACGATCTTAACTGGCGTTTCACCCTTATAATCCCAGCAAGCATCACTTAGAGATTCTGGACGGTTTTCGACAACCTTTCTCGCTAACTCCAGGTCTCTTGTATCGTCTTTAATGTTCGTTATCCACAGATCCATCTCTTTGAAAAGTTCACCGAATTTTTCTGCTTCCGCTTCAAAGCCCCAATTACCTCCAATTTGCATGACATGATTCTCTGCGTGCCCATTTGCAGAGACTAATCTTTCTCGCGTTGAAAATTGATGAACAAGCATATGAATGTTCCCTCCTTCTTCATGATCAAGATACCTTCGGTAATCAATTATCGGCGTTTCTGCTAGGCCTCCACGTCCGCTGAGAATTCTTCCAGATTCTAAAGCTCGCTTTGTAGCTCTTATATCGCCTCGATGCCGTTCAGATACATGGTCCATATCGCGATCAAAACCTCCAATATCTCTGTTCAGGTCTATAAATTGTTGGGGCGAAATAATCCTTTCGTTTAACGCGGCAAGACCATATTGGACCCCCGCATTGTCCAAAGGTCGCAATGCGGCCATCGAGTCCGCGGCTCTGCCATAGACATTCACTGTATGATCATAGATCGTCGCTCTAGGACCAAGAGAATCAGACCCACTATATTGCAGGGGTTCTAAATTAGGTATGCTCAATTCTCCACCTTGTTCTTCCGGTGAAGAGCCCAAGGAAAAAATCGGGTCTAACCGCGCCGCGCCCCTGGCTAAATTTGGAATTGAATCCCAGACTCCAAAACCGGAGATGGCCGTTTGTTGCTCAATTGTAAAATTTTCAGGGTTGATTTCAGTAAAATAATAATTGAGCAGGCGCGCATCAGCCACAGTAAAAATAGTGGCCGATGTCACATCAGGAAAACTCGCGCCAACAATTATTCCATCAAAGATTCCAGGATAGTTATCGGCGGTTTGGTGAGACTGATAGGATCCACCCGAAGAGCCAGTCGCTAGCGTATATACTGGTGGGCCATAAGCCTCAATAAAACGCTCTTTAACCATAATGTGGGTTTCAGATGCGAGCAAATCATTACAGTTTTGACCAAAAACATTCAAGGATGATGAAACTATCGCATACCCCTGCTCGAAGAATCCGCGATGCATAACTCCGCCAGTTCTGTCACCTTGCTGATACCAGCCACTGCGACAACCTCCACCATGGGTGTAAATAAGTTTGCCATTCCAATGCTGGCTGGTATTCCAGGGGCTCAAAACTTCACTTACATTTTCATGGAGCATTGCAATTTCATATATTGCCCGGTTTACCGTGCCTGTTTCAATTCGAACAACAAAGGGAACAATTTCCCCTTCATGACTAGCGATGTAACCTAAGTCTACCGGCGGAATTGTTTCAAATTCAGAGTTCCATTCCTTATACCTTTCCTCTAAATCAGACCAATAAACATAATCGACCCTAGTATCGATCGTACAATTAAGATCTCGAGGCTCTCCCAAGAAATCGCCGTTTACAAGCTCAAATTGATTGGATTGACAATAAAAGGGTTCCTCATGCGTTCCGGAAATAATAGGGCCGCTAATCGGATAGTTTGTCAATTGCAGAGATTCCAATTGACCGCGCCCACTCTCCGAAACTGAAAGTAAGTTGTCGCCCAGTAAAAGCCCCTTCAGCAAAGCTTGTTTTTCACGAGAACTTACGCCCACAAATAAACTTTCAACGGCTTCTCCATTTAATTCTACCTCAAGAGAATCGAAATCAACCCCTGGTTCCACTGTAATCTGGAGCAACACATCACCCCCGGTTATTAACCAGGGTTTCGTGGACAGCGTTTCTATAACGACCCCGCTTCGGGGCAGGGAGCTGATGGCATAGCCCGAAGTAGAGATAGGCTCTTCCGTAGAGCAAAAGCTTAAGAGCAGACTACTTGTGATAAAAATAATTGCGCAACGAACCGGCATAGTATAGTCCCTTAAAGCGAACATTTTAAATACACTGTCAGTAGATCATAACTTGCCAAGTCGATTTTTTCACTACTTAAGAAATGAGGAAAACACCTAGTCGCACAATATGTGTCTTTACTATATCCAGGTAGCTTATAATCTACAAAATAAAAATGTTAGTGTGGATGGTTTAAAACTTTATCTTAAGAGATTTACCAGACTACTTCAGCCAATTGGATTTATATATGAATGCAAAAATCAAGCTTTCTGAAAAAGGCAGCATCAGGGATCTTAATATCGATAAAAAATGTGTCCGATGCACTAAGTCAATATGCTGCAATTCAATAAATCAAAAAATCCCCAGCCCGAGAACGAGAGAAGATTTTGATCATCTGCTTTGGCAAGTCTCTCACGAGAATATAAACATATTTAAGGACGCCGATGGCTGGTTTCTCTACATTCATAGCAACTGCAGCCATTTGCTCCCAGGCGGAATTTGTAGTATCTATGAATCAAGGCCCTGGGTCTGTCGAGAGTATTCCAACGACTTCTGTGAATATGACGCACCTATTAAAGAGACTAGCGAACTTTGGTTTACTTCGCACGACGACCTTGAAAAATATTGTCGCAACCGATTTAAGAAATGGGAACAAAGGTTTGAAATCTACGACTAGATTATATACAGCTCAAGTCTTCATAAAATTCGCTTATTTTATAGGAATATTCGCCGCACCAATTGTTTTATTTGCGCAGGTTTCTACCTTAGAAAAGCGAATAGAAATAGTCTCAAGTGCGCTAGCTGAATTAGATGATAAGGCAAAAATTTGTCTAAACACTGTCGAGAACACTGGCACCAAAAGCCTCATCAACTGCGATGATTTCTTAAAAGCAGTGGATGGGGAGCTCGTGGCCAGATATATCGCAGACTGTGACGCTTTAAAAATTTGGCGCGATGACTTTGTGAGCGATCAATCACTACCCCCTAGCGCTGTCGAGAAAAATCTGCGAGCCATGATGGAGATCGAGTTTGCATGCGGCGAAAATGCGATTCAAAAACGCACCCAATATGTAACAAAAGCCGTTGAATTACTACAAAATAACTTTCAGCAAAGCCAGCCATATACCTCTATAAATCGTAGAATATCTGAAATACAGCTAAATCAACTTCTCAGTAAAGAGCGAAGTTCGCTAGAAAGCTCTGTATTTGAACAAAACCAACGAGTCAGATCAGAAACCAACCAACAGCAAAATGAACTAGAAAAAGAATTGTTGAGACAAGAAATAATGTCACCCCCTTTCCCTGGGAACTAGGGCCTAATATAAAACGAGGAAATCACCCGTAGGTAATGCAACCGTCGCAGGGAAACTATAGTCTGGTATATTTATTTCTCGCATCGATTCCACATCTAAGCTTCTGCTTGCCTGATCAAATAGTCGCATGTTTAATCTGCCGCCCCGAGCATGACTTATCGCTTCACCCCAAGCTATCAGCCTTTCCCCATCTTTGTTAATTGCCACGGCTGGATTCTTCTGCCGCGTCTCTATGAAAGGATCACCAACAGCTGCAACCTTATTCTGAGTCGTCAAATTTAACTCCATTATGCGGCTTTCTGTCTCAAAGACTAACCAATGTTGACCCTCATTGTCCCTAGAAATATCGTTAGTGCTTAAAGGACAAAAAGATGCTTCCCATTCTTGTTTATCATGCACCGCACCATAGAAAGCATTGCTTATCTCATTATTTTTACTTTCGAGTGTCAATAATTGCATATGCCGTCCAATACCATCAATTGCCGAACGGTAGGCCACTATTAAATCATCCGCAGCCAAGTAATCAGCCGCCAAAGAACAACAAGCGCAAGCACCTAGATCAGGGTTACTGATCGAAAGCTCCTCGCTAAAATTTTCCCCAGAATCAAGCGAAGACCTAGCAAAAATTGTCCTCTTGTGCTCGGCAGTAAGATCTCCAGCCCCCCAAACAATAGCTACCCTTGTCCCAATTGCTGCAATATCACCACCCGCATCTATCCCTTCTTGATAATTCGTAACCATAGAGCGCTGTTCTTCAAATACAGTTCGCTGAGGATTAGATCGGCTATAAATCATCTCCGAGGACTTAGGGTAGTACCACATCACATGCACTCGCCCATCGTCAGTTACCGCCAAAGAGGCACGAGCAATTGAAAATGTCTGCATTGAGAAAGCAGAGCTCGACACCCTGATGGGAATGCCAAATCTTCCGGCCTCATCATCATACTGACGATAATAGAGGTTTCCTTCTCTAGAAGAAGGACGATTAATTCTTTTCTTAAAGTACAGGAGATGAACATGACCCTCATTGTCCAGGGTCAATCGAGGTTGGATGCCGCCATCGGGTGTTGGCTCTATTATCACCTCACCACGAATCATACTGCTAAAAGTAAGAAACAGTCCCACCAGAAAATATTTTCTAAAATCAAATAACACGAACTTAAAAACACCCCACATAAAAAGGCCTGTTGGTGGAATAATAATGTATTTTAGGGCAGACTCTCAATTAGATTATTACTGATTTTCGAGCTTTATAGATCTTATTCAGCCTCCGATGTCAGTTTTAAACAGTACGATGCTGCGTTAAAGAATTTATAGGTGAGAAAAATGGATTCCAAAAAGATCGATTCCACAAGAATAGGACTGCTATTAGCGATATGCTTAATCATAATTGGATGCTCTGAAAACCAACCTGAAGAACGCCCGCCGGTGGAAACAACTTACAACACTTCGCTTAATGTACAGCAAGTTATGAACCTGGTCTTAGAACCGGCATCTGATATTTTGTGGGACTCAGCTGGATGGGTAATGGATGCGGCTGGTTATGAGGATCTCTATCCCACCACCGATGAAGGGTGGGAGTACGTCAGAGCGCAAGCCGCTGTGGTGGTTGAAGCAGGAAATATGCTTGCACTACCAGGAAGAGCTGAAGATGAGGATGCGTGGATGATTTATTCCCAAGGATTAAGTGAAGCTGGCATATTAGCAATGGCAGCGGCTGGCGCACAAAATGAGGAAGATTTTTTTCAAGCCGGAGCACAGCTTTATAGTGTTTGCACAGCATGCCATCAAGCCTATAGCCCTGACATTAATACCCGATTTGCCGACAGTACCGCTGACTAAAGTTTCCAAAATGATGAGCTCACAATACCAGTTTGTTTTAAAAACGATCTCATTAACACTTGTCGCCTACTTTGCGATCGATCTAACCGCTCACACGATAGAGGGCTCTGACGCTAATTTCGTTCAAGCGATAGACGGACCAGCAATATTTCCATTTATCTACCTTGGCGCTAAGCATATGATTACTGGTTACGATCATCTACTGTTTTTGGTGGGAGTAATATTTTTTCTTTATAGACCAAAACATGTAATTCATTACGTAACTCTTTTTGCAATTGGGCATAGCATTACTCTTTTGTTAGGAGTGCTTGCCGACCTGCGGGTTAACGCCTACCTAATCGACGCCATAATAGGTCTATCCATTGTTTATAAGGCTTTTGAGAATATTAATGGCTTTAAAAAACTAATGGGGATCGACCCCAATACAAAAATTGCTGTTTTTGTGTTCGGCCTATTTCACGGCCTGGGATTGGCGACTAAACTTCAAGAATTCACCATCTCTGACAATGGACTCGTGACCAACATTATTAGTTTTAATATTGGTGTTGAGATCGGCCAAATCCTAGCCCTGTCGACTGTATTTGTATTACTCAGTGTTTGGCGAACCCATGAGAGCTATCTACGACATGCCTTTATCACAAATACAGCGTTAATGACCGGAGGCTTTCTCCTAGCTGGCTACCAAATTACCGCGTATCTAGTGCTACCATCTGTTTAATTTCTGGAGCATTTATGACTGCCGAAAAAGACACGATCACCCCCCCTTCCCCAAGGAGTATTCTGATAGCGATAGGGGTTTCGATCGGTGTCGGTTCGCTTGTATTATTAACTACAATCCTCCCAGCGGAGTTTGGCTTAGACCCCTTAGGAACAGGAAATTTAACGGGTTTGACTGAATTATCTCGAACAGAAAATCCTTTTGAAGAGCAAGCAGAAGTTCACCGATCAGATTATGTAGAGTTTGAACTGGGGCCTTTCCAATCCGTGGAGTATAAATACACTATGGACCTCGATGCGCCGATGGTTTTCACCTGGACTGCAGGTCGTGAAGTCTATTTTGATATGCATGCTGAACCCGCCGGTCTAGGGGAGGAGTATGCCGAAAGCTTTGAGCAGGGAAATGACATCAGTCGAACAGGCTCGTTTCACGCGCCCTTTACTGGCATTCACGGTTGGTTTTGGGAAAATAGAAGCGGCCGCACTACTACAGTTCGCCTACATGCCGCTGGATTTTTTATAGATTCGACCGTTTTTAGGGATGGTGGCGACTTTAGCCGCGCTTTAGAGCCAGTAACCGCTCCTTAAAAAGGATAGGTTTTTAATCTCCTAGGTACAAAAAAGCCTGATTGTCCGAGAGGATAATCAGGCTTTTTTGTCATTCAATACCGACTAATTTTCGGTCGCGTCTGAACCGTCTCTGGGAGCGCCAGTGCCAGAGGAACCCATAAACAACTTACGACCATCTGGGAATGTAATATCTCTGCCGTTTGCGCGACAGGTAGGCTCGCAAAGTCGATCTTTGCTCTGATACCCGGTCACCACGATGTCAGTACCTCTCACAAGAGAGTTACGGTTAATTCCACGCCGCAAAAGAGTATTCGGTGTTCCGCCCTCTACCATCCAAGGGCCAGGATCTCTAGTTGCCTCAGGGTCGTTGTTATCCAAGTGAATCCACGTATGCGGATTGATCCACTCTACTCTGGTTATTGGGCCACCAAGGCGGACAGGAAGGTTTGCATCAAATTCAGCGGAGAACGCATGGTGAGCGGTCGCTGGTGGTTTGATTGCAACAACGCCTATCGCCGTCACAGCTGCTAACGCCAAAAGTTTAGTTTTCATATAGTTTCACCCTATTTTAGGTTAATTCAGAGCGTTATTTACTAGGTTCGAATTGCCACCTAATCACACGCTATTATCTCTCTTCGCGTAATGCGCTTATTCTACACAAGGCCATAGTGAATTTCCAAGCAGAAATACGCCAAAAAACACCCTTTTTTCGTTTTGACCTAGTTATTTAATTGAAAATTTAACTCACCCTCGCGGCCCTTACGGTACCTGCCGTACATCATCTCCTCCACAAATTCGACACATTTGAACTGCGGCAATTCATATCCTTCCTCGAGACGGCGATATAAAGGTAGCTTTATGGTCCAGGGCCGAGTGAACGTCTGAGGATCTTCAATAGTCGCTTCATACTCAATTACATTGTCAGAAACCAAATTCCAGCGTTCTGTCACCTTCATTTCATAGCTGTGAAAATTACCGGCTCTGTCAAACCAAGTACGTTCGTCTTGGCCTGTTACTTCTACCACCCAAGTATCTCCTTCCCAGTAGCCGAAGGATTGGCCCATCCATGAATCAACAGGGGCAGGACCCGGATCTTCTAAGAAAATATTGCGAACGGCACCGGCAAAAGAATACGCGATAAAAAATGCGCTTTCACTTTGAAATATTTGTAAAGGATGTGGCTGATAATTTCCTCTGGGGACGCCCGGCATGTAACACTTAATCTCGGGATCCATAGTTAAATAGTTTTCACGGTTCTCTTCACGACGCGCAAGCATTTCTGGCCTGTATGGAATCTCCCCTCCCTCAACCACGCCAAAGCTTGCTGGCACAGCCCCAACAGCACCAAGCGCGACAACTTCAGGACCTGGAACAGGGACAAAGTCTCCTGGAACAAGGTGGTTTGAAGCTTTTGGCGGAGCAGGCTCCAAATTATCGTTGGCGTTCATAAGCGCTTGCCAGATCCCGTTAAAATCAGGCTTGCCACTGGGAGTGCGCGGGATATCATT
>Ga0315331_10004684_pt1 | contig 10272 bp, 11 predicted proteins | sample M160m34915metaG_FD_203456 | JGI IMG/M metagenome (GOLD analysis project Ga0315331, IMG submission 203456) | Ammonia-oxidizing marine archaeal communities from Monterey Bay, California, United States - M1 60m 34915 | ecosystem: Environmental > Aquatic > Marine > Intertidal zone | place: USA... | reverse complement strand
TGCCATATTTTTCTCCTTTTATTTATTTATTTTTTATTTTTTATTATCTTCTTCAGCTGGGGCTTCTGCTTCTGGGGCAGCTTCTTCAGCTGGGGCTTCTGCTTCTGGAGCAGCTTCTTCAGCTGGGGCTTCTGCTTCTGGAGCAGCTTCTTCAGCTGGGGCTTCTGCTTCTGGAGCAGCTTCTTCAGCTGGGGCTTCTGCTTCTGGAGCAGCTTCTTCAGCTGGGGCTTCTGCTTCTGTATTAGAAGTATTTTCTACATGTCTTTGTAAAACAGTGGCAAAGCCTTGAATGGTTCCTTGTAGCACAAACGCTAAATTTGTAATTGGACTATTCATACTTCCCATTAACTTAGCTAACAAAATCTCTTTGGATGGTAATTTTGATAACTTTACTAAAGTATCTTCATCAAAAAGATCATCATTTACTAATCCTTTTTTTACATTGAAATCTATATCGTTATCTTCTGCATATTTGAATAATATCTTTGTAATTTGTGAAGGATCCTCATTTGATAGTACAAAACCTAAAGGGCCTGTAATTTCTTCGGACAAAGCATCTTTACTTGATTTTTCAGCTGCTAATTTAGCAAGTGTATTCTTGGCAATTTTAAATTTGGCAGAAGAATCATTTAAGGCTCTTCGAAGGCCACTTAGTTCACTAACAGAAGTGCCTTTATAATCAGCCATAATTATAGTATCAGAATTTGAGAATAAATCTGCAAGTTCATTTACTTGATCTATTTTTCTTTGATTTGGCAAAATTTTCTCCAAAAAAAAACCGGTACAAAGACCGGTTAAAATAAAGTTTATATATTTAATTTACCTCGACAGGATTTACATACAACCTGTTGTCTTAAGTATTTTAAGTTTATCACAAAAAAAAACTAATTGACCAGTGATTCTCTTAAGTTATCTAAATCTAGATTAATTCCTGGACCCATTGTGGAACAAATTGAGGCAGAATCTATAAGGGCGCCTTTTACTCCTTCTGGTTTATTATTCATGATAGTTGTGTATACGGATGATATATTCTGAAAAATCTGATCTTCACTAAATGAACAAAGCCCCACCCTAGTGTGTATATTAGCATCTTTATCCATTCTTATCTCGACTCTTCCTTTATTAGCTTTTTCAACAGCTTCAACTAATTTATCTTCTTGCACGACTGTGCCAGATCTAGGGTTAGGCATAAGGCCTTTACGACCCAAATGTTTTCCTAACTTAGCTATTTTAGGCATCATTTCAGGAGTAGCTATCGCAATATCAAAATCAGCCCAACCATCTTCAATTCTTTTTATAGTGTCGTCATCAAGTAAATATTCTGCACCAGCATCTTTTGCACTATTAGCAGCTTCTCCTTCAGCAAAAAGCATTATTCTTACTTTTTTTCCTGTTCCATTCGGTAAATCAGATGTTTCTCTAATTTGTTGGTCTGCATGCCGAGGGTCTGCGCTAGTTTTTAAATGAAATTCAATAGCTTCATCAAATTTTGCATTAGCACATTCTTTTAACAAATTTATTGCATCAGTAAGTGCAAATGTTTGATCTTGAGTTTTAGATTTAATTTCAGAAAATCTTTTTGATGTTCTTTTCAATTTTTATTCCTTTACAACTACACCCATACTTCTAGCGCTACCTGCTAAAATTTTCACAGCAGCATCCATATCGTATGCATTTAAATCTTCCATTTTAATTTTTGCTATTTCTTCTAATTGAGCTCTAGTTATTTCCCCAATCATTTCTACACCAGGAGTTGCCGATGCACTTGGCTTATTAATAGCTTTTTTAATTAAATCTGAGGCTGGGGGGCTTTTAAGAGTAAAAGAAAAAGAGCGATCTGCGTAAACTTCAATTTCAACAGGAACAATTGAACCTGATAACTGTTTTGTTTTTTCGTTATACTCTTTACAAAACTGCATTATATTTACTCCATGCTGACCTAATGCAGGTCCAACTGGAGGTGCAGGATTTGCACTTCCTGCAGGAAGTTGAAGTTTTATTATTCCAATAACTTTTTTTGCCAATTTAAAAAATCCTTATGCTTTTTCTACTTGTAAGAAATCCAATTCTAACGGAGTTTCTCGACCAAAGAAAGAGACATGTACGGTAACTTTTCCTCTTTCTTTATTTACTAAATCTACAGTTCCCATAAATTCTGCAAAAGGTCCATCTAATATTTTCACAGAATCACCTTGAGCTAATCCTACAGAAATTGAAGGTGTGCCACTTTGCATCCTGCTCATTATTTTATCTACTTCATGACTTTCTAGAGGTACTGGTTTAGGCCTTCTGTCAGTTTCATCTTCTGCGGAAACAAATCCTGTTACCCCAGGAGTATTTCTTACTGCAAACCAAGAATCGTCAGTCATTACCATCTTAACTAAAAAATAACCTGCATACATTTTTCTATTAACTTCTTGACGTTCACCATCTTTAATTTCTATTTTCACTTCAGAAGGTACAAGTACTTCGTGTATATTTTTCGACAGATCAAGATTTTCAATTCTTTGTTTTAGATTTTCACTAACTTTATCTTCATGACCAGAATAAGTATGTAAAATATACCACCTTGATTCTTCTTCTATTTGAGTTTCTTTTTTATCTTCTGGCATAATTTTTCCTAAACTGATTTAGCTATTTGAAAGTAGAGAAAAAAATCTTGCAAAGAGCATGTCAAACAAGCCTAAAAAAATACCTATTATAATAGATAACGCAAGAACCATAATAGTTAATCTTGTAGATTCTTGCCTTGAAGGCCATGTTACTTTTCTTAGCTCTCCAATAACTTCTGATAAAAAGCTAATTGGGGCAAAACCTTTGCCCGAGAGTTTTGGTGGTTGTGTAGCCAATTACTATCTCTTTTCTTTAAAGGTTTTTCTTTCTCTACAAGTTGGACAGAACTTCTTAAGTTCTAGTCTTCCTTCTGTATTTCTTTTATTTTTTTCAGTATGATAACTGTATTTTCCACACTCACAATCAAGTGTTAGAACAGTCCTAACTGCACTTTTCTTTGCCATAATTTTTATCCAATCTTAAGAGATTGATGTGATTACTCCAGAACCTACAGTTTTACCACCTTCTCTGATAGCAAATCTTAGATTTTCTTCTAGTGCTACAGGATACATTAATTCTATGTCCATTTCTGTGTTATCACCGGGCATTATCATTTCTGTACCTTCAGCTAAATGAGCTTCTCCAGTTACGTCTGTTGTTCTTATGTAGAACTGAGGTTTATATCCTGTGAAAAACGGGGTGTGCCTTCCTCCCTCATCTTTAGTTAATACATATACTTGGGCTTTAGCTTTTTGTTTAGGAGCTATAGATCCGGGTTTAGCTAATACTGCACCTCTAGCAATATCTTCTCTTTCAATACCTCTAAGCAAGATACCTACCGCATCACCTGGAATACCTGATTCTAAAGTCTTGTGGAACATTTCTACTCCAGTCACAACAACTTTCTCTTGCTTTCCAAATCCTACAATTTCAATTTCTTCGTTAACTTTAACTTCTCCTCTTTCTATTCTTCCTGTTACAACTGTACCTCTACCTTTTATAGAGAATACGTCTTCAACCGGCATTAAGAAAGGTTGATCCATTGGTCTCTCAGGAACATCAATATAATCGTCAACTGCTTTAGCCAATTCTTGGATTGATTGAACCCATTTGTTACCTGAATCTTCTGCATTTTCTAACGCTTCCAATGCTGATACTCTAACTATAGGAATATCATCACCAGGGAAGTCATATTTTGAAAGTAGCTCTCTTACTTCTAGCTCAACTAATTCAAGAAGTTCTTCATCTTCCATTTGGTCACACTTGTTTAGAGCAACTACAATCTTTGGTACGTTTACCTGCCTTGCAAGTAGAATGTGTTCTTGTGTTTGAGGCATTGGGCCATCATCTGCACCAACAACTAAAATTGCTCCATCCATTTGAGCAGCACCTGTAATCATATTTTTTACGTAGTCTGCGTGACCTGGACAATCAACGTGAGCATAATGCCTAGTATCTGTTTCATACTCTGTATGAGAAGTTGCAATAGTTACACCTCTCTCTTTTTCCTCAGGTGCATTATCAATTTCTTCAAATGATTTTGCTGACACATTATCCTGTGAATGAGACAAAACAGTAGCAATTGCTGCTGTTAATGTTGTTTTACCATGATCAACGTGACCAATTGTTCCCACGTTAACGTGAGGTTTACTTCTATCGAATACTTGCTTAGACATTTTTAATATTTCTCCAACTATTATTATTTTTAAATATAAATACGAATAAATTCGCCAATTAATTCATTTTATACTCTTTTTTAGATTTTTTATACATATTTTTATTTTATTTTTAAAATTCATATGATTTTAAGTATGTTTTTTTGGAGCCCACAAGAAGAATTGAACTTCCGACCTCGTTCTTACCAAGAACGCGCTCTACCACTGAGCTATGTGGGCATATTGATAATAATACTTGAATAAAGATAATAAAAGAAAGTGGTGCAGGGGACAGGATTCGAACCTGTGAAGCATAAAGCGCCTGTTTTACAGACAGGTGGGTTTAACCACTCCCCAACCCCTGCTCATTAAATACAAATTTTTAAAATTATGGAGCCCCAGGAGGGATTCGAACCCCCGACCTGCCGATTACAAGTCGGCTGCTCTGGCCAACTGAGCTACTGAGGCATATATATATATTCTATGATTAAAAATCCATTCTATAAAAGAGAACAGGCTAAAGAATCAGCTAAAAATATTATATTTATTGTTAATCTCTATATCTAGTTTTTTTGAAGCGATATGTGGAGAAATATTAAAATTTTTAGAAATCTCCATAATATCATCATGTTCAATCTTATAAGATTGAACTTTTCCATCTATATACTTAAATTTAACTTTTACTATTCCCATTGAAGAACTAAATTCATCAAATTCTCTTTGAGTCTCATAGCGATCAACATATGTAGACCTAAGTCCTAATGAGGATGTATTTTCAATTATAAATTTTGTAAATTTATTTTTATCTTCTTCTTCACATAACAATTGAATTATTTGACCAGATCTGTTTTTTTTCCCAGTATAATTGACAATCCAGCAATCTAAGGCTCCTCTTTCATTTGCTTGGTTTATAAAAGCGCCTGTAAGCTCAGGGGACATGTCATCAATATTGGTTTCCAATAAAATTTTTTTTGTTGTTATAAATTCATTATTTTTTGAAATATCTAGTGATATGGATAATACATTAGGAAAATTTTCAAAATCTTTAGTACCTGCTCCTAATCCAAATTTTTCTGGAGTAAAAGAAACTTGGTCTTCAAAATTTGCAATACTTCCTAATATAGAAATTCCTGTAGGGGTAACTGTTTCAATATTGGCTGAGTTGTTTATGTATCTCAATGGAATATGATAGCTTTCAACGATCTTTTTAGTTGCAGGAGCCAATGTCTCATGAACGCCATGGCTAGTCTTTATAAATCCAGGAGTTACTGGCAGAGATGAAGAATATATTTTTGTAATTCCTAATAATTCTATTGATATAAAAAAACCACACACATCTACTAAAGTGTCCGATGTTCCTAGTTCATGTAGATGAGGGTTTTTTTCATTATGAGCAGCTTCTTCTGCTTTTTTTAAAATATCGAAACATTTTAAGATATTTTTTTTTATATTTTTACTCAGAGTAGATTTGTTCACTACATCATAAAATTTTTCCCAATTCCATTTGATGTCATCATTTATAATTACAGAAGTATGAGTTGCATCAAGATTTAATTTTTTTACTTTTTTTATATTTAAAGAAAAATCAATTCCATCAATTTTATTTAATTCTGAAATTAATTTTTTTTCATCTAGTCCTAAATCGATTAAACTTGAAATAAGCATATCGCCACTTAGGCCTCCTATTAAATTGAAATAAGCAAGAGTCATAATTTTAAAAAATTTATTTCAAACATTCTAACAAAAACACAAGATGTTGAATATAAAGAGTAAATGCTAAGACTTTTTAGCTAATGTTTTTTTAGCTTTCTTTATTTTTTCTATAGTGAAATCGTCTAGTTTTTTATCAAAATCTAATTCAAGTTTATCACCAGGTGTAAACTTACCATTAAGTAGATCATCTGAAAGCTTATCTTCAACTTTTTCTTGAATAGTTCTTCTTAATGGCCTAGCTCCCATTTTAGGATCAAAGCCATGATCTGCTAGATATTCTTTAGCATTTTCTGTCCAAGATAATGTTAAGTCATGCTCTTTAAGTCTATCTCCAACTTCTTTCATTAATAAATCTACTATTTGATGTATATGACTTTTTTCTAGTGGATGGAAAACGATCTTATCATCAAGTCTATTTAGAAACTCAGGTCTAAATCCATTTTTAGGGTCTTCTACTTCACTTAGAACTCTTTCTTCTAAGGATTTATAATCAAGAGAATTATTAGATGCATCTTGAGTGAATCCCATCCTGCCTTCAGAGTATATTCTTTGAGAACCTAGGTTAGATGTCATAACAATTATTGTATTTTTGAAATCAACAATTCTTCCTTTGCCATCAGTAAGCCTTCCATCTTCAAATACTTGCAATAAAATATTATAAATTTCTTCATGTGCTTTTTCAATTTCATCAAGAAGAATAACACAATAAGATTTTCTTCTAACAGCCTCAGTAAGTTGTCCGCCATCATCATATCCTACATAACCTGGAGGCGATCCAATCAACCTGGATACTGTATGCCTTTCACGATATTCAGACATATCAAATCTAATCATTGAATCTTCTGTTCCAAATAAAAATTCAGAAAGCCTCTTTACAAGATGTGTTTTTCCTACCCCAGTAGGCCCTAAAAACAAAAATGCACCAATTGGTCTTTTAGGATCTTTCAGACCAGTCCTTGCTCTTCTTACGGCTTTTGAAATTGCATTAATTGCTTCTCCTTGACCTATTACATCAAGACTTAAAGCTTCTTCAATTTTCTTTAATCTTTCCTTATCTTCGCTATCAAGTTTTTTTAAGGGTATACCTGTCCACATTGAAACTACTTCAGATATATCATCTTCAGTAACTTGGATTGCTTTTTTGGGTTTCGAATCTTCGTAATCTTTTTCTAATTTTTCAAACTCAGCTGCAGCCTCAAGCTCATCATCTCTGTACTTTGCAGCTTTTTCATACTGTTGAGAAGATATTGCATCTTCTTTCCATCTTCTAATTTTTTCTAGTTCTTTTTTCTTATCTCTTAGAGGTTTAGGATAAAAAGAGTTTCTTATTCTAACCCTAGAACCAGCTTCATCTATAATATCAATTGCTTTATCAGGCAGATTTCTGTCTGTGATGTATCTATCAGAAAGATTAACTGCACTATTTATTGCGTCGTCTGTTATAGTAACTTGATGGTAATTTTCATACTGCTCTTTTATTCCATTTAATATATCAACTGTTAACTCTCCATCAGGTTCTTCAATAGTTACTGGTTGGAATCTTCTTTCTAAAGCTTTGTCTTTTTCCACGTATTTCCTGTAGTCATCTTGAGTTGTAGCTCCAATAACTTGAATATCACCTCTAGCTAAGGCAGGCTTTAAAATATTAGCTGCATCAACTGCTCCTTCTGCAGCACCTGCACCAACTAAGGTATGAACCTCATCAATAAAAACAATACAATTTTTTGAGCGAGTTAATTCTTTAACTATCTTTTTTAATCGTTCTTCGAATTCACCTCTATACTTTGTTCCTGCAACTAAGCTCCCTATATCCATTGAAACCAATCTCTTTCCTTCAAGAGTTTCAGGAACATCTCCTTCAATCATTAATAGTGCTAATCTCTCGATTACAGCAGTTTTACCAACACCAGGCTCACCAATTAGAACTGGATTATTTTTTCTTCTTCTACTTAATATCTGTACAACTCTTTCTAATTCAGCTGCTCGTCCAACAACAGGGTCAAGTTCCCCTTTTTCTGCTTTGCTAGTTAAATCAGAAGCAATTTCATCAAGTGTAGGGGTAGATGAACTTTTAGATTTTCCTGAAACGGGACCTTGAGACTGTCCTCCTGATGATGCTGTTTTAGATAGTACATTTTGTGTTTCATCACGAATTACATCAAGCGAAAGCTCAAGACTTTCTAGTACATTTGCACCTATTCCATCACCTTCTCTCATTAACCCTATAAGTAAATGCTCTGTTCCAATATAATGATGGCTTTGTTTTCTTGCTTCATCAACAGCAAGTTCAATAACTTTTTTAGCACGTGGAGTTAATCCTATTTCTCCAGTTGCAGGCTTATCGCCTTTACCGATGATAAATTCAACTGCAGACCTTATTTTTTGAGTATCTGCTTTTAAGTTTTGAAGGACTTTAGCAGCAACTCCTTCTGATTCTCTAATGAGCCCTAATAAAATATGCTCGGTTCCAATGTAATTATGATTAAATTGTGTAGCCTCTTCTTGAGCAAGTGCCAATACTCTTCTAGCTCTTTCAGAAAATTTTTCAAACCTACTGGCCATTAGAGACTCCTTGAATAAAATAAATTTATATTTTTACTTAATTGCCTATTAACTATCATCTAAATATATTAATTTTTTATCAATAGTTTTTTAGAGAAATTTCAAAAAAAATCAATAAAAATAAGTACGAAAATCGTAAATCATACTGAAAGGAAAAATTTAAGATTCTTTTTCTTTGTCTTCTGGATCTTCTGATTTTGAATCTTCAACAGGAGCTGATTCTTCTTCTGCTACAGGTTCTTCAACAGGAGCTGATTCTTCTTCTGCTACAGGTTCTTCAACAGGAGCTGATTCTTCTTCTGCTACAGGTTCTTCAACAGGAGCTGATTCTTCTTCTGCTACAGGAATGCCTGAAGATATCATGCTAAGACCTAATCTCTTTCTCTCTGTGTCTACATTAACTATAGTCAAGTCCAAAGACTGACCAACATTTATAATTGCTTCTATATCTTCAACAGATCCTAATTCTCTGTCAGATATTTCAGATACATGGACTAATCCTTCTACTCCATGTTCTGTTCTTACAAAGGCACCAAATGTTGTTATTTTTGTTACTTTTGCAGAAATTTTCTTACCGTTTTCTAATTCATCCTTAATTAGTTCCCAAGGTTCAGGAGTTAGCCTTTTAAGACTTAATGCTATTTTTGAGTTTTCTTTATCAACCTTAACAACATAAACATCCATTTCTGTTCCAACTGTAACAATATCTGCAGGGGAAGAAACAGGGTCCCAAGATAATTCTGATATATGAATCAACCCATCAGCACCACCAATGTCAACGAATGCACCAAAAGTAGACACTCCAACAATTCTTCCTTTTAATACATCTCCAACTTTAAGAGTTTCTATAAGTTGTTTCTTTTTCTCTGCTCTTTCTTGTTGCAAAACTGCTTTTTCTGAAAAAATAGCTCTATTTCTTCTTCTATTAAGTTCAAAAATCTTGAATGTTATTTTCATTCCAATAAAACCATCTTTTGCGTTTTCTTTTTTGGGAACGAATAATTCTCGTGCTGGACCTACTAATTGTGATAGAGGAATAAAACCTTGGACATCTTCAGCTTGAACAACAGCGCCACCTCTATTTGAGCCAATTATAACTCCTTCAACCGGCTTATCGTCTTCTTTAGCTTTCTCAAGAACTCTCCAGCCTCTTTCTCCTCTGGCTTTATCAACCGATAGAATAGTAGTCCCATCATCATCTTCTGGATTTATAACTAAAGCAACTATTTCAGAACCTTCTTCTAGGTTGTCATAATCAACTTTGGTAAATGATCTCATTTCTCTAGACGGAACAACACCTTCTGATTTATGACCTATATTAAGAAGCAAGCCTTCGTCGTTTATATTCATAATTAATCCGTCTATTATTTCTCCTCTTCTAAGAGGTTTTTTAGGCGGATTAGAACTTAATAATTCTTCCATTAAGCTCGGGCTATTATTTTCTTCAATTTTGTTGGTCATTTATAAACCTAATTATGTAGTGTTTTTTTTATCTGGCAGTGACTTATTTTCCCAAAACGTTGCCATCCAAGTATCGTCAGCGCTGCATCGTTTCACTTCCGTGTTCGGAATGGGTACGGGTGGGACCAATGCGCTAAAACCACCAGAAATTTAATTCTATCAAAAAAAAAACTTATTATCTAATAAATAAACTTTAATATGTATCTTGGTCGCGGGGGCAGGATTCGAACCTACGACCTTCGGGTTATGAGCCCGACGAGCTGCCACTGCTCCACCCCGCAATAATTTTTGTTCTATCGAGACCATGAATTAACGATATGAAATTTAT
>Ga0315331_10004683_pt1 | contig 10273 bp, 8 predicted proteins | sample M160m34915metaG_FD_203456 | JGI IMG/M metagenome (GOLD analysis project Ga0315331, IMG submission 203456) | Ammonia-oxidizing marine archaeal communities from Monterey Bay, California, United States - M1 60m 34915 | ecosystem: Environmental > Aquatic > Marine > Intertidal zone | place: USA... | reverse complement strand
TGATGGATGACGAAGACGACCTGGACGACGACGAGGGTGTGGATGATAATGATGAGGACGATCTGGATGAACTGGAGGATGACGACATCGACAGCGATCTGGACGACGACGATGATCTGGACGACGAGTTTGACGATGACTTTGATGAGGACTTTGACGACGACGAAGAAGAAGACGAAGAAGACGAAGACGATTAATAAGACGATTATTGCCCCGTCAGGCTGTCGACGTCCGCAATGCCAGCACCCTCGCTCATTATGCACAGCACTTGCCTCCTGGACGTTCCTGGTCAGGGACGTCTTTTCCTTTTTGGGCGGACAGCATCCGCAAAGGCGTTCTTACGATGCAGCACATTCGGCAGCAGGCTACCGAGGCGGTGAAGCGAATACGTCAGGATTGGTCGCAGTCGCCGGCCGTTGGCATGATCCTGGGGACGGGGCTTGGTGGGCTGACTCAGCAGATCGAAGTGGACTGTCGAATTCCGTACGATGAGATACCTCATTTTCCCAGGTCTACGGCGCCGTCCCATGTTGGCCAGTTAGTGTGTGGCAGTCTGCATGGCGTCCCTCTGGTGGCGATGGACGGACGCTGTCATTATTACGAAGGCTATTCACTGCAGCAGGTGACGTTTCCTGTTCGGGTTATGAAGGCGCTGGGCGCTGAAACCCTGGTCGTAACGAGCGCGGTGGGCGGGATGAATCCTCAGTATCGCCTGGCGGACATCGTGATACTGGAAGATCACATCAATCTGTTGCCCGACAACCCGCTTCGGGGAGTTAACGATGACCAACTGGGGCCGCGATTTCCGGACATGAGTGAGCCCTATAGCCGTGATCTGATCGAATCAGCCCGTCAGACGGCTTTGGATTTGTCGATTTCAGCTCATAAGGGAGTATTGATTGTTGTTCCAGGTCCAAATCTGGAAACTCGCGCAGAATATAGAATGCTGCGAATCATGGGAGCCGACGTGGTCGGTATGTCTACCGTCCCGGAGGTCATCGTAGCTAATCATGCCGGCATGAAGGTGGTTGGGTTTTCCATTGTCACTGACATGTGTCTGCCGGATGCCCTGGAGCCCGCGAACATCGACTCCATTCTGAAAGTGGCGGCCGATGGAGGTGCAAAGCTTGAACGGCTGATCTCCGAAATGTTTTCCAAACTGGCATCGTCGTGATGGTCGCCGGGCAATTGTTTTTCGGCGGATGTCACTGAAACCGGGTGCTGGCTAACAGCACGGTGCTTCGACGCACCTGCAGCGCTAGAAGTCGCAGGCCTGGAATTCAGAATTCGAATCGGGGGACGGGGACGTCAGGCGGGGGCATACAAATGACAGGTGCAGATGAACGATCGCGCAGATCAGACGATCGTGTGTCAGAACCGCTTGCCCGAGTTCGTCAGATGGGGACTTCGCCTGCGTGACAGTTCTGCACACGTGTATCGAATTCCGAAATTCAACGTGATGACCGTATTCAACAAAAGTTGCCGATAAAGGGATCGAGTGAGAATCACTACATGGAATGTCAATGGACTTCGCGCAGCCCTGCGCAAAGGATTCGCAGACCATCTCAGGGATATCAGTCCTGACGTTCTGTTGTTGCAGGAAATTCGAGTGCTGCCGGAGCAACTGGACGAGGAATGGCGCAGTCCGTCCGGCTGGTACGTTGTCTGGCACCCGGCCGCACGAAAGGGCTATTCCGGAACGGCGATCTGGTCTCGCATTCCGTTTGACATTGCGGCTACCGGTGTCTCCGAGTCCGATGCTGACGATGAAGGCCGTCTTGTTACAGTCAGTGTGGACGGTCTGACTGTGTCCAGCGTCTACCTGCCGTCCGGCTCGTCAAAGCCGGAGCGGCAGACGATCAAGGAGGAGTGGATGGCCCGATTTCGACCATGGACAGATGCCTCCGTGAATTCGAAGCCTGTTATCTTTGGCGGGGACCTGAATATTGCTCACACTGAACGGGACATATTCTATGCCAAAGCCAATCAGAAGACGTCGGGGTTTCTGCCGCACGAACGAGAATGGCTGGGCGACCTACTGGGTTCCGGCTGGCATGATCTGGCTCGTGAACATTTCGGTGACGTACAGGGGCCTTATTCGTGGTGGTCTAACCGAGGTCGGGCACGAGAACTGGATCGCGGCTGGCGGATTGATTACCTGCTGGCCAACGCCGCTGCCCGTGAACGCTTCCTGTCTGCCACAATTCATCGAGAAGGTGGATTGACCGTAAGTGACCACGCTCCCGTGTCAGTCGATCTCCGGGATTGATACGTCGTTTCCGTGTGGCCCGGGTCACCGGCAGGAAACAAGCATACGGACGGCAAAGGCTGCTGTTCAATTCCTCACAATACTCGGCATATCAGCATCTTCAGGTATTCGGTTTCCGCACAAGTCGCCGACACCGGATGATCGCACGGCTGCGAGTGTTGTTCCAGAATCTGAATTGTTCGCTCTGATGTTCGGGCAACATCGCTGATCATCTCGCGAAACTCTTCGCTTGAGACCAATCCGGAGCAACTGCAGGTTACCAGAATCCCCCCCGGCCGAAGCAATTCCAGCCCGGCAAGGTTGAGGCGACTGTATCCTTTCACAGCACGACCGATTCCGCCACGACTTCTGGCCATTCGCGGCGGATCCAGGATGACTGCGTCGAAGGTCGCATCTTGCCCCTTAAGCGTCTCAAGTTCAGCCCGAACATCTCCGCGGCGGAACTTACAGTGTTCGGCAACATTGTTCAATTCGGCATTCGCTGACGCCAGCTTCAGCGCGGATTCGGACGAGTCAATCCCGACAACAGCCGTTGCTCCGCCCTGACAGAGTGCTGTAATCCCAAAACCACCGGAAAAGCAGAACCCGTCCAGGATGCGGCGGCCCGACATATAGCGTGATGCTGCCAGACGGTTGTCTCTTTGATCCAGATAAAACCCCGTCTTCTGTCCCTGTACCACGTCGATACCGAATTGCACGCCATGAGCATCGATGAACAGAGGTCGAGGCGGCTCTTTGCCGACAATCAGGCCATCGACCGCCTGCAGGCCTTCGGCTTCACGCATTCCCTTCTCTGTTCGTAACCAGATTCCTTTGGGGGCAAGTTCCCGAGCAAGGATTCCAACGATCAGTTCATGCTGCAGATACAGGGCCAGACTGGTAAACTGCACCAGCAGGAACCTGCCGTAAAAGTCCACCGTCAATCCTGACAGATTATCGGCTTCGCTGAATATGAGCCGACACCCGGTGCGTTCATCGTTCAGATTGAACAGCGACCGTCTCAGTTGTACAGCTTCCTGAACACGAGCGGTCAGAAAATCTTCATTGATGATATCGGACTGTTGCCACGAATACAGTCGCACTCGAATCGTGCTGTTCGGGTTCCATAAGCCATGTGCGATAAATCGGCCTTCAGTTGACCAGAGTTGTACGGCTGTGCCGGCTTCAGGTTCTTTTCCTGTTTGCGACTCAACGCCGTCAATGGCGCTTTCGAAGACCCACGGGTGTCGTCCGAAGAATGGCCGGGCACGACGTGGCTTCACGACTACGCGTACAACGTCGCTGGTGTCCCTCATTTCAGAGTCAGAGCACATCTAAAGTCTTTCCGAAAAACAACGATCCGTGCCGTACACGTCATGGCGGAGGGCAACAGGAACAGACTACGGTTTCAAACGACAGCTTAAACGCGGGTGTGTCGCTGGAAGGTTGAAGCGTCCGCGTGCAAAGTAATTCGACTGCAGACGTCAGCAGCGTCGTGTATCTGAACACAGAGGTGAATCCGCACTCGACGCTGAATCACGTGCGTTTCCAGATCAGCTTCGGGTTTGCAGTATCTGCTGTTCCATTTCTTCGATGTAAGCCAGCAGACGGTCTCGTTCATTGGACAGGTGCCGTACACGCAGCAATGATCGTACCCGAGTTTTCAGCTCCAGCTGATTCACCGGTTTTGTCAGATAATCATCGCACCCGGCATTGACGGCCTTCTCGATGTCTCCCTGTTCGTTCAAAGCTGTGACCATCAGCACCGGTATGCTGCGTTTCTCCGGATCGGCCTTAAGCTGTTCACAGACTTCGTAGCCACTCATTTTGGGCATCATGATGTCCAGCAGAATTAAATCCGGCTGCTGAGCATCGACCTGTTCCATTGTGTGGCGGCCGTCGTTGGCCATCAGGATCTGATAGTCCTGGTCAGCCAGATATGCGTCCAGCAGTTCACGATTCTGTTCGTTGTCATCGGCGATCAGAATTCGAGAACCGGATAGATCGGTTTGGTCACCAGACATGGGTATGCCTCATTCTATGGTCATCCCGTTGTGGACGGGGATTCTGCAGATTCCGGCGAGCATTATAGGCAAAGAACTGAGATTGAACAGCAGGCCTGCTATGGCTGCTTTGGCCCGTGACTGAGCACACCGGCACGGAATCGCTTGCAGGCACGTTCCTGCTGGAATTCATTCTACAAGTCGTCCCCCCTTCCTGGTCACCCGACGCGTCAGCGAGAGGGCTCTGCGGAATCGCTTCAATTACAGTCCCTCGCCGACGCTGCGGGTTTCCGGATGTCGTGCCGGAGGGGAAACTGCTGCGAGGCCAGTCGCATCCAGCCTTCGTAAACTTCCGAGTGCGGTGCGGCCTGCGTCCGCACGCTGTACCGGAGGTTATCGTAACGCTGCCTCAATTGTAGGCCAGTGTTCGCGAATGGCATCTATTGTCGCCGGACAGTCTGTAGCCTCGGAATCGCCTTCTGACTGCATAGCGATAAACGTGCCAAGGTTTTCAATAACATCGATGTCATACCAAAGCTGCAGCATCCTGACCGAAAGTGCGCGTTCTTTCGCGGCACGTATGGTGTCTGCCAGAGTTGTGGCAGCGCTCCATCTGACCTGTGCGAACATTCCCTCAGAAAAACGCCTTAAGCCAATCAGTACGTAGCCCCCGTCGGCCGCAGGTGACAACACGACGTCACAGCCATCCAGTTTACGAAAGGCCCTGCTGATGATCGCCGACGGTAAATCCGGGCTGTCAGAGCCGATCAGGACAACCTTCCGGCACCCTTTCTCAAACGCGTGCTGGAAGAACCATTCGATGCGTTCGCCCAGATCCCCGTCCGGCTGAAAATCGATGGTTGTGGACGCTGTGACGCGGGACCGGAACCATCTGGCTGTCTGTTCATTGCCGGGGGTTGCCGCCACCACAAACTGCTGTGGCAGGGTCTCGCAGCGGCCGATCAGATCTTCGAGGAACGCTGCGTATACGGTCGCCGCCGCATCGTTTCCAATTGCCTTCGCCAGACGCGTTTTCGTTTTCCCGGGTTCCGGGCGACGTGCAAACATTCCAAGCAGATTCATTCTTCAACCTGCTCTGGCGCGTGCGGGGTCAGAGCCTCTGTCTGCTGCCGATCCTGCTGAGCACGGATCATCCTTTCCAGCAGCACGGGGTTTACGATCCCCCGAAAATACACTCTGCCATCGATTTCAACGACGGGGATCCAGTCACGATGCCGGCTCAGCAGTTCCGGGTCGTGGTCTATGTCAACGATTCGGATCGTTGGCAGTTGATCTCCAAAGTGTCTGAGGATATCCAGGGCTTTGTCACACAGTTCACAGTCACGTCGGGTGTACAGTGTCAGTGAATCGAACATGGGCGCTGCGGTGTCATTCTGCTCGGATTCACCGCTGTTGCGCAGTGCCAGCCAGCCTGCCACGTACAGGCCCACACACATCAGCACGTGGAAATTCCTCGACGCGTACCAGAGGTCTGGGAATCTCAACCCCAGCGACGTCCAGCGATCAGCGAAGACGAGTGTTGAGAACACGCCGGCAAACACCCAGCAGGCCGTGCCGATGGCCGCTGTAAGCCGATTTTCAATTTGGGATTCGATCACGGAAAATGTTTCGATGAGGTGCGGCGGCTGTGCACAAGTGATCCGGGCATTTAGCAGAAGGGAACCTATTTGTTCGATCTGACCAGGAAGGACGGCCACGCACCTGGAGTATACATATTCTTCTGTCGTCAGACTTGCGTGAGACCAACGTTTTTTGCAACTCTCGACGCAGAGTGTGCAGAGCTGCCAGGTGATTCGTTGAGTGCCGCGTCACCATGCTGAACGTTCAGGCATTGACGGCAGGGTTTGCTGAATTTTCCGCAGCAACAGCCAGATCCGGAGTCGTTCTGCGGAGAGGGATTTGAAGAGTTCCGCCTGCAGCAGCTGCCGCTGACGGTGCAACCGCATGGTTCTGAACAATTTCTTCGCGCAGGCTGCGTGTCGCGTACTATCCTGACGGTACCCCTGCCCAGCTCCCGGATTAGTCGTAAACCGCACAAAACACAAATTCTGATCCGAGATTAATGCAACCGTTAGAACCCGATTGTCGACGACCAGCCGCTGTTCTCAGTCTGCCAAAGCGACATGCGTTTCGGCCATCCACCCGGCTGTTGGTATCAGTACTGTGCTGTCTGATCAGCGTTCCGGCGCTGGCCGGCAGTGCTCTCATCAGAGTCAGTGACGGAACGATGACTCATGAAGGCAAGATTGTCGGACTGAGTCGAACAACGTGTTCCCTGATGGACCGACAGGGGCAATTGACTCATCTTTCAGTCGGTACATTGCATGATTTCGAAAAAGTGTCCGCTCGTTACGAGCCATTTCCGGTGACGACGTTTCGAGAGCAACTGAGGAAAGAGTTTTCCGGAAAGTACGAGGTCGTTGGTACAACCCACTACCTCGTGTGTGCACCGTCGGGCCGAGCCAGTCGTTATGCGCAGCTGTTCGAATCGATCTATCGCGACGTTGAGCAGTTCTACCGCGTTCGTGGTTTCAAGGTTCAGGTTCCCGAGGTACCATTGGTCGCAGTGGTGTTTGGTTCGCAACAGGAGTTTTCTGCGTACTGTGTGCAGGACAACGTCACACCGTCTGCATCACTCATGGGATACTATTCACTCAGATCTAACCGGGTCGCTCTGTTTGACGACGCCAACCTTGTGTCCGCGACCGACGACACGGGAAGTCAGTCCCACCGTCGCGTGATTGCTTTACCGGCACGGTTAAGTGGCATGTCGCAGTGTTACCTGCCGTTTTCAGCAGGGCAGTTTCCGATTGCTGCGGCGGCTGCCGTTTCCGGAAATACAGCTAACACGATTATTCACGAGACCACTCATCAGGTGGGTTACAATATTGGTATACATTCCCGGCTTGGCGGCACACCAATATGGATCGTTGAGGGTCTTGCAACGGTGCTGGAGCCAGCCGGTATGCGGAAGAAAACCGGACGGCAGTTGCAGCAGGGACGTATTAATCAGGAACGAGCACAGTGGTTCGTCAAGCGACAACGGCCTGGCCGAGCGATGGGGAGCCTGGCGAAACTAGTGGCTGCCGACAGCTATTTTTTCCAGCAAACGCTCAATTCCTACAGTGAAGCCTGGTCATTCACTTTTTTCCTGCTGGAGAACCCTTCGCGACGTCGTGACCTGGTGACATATCTGCAGATACTCAGGAGTCGAGATCCGTTGCTGCAGTACACTTCGGCAGAACGATTGTCTGATTTTCAGAAGGCCTTCGGCAACATCAGCCGAATTGAAGTTGAGTTCATTCGCTATATGGACCGACTCTGACCGGCGACTGGCGCTATGCGGCCGACTTAAGGGGCGAACGCCGACGCGCTTCGAGTTCACCCTGAATCAGCAGTCCTCGAACGACCGCCGTTTCCGCGTCGTCCACAGCGCGGATCGTCAAAATCCGGTCCGCCGTTTCGTGCTCGACAAACCGCTCTGTCAATGTACTGGCAAAGCCCCCGATCTGAGTGGGTCCGCCGGCGCAGTACACCGTGAGGCGATCATCTCCCAGAGCTGATTTTACGGCTGGGGAATTGAGCAGATCACGTGTGGACCGGGCGATCCTATTTAACACCTCTCCGTACAGACGTGCCAGTGTTCTTTCGCGTTCGCCGACCGAGTTTCTTAGATGTATTCCTGGGTCGTGCTTCCACTGCCGCACTGTCTCCAGATCAAGATAGCATTCCCCCGTCTCATCCCACGTCCGGATTTCGTATTGCCGAGCCAGTTCTGTATCAATCCAGTTGGCACCGACCGGGATCGTCTCTGCAGCAAGTTCGATTCCATACCGACTCACACTGATCTCTGATGATTCCGCACCGATGACGATCGCTACGCCAGTGTACCGGCTGTCGCTGCCCGAAGACAGAAGCACGGCAGGTGCGGCACTGAAGTAGCGAGGTTCGAAACCGTGCATTCGAGTCAGGTGGGACAGGAATTTTACGTTTTCAGGATTCAGCCTGCCCCGCGGGACGGTGAAAAAGCAGTCAGTCGGTTTACTGACGTTCCGGGGCAGCATGGCCTCCGTGAGAATGCTCAGGATCTGTCGTGCCGGAGCGTCGTCAGTGGGGGACGCGGCGTCGGCGAACAGCGGAGCGCACGGCTTGCGGCTTAACCAGCGGATCTGTTCTGTGTGATGGCCGAAAACGATCGTACTGTCGTTGCACTCGGCGCACGGGATGTTTCGGTCAATCACCGTTTCGCGGCACGAGGATTGGTTGGAAAGTACAGCGTACTCAGAACGCTCCGTGATCATTGTGATCCGCGTCTGATCAGCTGGTGTTCGGTACGCCGACCGAATGGCATAGCATCCGAAATCGATGGCAGTAATCATGAATCAGATTGTCCCTCAAGAAGATCCAGTGCACGATCGAAGCGTTCGTAATCAGCATTAGACGCGGCTGTGTCGGCAGACGGACTGCCGGTGACATCGATTTCTGGACCAGACGCAGCGACGGTTGTCGGCATTGGTTTCCGTTTTTGACGAGCTGATGTCAAGATGTGAGAGGCAGCGACCTGAGTATGAGCAGCATCAATCCTCAGTCGGCGCGGGCCTGCCGCATTTCCGAACAAGGCAATGTGCAACGGCAGATCGGCTTGTCTTATGTCTACGGGCATCCGGTTATGCAGGAGTTCCTCAAGATCACGGAATGTTTCGCTATCCGGTGAAGCCGTGTTTGCTGCAGTTACAGCGCCGACTTCCGTTGCCCGTTGTGCAGAGCCAGCATCTTCCTCCTCGGTCACGTTCCGGGCGGAGTGCTCATTGGTTCCCTCATGCAGCCACGTACCCTCGAACCATTCACTGGTCTGGATCTCCAGGACGCCTGCATCAATTGTTCCTTCTCGATACGATTTTGTGACATCATCCGCATATGCCGTTTCCCTCAAAATCGCATCAGCCGCAGCATCGAACGTCTGTCCGCCGACCGTTTCGATTTCCTCAAGTCCGGCAGACAGGATCGGGCAGTCTCCACTGACAACGCTGACCGTGAAATTCTCTGTGGCGGTCGATGCTTCCACTGCCTGTAGATTCGTCTGTTCGTCGTGATCGGGTGCTGTTTGCGCCGGAACCGGCACACTGGCAGAGCTTCCAGTCTGCTCGCCGGTAAGACGCGTACTATGAAGACTGTCCACGAATTCGTGGATTGCGGCCTGCTCCTGTTTCGTCTTTAGCCAGCCGAAGACAATCAGTCCCGTGGCCATGGCTAGTCCGGCGACGAAGAGGACATCCCATGCACTATTTGATGTTTCACCAGTCACGCTGTCCACAGGCGAGGCAGCCGGAGGGGCGAAGTCAGAAATGGCTGACAATTTTTCCAGGGCTGCTGTTTGAAATGGATCGCCATCGACCGTGGTATCAGTAAGCATAGTATTGTCGGTTTGGAGCAGCATCTGTCCGGTGTCAGCCAGTGAAGGCGACAGTTTCGGCACTGCAGTGAGCGTTTCGGACTCTGCATCCACTGGTGGAGCGGGGAACGCTGAGGTCGGTGACGCATCTTCTTCCTCGGCTGTGATTTCGATGGCTGGTTGCAGTTCCTGAACATTATTCAGCATCGGAACGCCGTCCGGCTGAGACTCAGCGAGGTCCGGTATGGTGGTATACCCCTGGGATGTTCTCAAACCTGCAGTCTGGGTGATCCCTCCCAGATTGATTACATCTCCGTGCTGGATAAATTCGTGATGGGACAGGTTGACCTGATCGGCAGACCCGCCCCGCGTGCGAGTTACGGAAATGCTGCCTTCCGGGGGAATCTGATTAAGCTCAAACAGCAGGCTGGCGGGGTAGCCGCCACCGGGAATCTGCAGCATTATCGGACCACTCTCGAACATCGCCAGAGCGTTTTGTTTTCCCGGGCAGTATCCGTCGAAACTGCGGAAGACCACGACGTCGCCGGGAAGAAGCAGTGAACCACGGCTGGTCATTTCCGGAGTGACGCTGTCAGTCATGACTGTCCG
>Ga0315331_10004682_pt1 | contig 10276 bp, 10 predicted proteins | sample M160m34915metaG_FD_203456 | JGI IMG/M metagenome (GOLD analysis project Ga0315331, IMG submission 203456) | Ammonia-oxidizing marine archaeal communities from Monterey Bay, California, United States - M1 60m 34915 | ecosystem: Environmental > Aquatic > Marine > Intertidal zone | place: USA... | reverse complement strand
GGACGAGTCATCCAATCGTCTCGTGCGATTTTGTGATGTTGTAAATTTGTGATGTTGTAAATGTGCCCCTCAAGCAACAGGATGCGGACGCACGGATCGTTCCTGATGAGTTGCGAGTTGTATAAATGACAGGCTGGACGAGCTGTTGAACGGCAGTTCGGTGTCGGCAGAGTTGATTCTATTTATTCGAGTGTCGAGGACAGACTTTCGGCGTATTGAGCGGTAAACGGTTTATCGCCTTCGTTGCATGAGATTTGTCTGTTCACATCAGGTCGGGGGCATGTTGATGGGTGAAACTGTGCAGCCTCAAGAAGCTGGAGCCGCGGACAAGCGATCACCGTGGACATTCCGCAAGTTGGTCGTCGCCCTCATCGGGACAGTGCTCCTGTTACTAGCCGCTGCAATCATGCTGTTGGTTTCAGTATTAACGCTGTTTCAGACGCGGCGTTTTTGCAGCGAAGGGATTGCCAGCAGGATGGCAAGAGTGGCGGTCTGGTTTAGTGGTATTCAGATTGTGGAGCATCATGCCGAGCCTCTTCCGGAAACCCAAGTGGTTTATATTTCCAATCACACGGCGACATTGGACATTTTTGTAGTTACAGCACTAGCGTTACCACGAGCCCGTTATTTTCTGAGTGGATTCCTGCGAAGAGTTCTGCCTCTCGGGTTGATTGGTTATTTGATTGGGGTGTTCTGGACGGTTCCTTATAAGTTTGCAGACCAACGTCGTCGCATTTTTCAAAGAGCCGAAAATACGCTGAGGAAGACGGGAGACTCGGTTTATTTGTCCCCCGAGGGGGGACGGATTTGTTCTGGAAAAATCGGTCACTTCAATCGTGGGGCGTTTCACTTGGCGACGAATTTGCAAGTTGATATTTGTCCGATCTATGTTCACATACCGACGGCGTTGGATGCAGGCATGAATCTGGTATCAGATTCTGGCATCGTCAATGTTTACTTTTTGCCCAGGATTTCAACGTCTGGATGGAAGGTAGAGGATCTTGACCAAAATCGAGATGCGGCCAGGAAGGTGTATCTGGACTTTCATGCATCCCTAACGCATCAGTCGATGTCATTGGAATGAAACCTCGCCGCTTGTGATTGATAGCCAGATTTTGTCGCGGCTTGATTTCGGTTTGTCGGCTGGCTTCAGCAGATGAATTGCTGTGGCAATTGGTTTTGGGCAGCAGCACAAGCTGCAAAATGCTCACGGCTGTTGTGTTGATAAGTCGTACGAGTGGGGCACTCGTAGAAACTGCCAAGATCAGTTGTACGCTCAGTTGGAAAATATTTGCTGGGTCAGCAAATGTTTTGGTGACAGTCCGTGTTGCTCTGCATAGAGGGTTTCGAAGTGCAAGGAGATCGTATGCCACGCGAGGACACTCCCAAGTCGATCGAGGTTCCAGCTGGCGATGAAATTGTATGCATTCTAGGTTCGGTGGATGATCTTCCAGATCATAAGACTTGTAGATCTGAATCGGGTCGCTCCAGACAGGCGAATAATGCACGATTCAGGCGTTTCTGCTGCCCTTAAATAGATGGATGCGAGTGGAGCCGGAGTGAGTTAAACTGTACCCCGGTCATTCGGTGGCACGACCTAGGTGCACCTTGAGGCAAGTGTTTCTTTTTTTGGGCGGGGACATCTGGATCCATTCTCCGTTTTGATTCAATGGGATAATGCAGTGATGAGAATAACGGTCAGCATACGGTTTGGGATTTTGTTTTTGGCATTGGCCGGTTTGCTGAAAGGTGATTCGGCAACGGCGCAGGACACGAAGTCCCCACCATTGCCTGCGGTCAAACATCTGATTGACACGCACATTCATCTATTTGATTCAACTCGACCTGAGGGGATTCCTTGGCCCCCTGCAGATGACAAGGTTTTGTACAAGCCTCACTTGCCGGCCGAATTTTCGAGTGTTGCCAAGCCGACTGGGGTAACTGGTGTGGTGGTGGTCGAAGCGAGTGATCGCCTGGAAGACAATCGATGGGTGCTTGATCTGGTCAACGATGACCCCTTCTATGTGGCCTTGGTGGGGAACATTGACCCCTATCGAAAAGATTTTACAAAGCAATTGAGGCGTTTGAAAAAAGACAAACGCTTTGTCGGTATCCGGGCACGCAACAGCGAGCCGATTGACTACAACGACCCGCAGGTTCTGAATAATTTTCGCAAGTTGGCGAAAGCTGGTTTGTCTCTCGATATTCTCGCCAACGGCAAGGGAGTAGAGGGGGTGCGAGAAGTGGATGAGCTGGCAGGCAAGGTTCCCGAATTGCGCATTGTGGTTGACCACGTGCTTGGTTACGACATCGACGGCAATCCACCAAGTAAGGAATGGCTTGATGCAGTTGCCAGTTTGTCGCGTCACAAAAATGTTTTCTGCAAAGTGTCCGGTCTATACCAGCGTTGTACACAGCAACCGGCTCCGCACGACCCTGAGCACTATCGCACTGTGCTTGATCCGTTATTTGAAGGTTTCGGCGCCGATCGGTTGATCTACGGCAGTAATTGGCCTTGCACCAAGAAAAGTGGTGATTACGACAGCTTTGTGCGACTGGTCAACGCTTACTTTGCCGAAAAAGGACAGGAAGCCTGCGAAAAGTACTTCTGGAAGAATGCGGCGGTCGCCTATGGTCTACCACTGAAGTGACTTGCTCTGAACTCACGTGTGTCCCTGATGATGGCCGTGAGGATATCAGGTGGCAGACTTGGAATCTTGTTCTTGTCGACGCTTGCACTGCGTCAGTCTTGATGCAGTGCTGAATCAAGAGAGGCTGGCTTGAAAGGCCCGGAACGTACTCGCATTGCACGGCTCTGGAAACGCGAGGTGTTGAGCCATCGCGGGTGGCAGCGGCACATTCTGTTTTTACTGGCCGCGCTTGCTATCGGTGTTGTTGCTTGGTATTTCCAGATCGCTGAACGCGAAGGCGACCATTGGTTTTCATTCCTCAAGGGTGAAACAGCACTGTGGGAAGGTGGTTGGAGCATCCCAGAGCCGCTTGCGACATTTCTGCCGATGATCTGGGTGACGCTCAGCATGCTGTTGATTGTCACGCTTCGTGACCGCTACTTTCGCGGAACAGAGGGAACCGGAATCCCTCAGACCATTGCGACTTTGAAAACAACTGATGTAGCAATTCGGGATCGGATGCTATCGGGCCGGATCTTGATTGGCAAGATTTTGTTGTTGACCATCGGGCTGTTTTCAGGGATGACGCTTGGCCGCGAAGGACCCTCTGTGCATGTGGGGGCAGCTCTGATGCACATGATTACTAAGTGGGTTCGCTTTCCACGGCACCTTGTTCGTCGTGGCTTGATCTTGGGTGGTGGTGGTGCTGGCATTGCAGCAGCGTTCAACGCACCGCTGGCCGGGCTCGTGTTCAGCTTTGAAGAAATTGCACGTTCGTTTGAAAAAAACAATGTCGGGACTGTGATCCGATCAGTCATTGTTTCTTGTGTTTTTATTGTGCTGGTGCTGGGGAAAGATTATCTGTTTTATGGTCGCATCGAGAGCACGGATGGTAACTGGACGGTTGGGCAATGGGCGTCAATCTTTTTTATTGGAACCGTGGGTGGTTTTCTGGGGGGACTCTTTGCGCAGTGCACCATCAAAGGTTCTGCCATCGCGAGTAGTTATATGAAACGCAATCGATGGTTGACGCCGTTAGCGCTGGGGGCCGGTCTTGGGGTCATTGGTTACCTTTCTGATGGCGATAGCTACGGGAGTGGCTATCAGCAAACGCAACAGATTCTACTTGAGGGTGTTGAATACCCTTGGCATTTCGCGCCGCTCACTGCGCTTGCTTCGTTCCTGACTTTGGCCTCCGGGATACCGGGCGGATTATTCGATCCAAGCCTGACCGTGGGTGCCGGGTTGGGGCAGTTGATGTTGCCCGTGGTCAATCTGGTGTCGCCGGGGCTGGAGCCAGAGGCGGTCATCATGATGTTCATGGTTGCTTATTTTGCCGGCGTGGTTCAAAGTCCAATCACCTGCGCTATCATCATGGTGGAAATGACAGCTGCAAGGCACATGACCTTGCCTCTGCTCGGGGTGGCTGTGATTTCCTATGAGTGTTCACATCTTGTCTGTCGAACTTCTTTGTATGAATCGTTGGCCAATACGTTTCTTGCAGGGCTTGGTGAGCAGTCAGACACCAAGTCAGCATTGGTAGAGCAACCGTCTACCCCGCAGCAGAAATGAGCTGGGCAGGCTAGTGTTTTTGTCCGAAATCATTTTGCCCACTGCGGTCCACCCCGTTCATCAGATAGATCGTTCTTTGGGAAAGCTCCAGCTTTCCGGTACCTAGGCTGTTTTGAGCCTCAGCGTGCTGATAGACGGAGGTTGTTGGCATGTATCGCAGTGTCATGCCGCGTCGTGAGTTCTCTGACGAATTCGCGTCAGATCCATGGAACAAGTAGACATCGTGCAGAGAAATCTGCCCCGGTTCCAAGGTGATGTTGACGGCCTTGGATTCATCAAACGTGGATGTATCCAACTCCAACGGCAAGGCGAGTCCCTCGGCTGTATTTCTATTATGTTGGGCAAGTGTTTGATCACGATGCGATCCCGGTAGCACCTTCAGGCATCCATTCTCAGGTGTCGAGGCGTCGATGGCGATCCAGACCGTACAAGTTGCTAGTGGTTTGATCGGCCAGTATTCACCATCCTGATGCCACGGCGTTTTGGTGCCAATCTTGGCCGGTTTGGCAAAGAAACTGGAATTCCACAAGGCGATGTCGTCACCAATCAGTTGGGAAACCATGTCCAGGATCTCACGCGTTTTGGCAACTTCCAGAAAAGCCGTGTCGTATGCCAGTAAGGCGGGGCAATAGTCCGAGAATTCAGGGTGCTTTTCAACCAGTTGCTCGTGGGAACTGCGAATACTTGAGAGACTGGATTCAGGCAGTCGATAGTTGGGGGTGATGTACCCGTCACGGTGGTATTGCTCGATTTCAGTTGTGGAAAGCATAAGGCGATCAAAGGTTTCTGAAGATGACTGTCTGCAATGGTGTTGAATTGACTTGCAGAATGAAAATGAATGAGCATTGCACCCGCCAAGTGATCCGTTTTCAGGTTGGTGATTTCGGAGTTTCTATGCTGGGGACGGGATCAGGTTAGAGCAACGAAAGGGATTCAGTACGTCGGCAGGATTTCAATTCGTTGTCAGGCGCAAGATGCGATGATGTCCTGTGTCCACAATGTAGATTGATCCATCCTTGTGGACGCAGATTCCGTGAGGTCGCAGCAAGCCACGTTTTGGGTGTTTGACGCCTTTGCCGAGAATGCTTGTGATGGCCTGCTGTTGTGGGTCATAGCGGACGACGCGGGCATTCTGGTCGTCAGCGATGATCACATGATCGTCCGGCGCGATGGCAAGGTGTTTGGGAGAATTGAATTGCGACTCCAAAGCACTTCCCAATTTGTTGCCGGGTTTACCGGTTCCTGCTACGGTCTCAATCTTCCCGCCAGAGTTAACTCTTCTAAGGGCGTGCCCGCTGCGTTCCAACACATAAACATTGTTTTGTGAATCCACGGCTACCGCGCGTGGATCGATCAACGGACTGGAAATTGCATCGGAGCCGTTCTTGGGAACTCCCTTTTTCCCGTTACCGGCTACCGTCGTCACGATATTGGACTTCAAATCAATCATGCGGACCCGCCGATTTTTTAGATCAGCCACGTAGAGTTTGTCTTGGGCAGGATTCAGTGACACACACATTAAGAAGTTGAACTTGGCAGCGGTAGCAGGACCACCATCACCACTGAATCCAGCCTCGCCGGTGCCAGCGATTGTGGTAATGACCCCGGTTTTGGTATCGATTTTACGTACACAGTGGTTCCAACTGTCTGCAATGTAAAGATCACCATCTGCAGTTGCAGCAACGTTGTGCATCCCATTGAAAGTGGCTTCGGTGGCAGGGCCGGTATCTCCTGAATATCCTTCCGAGCCATCCCCCGCAATGATACTCAGCGTGCCTGTTGAATCCCGACGATGGACGCGGCCACCCGATAATTCCACAATGTACATGTTGTTCTTTGCATCAAACGCAACGCCAAAGGGCGAACTGAGTTTTCCCGGTGCAAGGGGGTTCTTGCTTTTGAGCGATTCTCCAATGACGACAGTTGCTTTAGTTGATTGTTTGGTCTCTGCAAACGTACTCAACAAAGGTGGGGCAGCCATGCAGCTGCAGGCGAAGATGAGCATGGCGAGAGCAGCAAGATGTCTGCAACGAAAATTACTGGGGTTCGATAATACATTCATCGCGTTGTCAGTTCCTTGGATAGAGCGGCATACGGAGTAGATCGCCCCTGAAACAAGTGAGGTTTAGTGTGAAAGGTTAGGTCACTGTGAGTAATGAGAGGCTACATCAAGTTGAGGGCTAGCTGAACCATTGGAACAATGAGACCTAGAATTGCAGTAGTAAGTACGAGCAGACCTAAGACGCAAGCGATCTGGCCAAGTTTGCGGCGTTGAGAAGGCTTCTTAAGGCTGAAAGCACTGAATAGGATGGAAAGTGTTGCTGTGAGGATAAACAGAGGCATCATCGGATGGATAAGCACAAGGCTCAGTGTGGACAATGGCAGTTCAAATTCTAAGGTCCACGTCTTGAGCATCATGCCACTGAAAAAGATTTTGAACGATAGCAATGGCCAAATGCAAATTGCTATTACCAATGAAACCGGCCAATTCAGTGAACGGTTTGCTTGCAGCTCCGTCGGAGGCGTTTGGTATGGATTGTTTTCCTTCGAATCAAGTTCTGGATCTGATTTGTGTGATGGCAAAGTTTTCGTTCTTCAAGCGGGAGGCAGCGACGTGAATCGGGCTTGTGCGTTGTTTCTGGAGTTTAGCCGATTTCGCTTCATGATGTGTCTTGGTTCTTAGTCGACGAACGATGCGTTGGTGTCACCGAATGGTGGGGCGTGAATTTTGACAACGCACTGCTGACTGATGGGGATCAGGCTGGGAATTGAACCAGTAAGGATGGTTTGGCCTTCGTGCAGATGTTCGCCAGCTTCTTCGAGTGTTGCTTGTAGCCATTGCAGCGAGGAACGTATGGTCTCAACGAGTTGCAGTCCTTCACAGGTTTCGACAACTTTGCCGTCAATCAGGATTGTGAGTTTGGGGTTTTCAAAGTCGTCTGTTCGCTTTGTAAGATCGCCAGTAATGAACCCTGCATGGATTGCATTATTGGCGATCAATTCACCCGCAGACGGTGGTATGCCATGCATCACATGATTGTGAATTTCAATCACTGGCATGATGCAGGAGACGCATTCGGGAATTCCTGGTTGTGTAAAATCGCTTGGCTTCGGATTGCGTCTCAGGATGACGGCAAGTTCACCTTCGATTGCCAAATTCGAGTAGTTTCCGTATTTCAGACTGACGCCGGAGACATACTGTTCTGATTGATACAACCGACCAGTGACACAGTGCTTGATGCCGAGTTGTGCGCGGATTGTGGGTGATGTGCATCCCACTTTGTAGCCGACGATGCGGTCCCCTCGATCAATACGTAATTTGGTCACAGCACGCTGCAGTCGATATCCCTCTTCCACCGTTAGTGAAAGTCCGTCAGCAAACAGGCTACCGGGGCATCGGTTGTCATAATCCAGAAGTTGCTGCTCTGCCCAGCGAGTGTACTGAGCAGATTCGTGTTGTTCGTTTGTCATGTCAGGCGGTCGCGCAGGACTGGGGTGCAAGCGTTGGGTGTAAGAGGGTGCGTTCTGAATCCTTGCTTACCAGGTTGACGTATTTTTCTACTACGAGTGTCTCAGCCGAAAACCTGGCTTCACGCAAGGATGCCCTTCGCCACTTTTCCGTAAACATCCGTTAATCGGTAGTCACGACCACTGTGGTGGTAGGTCAGTCGCGTGTGGTCCAGCCCCATGATGTGAAGCAGGGTGGCATGTAAATCGTGGATCGTACAGCGATCTTCAATTGCGTAGTATCCATACTCGTCAGTTTTGCCATAGCGGAATCCTGGTTTTACTCCTCCGCCTGCCATCCACATCGTGAAGCCTTCGGGATGGTGGTCGCGACCGGGGTCAGCATTGCCCACTTGGACGGTTGGCGTTCGTCCGAACTCGCCTCCCCATAAGACAAGCGTATCTTGCAGCAGTCCCCGCTGTTTTAGGTCTGTAAGTAGACCCGTGATTGGTTTGTCGATTTGTTTGACATTGAGTTCATGACCTTTCTTCAGGTGCGTGTGCTGATCCCATTGCTCATTGTTGAATGGCAGTGTGTTTGCGTGACTTACTTGGATGAATCGCACATCTCGTTCAGCAAACCTGCGTGCCAGAAGGCATTCGCGTCCAAAGTTGGCTGTTTCGGGATCGTCAAGTCCATAAAGCTCGCGGGTCGCAGCTGACTCCTCGTTCAGGTTCATGGCTTCGGGGGCAGCGGTCTGCATACGGAACGCCAGTTCAAAGGACTCAATGCGAGCGTCAATCTCCGGTTGTTCGCTACTCGACTGTTTGTGTTGCTGTTGTAACTGTCGAAGCAAATTGAGTTGCAGCCTCTGCTGAGCGAGATTAAGCCGCGGATTGGACAGATATTCGAATGTGGCGTCTTTCGCAGCCGCGTTGGGATAACCGGGAGTACCCAGGGAGACTCCGGCGTGGCGGGCCGGTAAAAACGCACTGCCAAAATTGTTGACACCACCGTGGAGTGAAGTCGGGCAAATGGTCAGAAATGTTGGAAGATTTTCATTTGCAGATCCCAGCCCATAGCTAATCCATGATCCAGTGCTGGGACGCAATTGTGCTTCATCTCCAGTATGAAGTTTCATGCATGCTCCGCCATGCGCTACGTTGGTTTCGCACACTGAATGTACCATGCAAAGATCATCAGCCACCTTGGGAAGGTGTTGCCACAACTGGCTCATCGGGATTCCTGACTTGCCGCAGTTGCGGAATTTCCACGGGCTTCGCATCAGATTGCCGCGATCAGCAAACGTGACTCGCGAACCATTGAATGGAAGTTTCTTGCCGTCATCCCTGTCTAGTTGGGGTTTGGGGTCAAAGAGATCGATGTGGGAGGGGCCACCATGCATGAACAGGAATATGATCCGCTTCGCACGCGGTGGAATCTGAGCTGCAACCTTGATGCCATCGCGGTTCGCCAAAGCTGGCGGTGCATGCAGCATGCTGCTGAGCGCTAAGCCACCAAAGCCAATGCATAATTGGCTTAATGCCTGTCGTCGGTTGGGGGCTGGATCAATCAACATGGATGTACTCGCTCGATAGCAACAATGTATGAACCATGGCCGTCCATGTCATTAACTCAATGTCTTGGTCTTTCGGGAGTGTGGATTTAAATTCTCGAAGGAAATGCCTAAGGGACGCAATCTCTTCGCCGGTCGTGGGGCGTTGGAATAGCAGTTCGTACAGTTGTTGGATTTGTTGAACTTCCTTTTGTGCGTTGTCTTTATTGGTCCTATCTAAGGCGCGTTGAGTGCTGGTTGTGGCGTCTTTGGCAAGAATCGATTGGGCGATGTTCTCTGCCTGTTGCATCACCATCGGATCATTCATCAACAGCAAAGCCTGCGTCGGCACCGTGGTGCTATCCCGACTGCCGACGGGAGTGGAAGCGTTGGGGAAATCATAAAGTGTCAGAAAGCGGTGCGTGTTGCAACGCACCACTGGCAGGTGGACTGAGCGTCTACGAAAACTGCGATAGGCAGCTTCGTTGTTATCCAAGTCAGCTGGCGAGGGGTCCTGAGTCTTGACGGAAAGCGGTTGGCCAATGAGGTCGAACGATAAGGTTCCGCCGTGCATCAGCAAACTGTCCCGGATTGCCTCAGCTTCGATACGGCGTTTGGAGAACCCATGAATCCAGGCGTTAGCAGTGTTACTGGTTTCCTGCTGGTAGCTTGCAGACGTCACGATCATGCGGTGCAGCGACTTGATCGACCAGTTGTGTTGGATTAACTCCAGTGCGAGCCAGTTCAGCAGGTCCGGATGGGTGGGGCGGGATCCTTGCATGCCAAAATTGTTGGGCGTAGTCACTAGGCCACTGCCAAAGTGCCAGTGCCACAATCGATTCACGATCACACGGGCAGTTTGTCCGCCCGCTCCCGTTTTAGCGTCCGTCATCCAGTATGCGAGTTGTTGCCGTCCGCTCTGAGTTTCAGGAATGGAATAGGCTTCCCGTGTGGGGCCAGTGGATTGATTCAGTGCCGATCCCGATGACAGGATGGCCGGGAATCCACGCATCACTGCGTCACCAAGTTGTTGATGGTTACCCCGGATGTGGATTCTGGTGTCTTGCGAAT
>Ga0315331_10004681_pt1 | contig 10279 bp, 7 predicted proteins | sample M160m34915metaG_FD_203456 | JGI IMG/M metagenome (GOLD analysis project Ga0315331, IMG submission 203456) | Ammonia-oxidizing marine archaeal communities from Monterey Bay, California, United States - M1 60m 34915 | ecosystem: Environmental > Aquatic > Marine > Intertidal zone | place: USA... | reverse complement strand
CTGATACAGCAGCTTGATACGCCCCGACATGATGTCCATGATGCGCTTCAAGAAGTCCATCTTGAGCAGACACTCGCGGGACATTTGTCGAACATTTCGAAGACGTGTTTCCAGCTGTTTGCGGTAACTTGGCTTCATGGGCTGGATGCCCGCCAATCTCTCTTCGATTTGCCGACGCTCATTATCGAGCTTTCGCACTTCGGCAGCCAATCGAATCAATGCTTCGCCACGATCTTCGACGATCTCAACACCTTCCGGGGGCTCCCCGATAAGCTCTTTGAGTCGAACACAACGCTTTTGAAGTTTGTTGACCAAATCCATGGCCACCTTCGCTGCAACGGGACTACCGATGATGGCGTCTCTCACGTGCAGTTGCCCGGATTCGATACGCTTAGCGATCTCGACTTCGCCTTCGCGAGTGAGCAAGGAGACCGACCCCATCTTGCGAAGATAAACTCGCACCGGGTCATTGGTCCGATAGGTGTTGTCACCTTCGCCCTCTTTTTGGTCTTTCTTGCGCTCTGCTGCGGCTTCTTCGCGGTCTACGACCCGAATGTTTGCCATCTTGAGCATGGTCAAGACCTCGTCTAATTGCTCTGGTAGATAACCAGGCGGCAAGACGCGATTGACTTCTTCGTTAGTCAGAAAGCCTTTGCTTTGACCACGGGCCACAAGTTCTCGCAGCTGACGCTGCTCCTGGGACACTGACATCTAGCCTGCTCCCTCAGCTTCACCGGCGCTCAGCCGACCTAAATCAGCTCGAACACGATTGAGTTGTTCGTTCAGCTCACCGCATCGAACCGTATCGACTGAGAATACTCGTCGAATCTCTTGGTTCAAGCGTGAACGCTCCGCCTCTAACGCGCCGCGCTGCAACCGCAACATGGCATCGTCAAAAGCCTCCTCGACTCGGTCTACCTCTATGACAAGAGGCAGAGACTGGAGTCCTCGCAAAAATGCTACGACCTGGGAATCTCCCAGCCCATTGAGAATTCGGTCAATATTGGGTGTCTTACCAATAATGACTTCATCGTAAAGGCTGTGAAAAAAAGCAACCAGACCGGCCTGAGTCAAGTATTTATGCCCCGACCGTTCAAACATCCGTGCGACTAAACCCGGATATTGAACAATAAAAACAAATATTTGAGAGACATATCCCGGTACAAAAAAGGCCGCTTCTTGAGGTCGTTTCTCTTGGACAAATACCTCTCGATTTGTGCCCGTATAGCCATCATCTAGGGGGGGGGGTGGCAGATTTTCGAAAATTTCGGCCACGGGCGCTTGAAATTCAGGCCTCTTCACCGGCGGTTTACGGTCGGCTGCTTTCGTCGATTTCTCGCTCTCTTTGATGGCTCGCCGAACGATATCTTCCGTCAGCTCCAACTTGTCCATAAGGGCGTTGACGTAGACATCTAATGCCAGCGCGTCGGTGAGTCGGGCCAAGATGGGTGCGATATGTCTCAGGGCGGTCAATCGACCGGGCGGATCGTTGGGGTTTGAAGTGACTTCTTTCTCGATGAGTACATCGATGAGAGGCGGTGCACTATCCAATAATTCGGTGAATTGTGAGACGCCGTTTTGAGCGATGAATGAATCTGGATCAGACCCAACTGGCAAGGTCACAGCGCGGGGCTGAAGACCTGACTCCAAGAAAGGAATCAAGCTTGAGAAAGCCGCTTTTTGACCAGCATCATCACCATCCATAATGCAGATGACCTGATGGCTCAGCCGCTTGACCAACCGGACCTGGCTCGGTGTTAATGCAGTCCCCATGGCTGCAACCGTGCCTTCGAGACCCTGCTCCCACAGAGCGATCACGTCGACATTGCCCTCAACCAAAAGAGCACGGCCAGCTTTCCTTGCCGCGGTCCGCGCGGTGAATGCGCCGTATAGTTGCTCCCCCTTGGTAAACACTGGAGATTCAGGGGAATTCATGTATTTCGCGATCTTCTTATTCTTTTCTAAGATTCGACCGCTGTAACCGGTCACATCACCGCGAAAATCAACGACGGGAAACATAAGCCGCTCGCGGAACCGTAGGTATCCTCCACGGAGTGGACGCCCCTCATTCCAGCCATCTCGTGGCTCCATGACCACACCCAAACTGACCAGGTCTTCCAGCTGAATTTCGTGCGTTGAAACGAATTTCTGAAAGGCCACTTTGTCACCGGATGCCCACCCGAGACGAAACGCCTCGGCTGCTCGTCGACTGATACCGCGATCCGACAAATATCCACGCACACGTTCCCCACCCGGACCAAATAGTTGCTCTGTGTAATAGGCAGTCAGCGTATCTTGGACATCAAGAAGTCGACGTTCGAGGGACTTTTTCTCTTGTCGCTCAGCTCTTTCCTGGGGAGACTCGGGCCGGCTGTCGGGTACTTCCACGCCACATTCAGCCGCTAACTCTTTCACCGCTTCGGGAAAATTGCGGGCACCCACCTCCATCAAAAACTTGATGGCATGTCCGTGGGCACCGCACCCGAAGCAATGATAGGTATTTCGAGTGGGCGATACGGTGAAGGACGGACTTTTTTCGTCGTGAAAAGGGCATAGCCCCTTAAAGATGGTACCCGCTTTCTTCAACGTGACATGTCGTCCCACAAAGGCAACGATGTCTGTTCGGTTTAAAACCTCAGCTATGGTTTCATCTGGAATCACGCAGTAAATTTGTCCCCTCGACCGAACGAACGAGTGTAATGGGGAATTAGGCTGCGTCAAGGCATCCTATCTAAGTCGCTTAATCCCAATAGAATTAAGGATTGAGATTGTATTCTTGGCGGTCGATCCGGTGACCCTTGAAGTGGGTACGGAATTTCGTCAGGAATTCTTTGCTTGTTCGTTGCACCGGTAGTTGAACAAACGGCTTCAGCTGGCGCCGTTCAACGCCGACGTAATAGACTTCCGTTTCCACACCTTCGCACGCACCACGCCAAACCGCGCGAAAGAACGCGGTATCGAATTCTGCCGGGTTGGTGGGCAGCAAGCTGACCAAGCGCTGGATCCAGGCTAAGTCTCGGTCTCGAAAGGTCGCCTTAATGCCGGTCTTTGTTCTCTCAAACCCATCCTCATCGACCAGGACTTCAAACATGCCGTCCATGGACGCGTGATGCTTAAAAGACAGGTCGACCTCGAAGTCGAGGTATACCTTTTCGACGTTGATGCCCTTCAGGTCCTGTAGGCGAGACGTGTTGCCACCAAGCCAGTACACAACGCGGAAAAACTGAGCCCAGACATCTTCCAAATGTAATCTCGGCGGGACATCGCGATCTGTATTGTCGCAGAAATAGTTATTACCCACCGACGGGCCGGCGTGGAATCGACATCCGTTCTGACTGTTCCATTTAAAGCCAAACAACGGACCCATGCTCATGCCACGATATCCAATTGAATCTTTAATTTCCCGCTCGTCAAAAAGATCCAGATCATCAACAAAGACGTAGAAATGGTCATCAGCATCTCGAATTTCCACAATGCCACCGGATTCACCATCCACGGAAAAGAGAACCGACTCCTCATCCCAAGGCACAGCGACGTCATCGCCGAGATAATGCAATTCACCTGTCGACTCGATGTAAGAGATAGACTCGGTGCTCAAGAAGTCTCGAACGCGCTCTGTCCATGCCTCGTAATCGTGATTTTTAGGGTCGACAACAAAAAATTCCATGGTTCCTCCGGCTGTTTCTATCCGCGTATCGTTAGGTCGTAAAACATGTGCTCTCGACCGTAGAAACGCGGTCTGGAAAAATGGCGCATCAAGCTATCGGCACAATTCCCACATGTCAAATGCTCGCCTCAGAAATCTTTAAATCTTCGTATGGTCAATGGACCTAAATCCAGCTATCCCAGAACGATGTAGCCCGACTGCTGGAGATAAATAAGGTCTTGGTAGGTCTCCACATCCGTCGCTCGACTGTGGTTTACAGTGTCTGTTACGCTGCCGTGGTTGATGACCATTTGCAATGTATCGAGAACCTCAGGCGAAAGGTCTGCAAGCCTTGGTTCAAGGGGGGAATTGAGAGTATACTTCTGGGTTTGCTCCGGCAAATAGGCCAGGTGGTCTTGGTGCTGACTCACCTGCTCAGCGGCGCGCCGCAACAGGTCATCCAGACTGAGATCGATGGTTGCCTTAAAAACTCGAGCAGGCGCATACCCTCGAACCTTGTAATCGCCCTCGGCCCAACACAATGCTCGATAGAAAGCTTTCTCGACCCCAATGAGGGCCGTTAACTCTTCAGGCTCACGTACCTGCGCTGAAATGACTTTGCCTTCACGAAAGTAGATCTTGATCCGCTCACCGGCAGCGGGACTTAAATCCAATACCGCCGGCTTCTTGGAGCGCGCAACCATGCGGATTAAATCAGGTAGCTGAGTACCACCCAGGGCAAACCGGCCTTCCAAGCCGGCTCGGTGCGCCGTACTCCGGGAAGATGAGTCAGCGGAACTCCCTGCCCCTACTCGCCGCCCTGGTGTCGTTCGGTCTGCACTTGTCTCCGCGAATTCCATCACGGACGTGCCAATCCCAACCCGGTCGCCAACTTGTAAACTATGAGTATCTACGGCCTTGTCATTGACCGTGGTTCCATTGGTGCTGCCTAAATCTGTCAGGACCACATCGGCACTCATAGTGTTGATACGTGCATGTCGCCGCGAAACCATGTCGTCATCGAGGACCATGTCAAATTCGCTGCCGCGGCCGATAAATATCTCGCGATTCGGCTTGAGCGGAAATTCGCCTCCGGCGTACTTACCTACAATGAAGCGGAGCACATAGCCCATCTATCGGTTTCCTCAGATCGACGCACAATACAATGATTCCGTACCATCGGTAGCCAACGGCGGCAACCATAGCCAGAAATAATGGTAGGCAAATAGTTGGCAGGCGTCCTCAAATGACCGATAATTCACTGGATCTTTCTGCCCGCATAGTGCATCCAGTCAAGATTGCTAATGGCGCCAGTACAGCCACCGTTACTGAGGAAACCATGACCAAACGCTATTTCAGTCGAGTCACTCTTGTTTGCATGATCTTGGCTATCTGTCCCAGTGCATCCTCCGCCGAATCGTCAGATATTCAAATCGCTCGCATTGCGCTGCTGGAAAGTGGGCGAGTACTCGAAAGAGGACCCTGGCGACAATTTGTCACCTCGGAAGAGGTCAAGGTAAGGATTGAAGCAATCCGTGCCATCGGTCGGGTTCAGGATCAAAACCTAGCCGCCTTGATCGAGTCTAATTTGGGACATCAGAACGAGTCGGTTCGGTTGGCAGCAGCGACCGCCTACGGCCAGATCAAGGATATGGGCCCCTCTGCTCTGCGCGACCAGCTCAAAGTCGAGAAGAAAGTCTCGGTCATGGATGCCCTGCTGAACGGGCTCGGACACAGAGGAGCTATGGAAGACGCCGTCTATCTCTTAGGCGCCCTCGATGGGTTTGCCAACGAGCTACGTACGGCTGCAATTTTGGCCGTTGCGAGAATCGCGCGCACTCATCGGTATCAACTCCATCGGCTAAACCCAAATTGGCGCACGGTGCTGAAACCGGAAGATCCGGCGAGCCAACGGTACGCGTGGGCTTATTTGCTCACTGTTTGGCGTGACAAACTAAAGGCCGACGGCAAGAGCGCCCTCGAACGATGTCTGAATGACTCCAGTATAGAAATTCGACTCATCTGTGTCGGCGCGCTTGGACACCTACCGGCTCGAAGTGATGAGCGATATGCCGCCACGAAAGATCCAGACTGGCGCGTGCGAGTTGCGGCGGCTAGAGCGCTGGTTAAAGCCAAAGATTATGGCCCGCTGACGAGGCGCCTCAACCTCTTGCTCGATGCCCATGCGGCCGGTACAATCAAGTTTGAACCGCCCGCCGCGCACGAGATGCGATACTTGTTAGATCACGCGTACCTACTCCCCATGGACGGTGAATTGCGTACGCGGCTCCGCGGCCTGTACAATCGGACCCGACCGGTCAAGATTGAGGCGGCAGACAAGAAGGGTACACCGTCAAAGGCAATCAAGCCGCTCAAAGGGAATAAGAAGAAGGCTGACCCAGTCGGTGACAGTCCGTCAGCCTCCGATGCAGGTCCGTCGGTAGCCGACGCCAGCCCAACGGATGAGCGCCCATCGGCTAAGGCAGACGCCGCTGCCGGGGAAGGCACGGTCCAAGTGGGCAAGCCCAAGGCAGTACCACTGGCTAGAAAGACTGATGAAATAAAAGAAGTTGATGCCCTGCGCATTGCGAATGAGAACATGAGCCGCGCCTTCCTTAATTGTGCGGCGGCTGCGCTCTTGGACAGACCAAAAGGTCTACCCAGAATGGTCAAGCAATGTGGAGGCCCAGCATACCCCGGCGCCATGCGTGAAGCGTGGATGGTGAAAGCCACAGTGGATTTAGCCCCAGAACGACGGGCTAAGAAACTCAAGAGACTGTACAGGAATTTTTCTACAACCGGCCGTCTAGCGGTCATCGATACGCTCTCGGATATCCCGGTGTCCAAGACCTCGGAATCAATTCTGACCGAGGCATTCAATAGTCAAGACGAAGCGCTGGTCGGTGCGTCTGCCGCAGCCATTTCAAAGCATAAACTCAAGCACCTAGGTCAGCAATTGGTTGACCCCTACAAGCGAGCATACAAGCAGGGGAAACACGCTGCCGTACAGTCCATTTTCGAGACCTTTGGCCAATTAGAATTGGTAGAAACTCATCAAATTCTTGAAGGCCACTGTAATGACGCCCAACCAGGGATTAGATACACCGCCCGATCCGCGCTCAAGAAGGTTGACCGTGCGCTCCGACGGTTAGAAAAAGAAAATGGATTTGTCGGTGTTCTGGGTGTCCGAGGGCGACGATCGAAGATTCCTCCGCCGGCGGATATGATGAGCGGCCAAACACCAGATCCACGCTTGGCCAGCCCCCCCGCATTTGCCGAGGCATTACTGCATACAAGCGCGGGACTGATTCATATTCGGTTCTTTGTCGCGACTGCACGCAATACGGTTAAGAATTTTATCAAGCTCGCCAAGAGAGGCTTCTACAATAATTTGGCATTTCACCGGGTCATACCAGGGTTTGTGGCACAAGTCGGTGATCCAACAGGGACCGGTTGGGGTGGACCGGGCTACACCATACCCTGTGAATATAACGGTCGTCCGTTCCTCAGAGGGACCCTTGGCATGGCCCTGTCGGGCAAGGATACTGGGGGAAGCCAATTCTTCATCACGCAATCACGCACGCCTCATCTCGATGGCGCCTATACCGCCTTTGCCGAGGTTATTGACGGCCAGGAAGTCGTGGATAAGATAACAACAAACGATCAAATTTTGCGCGTGGAGTTGCTTTCAAAGCAGTGAACCATCATTATCCGACCAAATAAGCCGTCACGTTAGACGAAACGAAGTACACAGTACGATAGGAGTGGCCATGGGCATGCTCAGCAATGAATTCGCGATCGTAGGTATTAATCCCCCAGGCATCTGGGAATTGGTAATGATATTCTTGATCGTCTTGGTGGTCTTTGGACACAATCGTATCCCTCAGCTCGGTGAAGCACTGGGCAAAGGCATCCGAAATTTCCGAAAGTCATTCAACAAAGATGAAACGGAAGCAGAGGCAAACCGAGTCGACGTTCGTCAGGTAAATACAACGGAACCATCAAAGACCGGTTCTGAGACCAAGAAGACGGACGATAGTACAGTCAACTAGGCGCATCGTCCTCCCTGAACGCGGGGCGCGGATTACGTTCACGCCGCTCCAAAAGCGACAAGACCCACGCATCATCCAATTGAGCACTCTCCCCGCCACCCTCGTCGGGCAACGACCGTAGTTTTTCTTGTACCAAAGCAAGGACATTTTCTTCGATAGATTGGGCAAGAGCGACACTACGTAAACCAGCTTCATCAACGAGCTCGACCAGGGCGCGAGTAATGAGAGTCGGCGTGTAGGGGTTTTGGAGGAGCGCTAGCTGAATCTCCCGACGATTACCCCAACGATCGCTGCGGAAGACCACCTCAAGAACCGCACCTGAAATCGGTTGAGTGCTCGCGATCAACAAAACATCGCGCTCTCGGACTCTCGAGTTTTGTAAGAGGTTTTTAATGACGCCCTCATCTGGATCTCGCAACAATCGGTCGATGATATGCCGGTCGCGGCTACGGGCCAGCGCACGTCGCTCTCCCAGGGTAACCTCACGATCTTTGTCTAGACTTGGGATACGTCGTTCAGCAAGCTCTATCTTGCGAGCCGGTGCCCGCTCGGTCACCAAATCCACGATATGATCGCATCTAGAAACGACGGCTGCGGGTAAAATCGACCCTTCAACGAGAGACCGATGAGTGACCAGCAGTCTCGCAAAGGCCAACATGGCCAGGTAACCGTCGTTGGATTTTCGGTGATTCGCCTCCATGACATACAGGAGGGTGCTGAGTGCATCGTCTGGGTGATTGTCTTCTAAGAGCTCCCGCCACAAGGCTACTCGCATACCCATCTCTTGCACGGAACCCACTCGGCGAAGGAATCGGGCATGCCCCTCTTGTTCGGTTGTCACTGAGGTGACTTTGCCTCCGAAAATACAACACGCGCTCTCGGTCGTAATGTCGGTGCGAATGGTTCAGCGGACGTAAAAATCGTTATAAAGCTGGCAGATTGACCCAAGTCGATCTGATGAACAGGCTCGACGAGCCCATCCGCCTTGATTCGCTCACAGCAAGTGAGTCGACGGCTGAGAACGGCGACCCCTTTGTCGTCCACCAGCTTGAGTTTGAGCATGATCGCATGCTGAATTCGATTACTCTGATTACTGATGGTTCCGATCACTTTCAGCGAGTGCACGCCCTTTGTCTGACCATGCTCAATCTTCATTTCCTTGATCTGTAGCCGGCCCTTGACGTTATTGACCACCACCTTGGGTGCTGCTGGCTCCACATGAGCCGTCGGCATCGCCCTAACACCCAAAACAATCTCTACGGAAGCAATCGGGTCTTGCGTAAGCTGATTCCAATTCCAATCAAGACGCCAACCAACAAATAGGCCAGCGAGAACGAGTATGACAAGGAAACCTGACAAGACAAACTTGCCAAAACTCGGCGGTTTAATGACGACAACTGAAGGCGCATCACCGATGGGGCTCCGCACGACAGGCTCTACGCTTTCTTGAACCGGCCGCTCGGGCACCAGCGCTTGCAGATTAGAAAACGTGACCCGTTGTTCGGGTATGCCTGCCTGCACAATGCCATGGGGCTCACCAATCTGTGGGGTCGGCTCGACAAAAACTCTCGCCTCTGAGCGCTGGGCCTCTGAGGACCCCACATGAACCTCTTGGCTCCCCAAAGGCTCTACAGCGCCTTGGGAGACAATGACACTGTCTGCTGGCTCCGATAATGTCTCGCGTCCGGCCTCTGGCTCTGAAGATACCTCGGGCCCCGCCTCATTCTCCTGAGGGGCCGGCGCTTCTTCGAGAGCGGACGCGCGCTCCTGAGCCTCTGACGACACCTGGGTCTCGCCCCCACTCTCTTGGGTTTCTACCGTTAATGCGGAGCTGTGCCCACCCTCATGGGAGACAGACTCATGGGCAGTAGTGGCGTCGCCGTCTTCAGACGTCTGCGCCTGCCCATTGGTTTCGGTCTCCTCGAGCGTTGGTGTCGGTTGTTGAACCGAAGGAATAAAGGCCGAAGATGAGGTCATAATATCGTTTTCATCATCGAAAACGATACCAACCTCATCATCGGGATTCTTTGAGTCTTCGGCCACGCTTCACTCCCCGGTGCTCGCCCTATTTCCTCAAGCCAGTCCGTCATCACGACTGCATTGGATTCTCCTCCAATTCTCGCATGACACGTGCAAGCGAGCAAGCAAAGTACGTTCCCTACCAGTGATTGAAGGTTGACAATCTCTAGCGACCCGAAGATTGTCGGCATCTATGCCTGTTCCGGGCAGTTGTGACTTAGAGGGCCGTCTATGAGTTCTGTGCGCTTGATCAAACGCTATGCAAATCGAAAACTCTACGACACATCTGATAGTCGATACGTCAAGCTCGATGAAATTGCTGAATTACTGAACAGCGGCGAAGAATTCCGGATCATAGACAACGAAACCAAAGAAGATATTACCCGGATCACCCTGGCCCAAATCCTAGTCAGACGTGGGCGAAAGGGCTCTCTTGGTGACTCCATGACGTCCTTGAAGGGATTGATTGTCAGTACCAGCGAGCAATTATCGAAACGCATCACCGATCCTGTCTACACCTTGCGGTCTAGCGTCGAAGAATCCGTAAATAAGTTTTGGAAAA
>Ga0315331_10004676_pt1 | contig 10280 bp, 4 predicted proteins | sample M160m34915metaG_FD_203456 | JGI IMG/M metagenome (GOLD analysis project Ga0315331, IMG submission 203456) | Ammonia-oxidizing marine archaeal communities from Monterey Bay, California, United States - M1 60m 34915 | ecosystem: Environmental > Aquatic > Marine > Intertidal zone | place: USA... | reverse complement strand
GCATCAGTAATAGTAACAGTATAAGTTCCTATATCTAAATTGGAAAGGTCTTCAGTTGCAGGGTCGGTAAAACCGGGAACAGTGCTAGTCCACGCCCAAGAATACCCCCCAGCGCCACTAGAGGTATTAAGATCAATAGTTCCGTCAGCATCACCAAAGCAAACAACGTCAGTAGGCGTTCCATCAGCAAATATTTCAGATGGTTTAGTAATAATTAAAGTAGTATCATATTGACATCCGTTGGCATCAATAACAGTAATGGAGTAAGAGCCAGAGTCAAGACCAGAAAGGTCTTCAGTTCCTGGATCTACAAAAGCAGGGTTAGAGCTAGACCAAGAGATAGAGGCATAAGGTGTTTCACCACCAATTAAGGTAAGATCAATACTACCATCTGTTTGATCATAACAAGTAATGTCAGTAACCACACCATTAGAGATAATGGTATCAGGCTCATCAATTGTATATTCAATAGAGTCAGCACAGCCATTACCATCAGTAACAAGGAGTTCATAAGTACCGCCAGAAAGAGTGGATTGATCTTCAGAATTAGGAAGTAAACCAGCGCCAGGAGTTACAACAGACCAAAAAGGAGTTAAAGTCGGTGTTCCACCAGAAAGCGATACGTCAATAACACCGTTTTCATTGCCATTACAATCTACATCTGTTACTGAAGCGGAAATAGTTATTGGTGTAGGTGAAGAAACTTGTGGAATAGCAAAACTTATCAAACACCCATTATCATCTGTAATTTCAACATAATAATCAACGCCTGCACACAGAGAATTAATTGTCAACCCAAAAAGACCTGTAGAAACACCAGATCCAGGTGAACCTTCGAACCATTCTATTGAAACATAAGTAGGTGTGCCTCCAGAAATGGATATGGTTGTTGAACCATCGCATAGGTAAGAGCAGGTAGCATCAGAGCTGGCAGTTACAGCTGGAATAATTTCTGTTGGCGTGTTAATAACTACAACCGTATCATCAACACAACCAAAATCATCAGTAACAGTTACAGAATATGTTCCATCACATAATCCCGAAACAATAGAGTTTACTCCAATTACATTCGAAGTATTGTCTTCCCATGAATAGGTGTATGGAATACCATTTCCACCTGTTGGATTTGACTCTAACTCCCCATCACATATGCCAAAACAATTTAAATCAGTAACAGTAACATTTGGATAAATATTGGTAGGTAAATTAAGAACAATTGTGGTGTCGAAAGAACAACCATTAGCATCAGAGGCAGTTAATGTGTTGTTTCCTGTACAAATGGCGTTGGTATTCATGGTTACATCTCCATTTCCCCATACATATGTATAGCCACTAACACCGGGAGTTCCTCCGGTAACCCACTGGCCAGAGGCAAAACCATTACAAGAATCTGCACAAATAGGAGGGGTTATAACAAAAGGATCATTAGGATCAAAAGGATTAAACACTGTAACCGGATTAGGGTCAGTAATTGTTATGTTATTAATTTGACAAACTAACGTAGGGCTCACCCCTACATCTTGAACAATTATCCAATAATCACCCGCATCAAGACCACTAATACATGGAGTGTTTTCGTTACTTCCAGAGCCATAAGGATCAATCCATGTAAAAACATAATTTCCTGTTCCATTTAAAACAGTTACACAAACCTCCCCATTGGAAGCACCATTACAAGTAAGGTCAGCGCCATTGAAATTTGTATTTACAAACGCTTGAATTTCTAATATGTTAGTTCCGTCTGTACAGGAATTTGTGATACTTTCCTGCTGAGAGAACGCGAAGTTTAAGAAGAAAAAACAGCAAATAAAAGCAGATAATAATCTAATGTTTGCCACAGTGGTTAAGTTAGTTCTGTTTAAAAATTTATATATGATATTAAGAATATATCTATTCATAAAAGGGTTGTACTACGTAGAACAAGATGTTAAGTTATATATTTTCGAAGAAACTTCATCAATTTTGAAGAAACTTTTTAAATACACAAGCTATAAAATGACGGAAAATGAATAGTTAAGGTTGTCTATATGGGAGAAATTACTGAAATAGAGGACAAACATAAGTGCTTTTCTCATTAAAAGGGCACGCGCTTAATCCGAGAATAAACTCGTGTGTATTAGAGCTAGCTATATTTACTTTAGAGGTTGTCATGTCAAAAGCATATCCTAAACTAAAAAACTTTAAAAACTTCAAATTTAACATAGCTATAATTGCATCGGTATTTCTCCAAGAGACACCGATTTCAAACTTTTTAGACAGTTCAGCCATTAGGTTTAAATCTATAGAGGGTTTAGAAAACCCCACAAATTTAATCAACGTAGAGGGCACTAAATTAAAGTTTTCAGTTTTAAAACGTTTACCACCAACAAAGTAGTGATGAAAACGATTTCGCGCACTATTAGACCCTAATAGCCTTGTCCATTTATTTAGCATTATTTGTCTAATACTATAACCCACAAACCAATCATCATGGTTTAAAAAAAGTCCAGGAGAAATATCTGGAACAAGAAAAACTCTCCCTGTTCCATTAATTAAGGGATCATCAACATCAACTATATTTATCTGTGTAGCATCAACCCCTATTTGAGTGAGCCCACCAAAAACACCAATTGAGGCCGTAACAGCCCGTCCAACTGGAAAATGGTAAGCGTAACCAAGGTAAACAGTAGAACGACTAAATGGCCCTATTTCATCATTTTCAATTAGTGCTCCAATTCCGTGTTTGGTTCTAATAGTTTTAATTTTCTTGTGGTTTATTTCTGAAGAAAAAGTTGCGAAAGTAGTTTTCGGAGCACCCGTAAAACCTACCCATTGATTTCTGTAGCCTAACTTTACATTTAAACAATCATTGCTGCCAGCTAAAGCAGGGTTCATTGCAAAATAATTTGTTAAATAATTTGAATATTGTGGGGTTTGTTGTCCAAAAACAAAAACTGCATATGAAAAAAACAATAAAAAGGATAAGATGTTTTTTTTCATCGAATAATATTAATTGTACCATTATAAATTTTAGATACTCCTCCAGCTTTTAGCTCTATAATGTAAAAGTAGGTTCCTGAAGGAAGACGCAACCCATTGTTTGTTCCATTCCATCTTTTATCATTGGTATATCCAGTTACTTTAAATACGGATTGTCCCCAACGATCATAAACAGATACTTGTGCGCTTGGGTAATTTGATATATTTCCAATGCTCCAAACGTCATTATAACCATCATCGTTTGGTGTAATTGTGTTTGGAATTGAAAGTGGATTTAGAACAAAGACAACTATTTCATCCTCAAACACACAACCATTAATAGTTGAGCTAAGTAGATAAGATGTTGTAGAAATAGGGCTAGCAGTAGGGTTTAATTGAGAAGGGTTGCTTAAGGTTTCAGGTGGTGACCAAGAGATAGTTCCATTCGCTTCACCAGAAAGCGCTATTGTTTCTCCAGGAAAAATAGATAAATCATCACCAGCATTTATGTTTGGATCAACACCCTCGCCAGAAAGAAGGATTGAAAAGCCACATTCTGAGGCAGATAATGAACTTGTTTCAGCGCCATCTATTTGCATATAATATGTTGTACTTCCTGTAAGATTATTTGCTAAAAGGATAAGGTTATTAGCTTCAGCTGAAATACAATTAGAAACCTGCTCATAAGTTGACTCATCACAAGGAATTGATGCTGAAACAATAACTGCTTGCAACTCATTATTTGCCGAGGGAAGCGTGTCGCTAGAACAATTAAGATTACTAATTGTTGCGGTAACGGCCCCTCCTAAGTCGTTTGTAGTGAAAGCAAACCAAACGGAATTATTTAATTCAAAACAAAAATTACCTGTTTGAACCGCTCCATCTTCGCAGCCAGCACAGATGGAACTAGTTGCTAGGAAATTGTTGGAAATAACAGATTGACCGGCACATAAGTTAGTGGCATTAATGCAATTATCATTAACAGGCTGTAGAAAACTGCTAATAGGTAGAAATAAAACAAAAAAACAAGTCCAAATAAATTTCAAAGTAGAAGATTTGTTGACATTAGGAATATAAATGTATAAATTTATCGGAGTAATAGTTCTCTAATTTATAATTTCGAGCTGTAAATTTTCGTATTATGGCACGATTTCTGAATAAGTATTTAAAAACACCTTAACATGAAAAAAGCAATACTTTCTTTAATAACGATATTATTTACGTTTTCTTGCGCTAACGCCCAGTATATAAATTATAAAGATGATTCTGGTTGGAATTTTGGCATTAATATGGGTGGAACCTGGCAGCCGAAAGAACCATTTTACTCATTAAATGACACTATTTTTTCTAAGTCATATGCAGGTTTTTCAGGTGGATTAACTCTGGGTAAGGCAATTTATGAAAAAGAAGGCAAGTTTTTTTCTTTTGATTTAAGGGTTAGATATTTAGGAGGTAAAAATTATGGCTGGATTGCTTTAGCTGATTCTTTTACTAATCCTAATATTGTGCCTGGAAATAGCGACTCCTCGGTTTACGCCTATCATAATTATAAAATGAAACTCAATGAGTTTGATTTAGAAGGGGTTTTAACTCTTAACAGCTTGAGAGAAAAAACAGGAATTATTTTATATGGATTTGGTGGCATAGGCTTGAATTATTATAGCGTAAACAGAGATGTTCTTGAAAATCCTTCAAGTATTTTTAATGTTGCCAAACCTTATGACTATTCTTCTATAAACACTTCTGCAGGGAATCAGCAAATAGCAACAGACCTTAGAAATTTGAGTGACCTTGATTTTGAATCTGAAGTTTTAGCGCCAGAGTTAACGTTCATGCCCTCACTTGGTTTGGGCCTTGGTTATCAATTTACAGAAAAGTTTTCTATGGGAATCGAGCACAAGATAACTTATGCTCTAAATAACGATATTTCATACTTACCCACTAATGGCCCAAATGATATTTATCATTATACTGCTCTTTCATTTAAGTGGAATTTGTTTAATGGAGGCAGTTCTAGCTCTAGTGTTCCAAGTGGCGGAAACTATTCTACGGAGTCTACGGTTATTAATTCTTCTCCGAACAATGGAAGCTACTCTACCAACCAAACTGTTGTAACAAATGAAAGTCAAACTGTTACTACTGGAAACAGACCCTTAGTTAACATCATTAATCCTGCAAACAGCAATATGATAGTTCATAACAGTGAATTTCATATGAATGCAAAAGTTTACTATGTGTCAAGTAAAAATCAAATTACGGTTAAGCACAACGGCTTTATTATTAGTGATTTTAATTATGATGTTAATTCTAAATTATTAAGAGCCAATTTGTCGTTAGCTCCAGGAAAAAATTACATTGAAGTTGTTGCAACTAACAATGTTGGAACAGACAGAGACGATAAAGAAATTGTTTACGAAATGCCTGTTATAACAGAGATCCCGCCTGTAGTTGTTATCAATCAGCCGTATAGTTCACCACACTATACAAACTCAAGTGAGTTGTTGGTTTCTGCTAAGGTTCTAAATATTGAATCGTCAAATCAAATTACATTTTATGTTAACGGGATAAAACATTATAATTTTGTTTATAACCCTGTAAATGATGTGTTTAGTTCTTCAATTATTTTGGACGAAGGTCAAAACATGATAGAGGTTAGAGCTGTAAACAATGTAGGCCAAGCAATTGATTCAAAGCTTATTAACTATATAAAGATTATCCCACCTGTTGTAACTATTGAAACACCATCAACCGCGATGAAAAGTACAAATAATCAGTTGTTGGATGTTAAAGGCAAAGTGTTAAACGTTACTAGTAAAAGTCAGGTTACCATTACGCATAATGGATATAATGTTTCTAACTTTAAGTACAACATCATGACAAAACAATTCTCGTTTTCGGCAGTGTTGATTTTAGGCCAAAACATTATAAAAGTAAAAGCGGTAAATGATGCAGGATCAGATTTTGAGTCAAGAAAGATTATATATAATGTTCCTGAGCAAATACTGCCACCTGATGTTATTTTTGAGCAACCATTGACTAGTCCCACTACTATTTCAAATAGCAATGTAACTGTTTTAACAAAAGTGCTTAATGTAAATTCTAAAAGTCAAATCAATGTTAATTTTAACGGTTTTAGCACATCAAACTTTTCATTCAACGCAATCACAAATAGCGTATCGATAAATCTTAATTTGATTAACGGAAATAACCTAGTTAAGATTACTGGAACGAATCAGGCAGGATCTGATAGCGAAGAAACAATTATTAGGTTTGAAGTGCCTGTTATTGAAGAGCCGCCAATTATAAGCTACTCGAATCCGTCTTCAAATCCTTTTAATACTGCTAATAATTCGATAAATATTACAGGTGAAATTCTTTATGTAGAATTGTTAAATGGAGCATCAGCAACATTAAACAATAGTCCTGTTTCTAATTTTACGTTTGACCCCGCTACACATTATTTTTCTTGTAATGTTTCACTTATTGAAGGGGCTAATTATTTTGAAGTAGACGCATTTAATAACGCAGGAGCGTCAAGTAAATCTACGGTTATTATATATACACCTGTAGAATGTTTTGTTCCAGAAATTTCACTAATCTCTCCTTCGTCAGCAAATTACACAACAGACAATTCAAAGGGATTCTTGGAAATGATCATTTCAAATGCAGACCAATTTATATTTAAAGTTAATGACGAACAAGTGCCTTCTTATGAGTTTGAACAAAGTACAGGCAAAGTCATGTCATTTTTAAATTTAGAAATAGGGGTTAACACTTACGAAGTTATAGCTACCAACGAATGTGGGTCTACTAGTCAAAAAGTGAACATTATATATGAGCCTGAAATTCCATGTGAAAACCCTGTTATTAATTTAATTTTTCCTAGAGAATCGGCTCTAAACAACAAATTAAATACTTCAAATTTATCTCTTAGAGCAAATGTATTGGGGGTAATTAATGGCAGTAATCTTTCTGTTTCATTGAACGGCAGCTTGATTGGGGCAAATTTTAATACTCAAGCAGCTGAACTCATGGCAAACCTTAGCTTAAAAGTTGGTCAAAATAAGATTTCAATTTCTGCTAAAAATAATTGTGGAACTACTCAAAAAGAAATAATTGTTGAACTTATTGAGCCCACCCCCCCTCCAACAGTTGTTATTACACAACCAAATAAATTGCCATTCAATACCCAAGATGCTTCTACGATTGTTTTAGCCAAAGTAAATCATGTATCTAATGAAAATAACATTCATGTGTCTTTAGATGGTCAACACATTAACTTTACTTATTCGGCAAGTAATGGAATGGTAACGGTTCCGACAGCTTTACAAATGGGGGGTAATAACCTTATCATTGAAGTAGAAAATGAATCAGGGTTTGATAAAGCTACTGCTGAATTAATTAGAAGCGGCACACCTCCTAAAATTCATTTTACTAATAGATCTGAAACTACAACCTTCAGAAACCCTGAAGTAATAGTAGTTAATTCAAGAATCTCCATAAAAGGATATGTCAGTAATTATGATGGAGCAACCCTAAATGTTATAATGAATGGTACGGCAGTTAATTTTAGCTATAATCCATTAAATGGTATTTTTAGCGGTTCAATTAATATGATAAATAACGAAGTTGTTAAACTAACCTTTAGCGCTTTAAACCAATGGGGGAAAGGAATGAAAGATCTTTATTTAATTCAAAACATACCTGGTAGCGGAACGGGTAATAATTCTGGGGGAAATAATGGAAATAGTCACAATGGTAATAACCCACCTAACCCTTCAGGCAGTAATTTGATTAAAAACCCTCCTACTAATTCAGGTTCAAGTAAAAGCGGAAACACTCCTCCAAAAACAAACACAATAAAGTCTGAGCTACAAAAAAATATTGAAAAAGGTGATTTATATTTTAATGCAAAAAGATGGTCGGTTTCAAAGTCGTATTATGAAAAAGCAGTTAGATTAGATCGAAACAACGAACATGCTAAAAATAGAATTGCAGACCTAAATGTAAAGCTGAGAAAGCCATCCACAACCACACCATCTAAACCCAAGCCTGTAACTAAGCCTAAACCCGCAGCTAAGCCTAAACCAGTTACTAAACCCAAGCCTGTAACTAAGCCAAAAGATTCAAATACAATACCTAAAAGTAAAGGAGAATAGGTTTATTTATTAACACCTACTATTAATGGGTTTGCGCTTATTTGTTTTTGAAAAGTTCTTTGTTTGTAAATATCACAAGCTAAATAAACAGCATTTCTTAAGGAGTTAGCACTCGCTTTGTTTTTTCCTGAAATATCGTAAGCCGTTCCATGATCAGGAGATGTTCTAACGATTGGAAGGCCTGCGGTATAATTAACACCATTGCCTATAGCGATTGATTTAAAGGGAATTAATCCTTGATCGTGATACATAGCCAAAACACCATCGTATGATGAAATATTTTTTGAACCAAAAAACCCATCCGCAGGAAAAGGTCCAAAGGCTAAAACACCACTACTTTTAATTTTTTCAATTGCTGGTTTAATGATTTCGGCTTCTTCACTTCCAAGCAGGCCATTTTCTCCAGCATGAGGATTTAGCCCAAGAACTGCTATTTTAGGTTTACTTATGCCAAAATCTGTAATTAAGCTTTGATTTAAAATTGAAAGCTTGGAAGAAATAAGATCTATGGATAATGCACTAGAAATAGCTGAGACTGGAATATGATTTGTAGCAACACCAACTCTTAAATTATTTAACACCATTAACATTAAAGAGTCTTCGGCATTAGACATTTTGGTTAAGTACTCTGTATGTCCTGGAAATTGAAAGTCATCATTTTGAATCGTTTTTTTATTAATAGGCGCGGTAATGAGAACATCAATTTTCCCACTTGCTAAATCAGAAGTAGCAGCCTCTAAAGCCATAAATGAAAATTCTCCGCCTGCCTGTGTAGCTTTTCCTGGCTGAACAATAAATTCCTCCTCCCATATGGAAACCACATTTATTTGTTTGGGACTAATGTTGTCAACAGAATTGATTTTAGCATACTTAATGTTATCATCAGGCATTAGCTTTTTATAATGACTTAAAATAGAGGAACAACCATATACAACCGGAATTAAATCATCAAATAGGCGAGCGTCATTAAATGTTTTCAAAATAATTTCTGCTCCTACACCATTAGGGTCTCCCATGCTTATTCCAACTTTTACCATATAGCTTAAATATTTTAAAGTAAAATTAAATATTTAATGGGCTCTTAGCGCCTATTTTTTTTAAAAGGATTAAGAATAGGCGTCATTAAGGTTTAATACTTAATATAAAAGCAACAAATTAGTTAATTTAGAGTTTTATTATCGAATTGATAAGGGCATTAAATATCATTAGCTGCATTTTTCTTTTTTCATTAAATGCATTTGCAACTCATAACAGGGGAGGTGAAATTACCTACACCCATATTTCTGGCTTAACCTATGAATTTGTAATTACAACCTGTACAGACGTTGGTTCTTCTACAACAGATAGAGATGAGTTATACTTAGATTTTGATTTAGGCACTTCTTATGCTCAAAGAGACACCCTGGAAAGATTTAATCAAACATCCATGCCCTTTGATCATAAAAAAAACGTTTACAAAGGATTACATACATTTACTTCTGCTGGCACCCATCGCGTTTCCATGGAAGACCCTAATAGAAATTTAGGAATAGAGAATATATACACTCAAAGTGGCGGCTCTAGTGATGATGTTGTTTTTGCTTTAGAGGCCTATTTAATTATCGACCCCACACAAGGCTTGGCGGGAGCAAATAACTCTCCGCAATTTGATGATTGCCCATGTCCCGCAATTGCATGTATTAATAAACCGTATTGCTACAACCCCCTTGCTTACGATTTAGATGATGATTCTCTTTCTTATGAGCTTGTTGCTCCATTGGGATTAAATGCTCTTCCTTTAGCCATTCCATCAATATACAGTTACCCAGATGATATTGGAGGAGGAAATATTTCTATTGACCCAGCAACAGGAACAGTTTGTTGGCTAAATCCAATGATGCAAGGAGAATTTAATTTTACTATTAAAATTTCAGAATGGAGAAATGGAAATATAATTGGCTTTGTTATGAGAGACATTCAATTAACAGTTCAGGCAAATTGCTTAAATGATCCACCTGAAATTGACCCTGTTGATGATACCTGCATATTAGCAGGAGAAACACTCTTAATTAACATATCAGGGAGTGATATTAATTCCGATAATTTAGAAATGGTTGCTTCAGGCTTATCTTTTAATGTAAGTTCATCACCATCAACTTTTAGTGAAGTTTCTCTTCCTGGGGT
>Ga0315331_10004673_pt1 | contig 10284 bp, 4 predicted proteins | sample M160m34915metaG_FD_203456 | JGI IMG/M metagenome (GOLD analysis project Ga0315331, IMG submission 203456) | Ammonia-oxidizing marine archaeal communities from Monterey Bay, California, United States - M1 60m 34915 | ecosystem: Environmental > Aquatic > Marine > Intertidal zone | place: USA... | reverse complement strand
GGTTTTATACTAGTTTTAAAAATAAATTAGTATTTTGAATATGAATAAACTTCAAGATTTTAGAAATCAAAAAACTATATTCAGAAATCAAGAATATACTACATGTTCGGTGGAATTACTTATTCCTAGCACTATTTTAAAAGCAAAATATAATATCCAAAAACCTATTATTAAGAAAAAATATAATGTTCAGGGAGGAATGGGATATTTTAGCAGTTATAAAAGTTCCTTTGAAAACGAAGTAAAATATTTAACAAAAGTTTCTGGTAATACACACTTCCCTAAAATTATTTTAGTAGACAACGATGAGTATTCTATATATATGGAATATTGTGGAAGTTTAACCAAGACCGATATAATACCATTAGATTGGAAATTACAGTTAAAAGAAATATTAAAAACATTAACAGAAAATGGTATATATCATAATGATTTTACTTTAGAAAATTTAACAGTTTTAGACGGAATTCTAACATTAATTGATTTCACTTGGGCTGATACAAAAGTGAATTATCCATTTTATAATTTAACAAGTGAGCTTATAGAAAAAGCTGATAGTATATTTGATATTTTCAATTATCTATCTCAAATAAGAGACCGTGATTTTTATGATAAAGCATTTAATTACAGTTCTTCAAGTTTTAATGAAGAGTTAGAATTATCAAATTCGTCGAGACCTGCTGAGATACACACTATTATTGTATGGGATACTCAAGATAAATCTAAGGCTGACGAATACCTCCAAGAAAAGCTACCAAACTCTATTAAAATAGTTTCAAGTGAGATTATATCAGTAAACAAAGATTTACAAAATCAAATAGCATTAGAACTGTATAAAAATCCAGCAGATAATAGAGTTAAGGGAGATGAGATATACCTCATTATTGTAGAAGACACATCGCCTATTTATCAACTGAGTAAAGCTACAGCATGCATTCAGGTATTAAATATAAACATGCAGAAAATAAAAAATGAATTGAGAACAGAATTTGGTGGTTCAAGTGGAGCATATTTTAAAGCACATTCGAGTTATAATATTGAAGAGTCAAAACTAGTATTAGATATCTTCAACAAATCTGATTTAGTTTTACCTCCTAGAAGGTCATTCACTTCATTAAGAGAATTTTTTCATACATTAAATTCTCATCCAACATTAAAATATATAGTTCAAAGAGGTCAAAAAGATTTAGAAAGTATCGATAATTACAGAGATACTAATGATATTGATATAGTAGTGAATGATTACTATTTATTCAAAGCAATTACTGGTGCGGAATCAAACAATAAGATTTATATGCGCGAAAATGATGACGGATTTTATATTCAAAATAACGTATTGATTGGAGACATTAAAGTAGCGATTGATGTTAGATACATAGGTGATAATTATTATAATTCTAAATGGCAATTTGATATGTTAGACACAAGAGTATTAACTGATATATCAGGAGTTAATGTTTACATTCCTAATATAGAGAATGAATTTTACTCACTTATTTTTCATATACTAGTTCAAAAACACGGTCTTAATAATAATAAACACTACCCTAGATTAAATGAGTTAATGGAAACATTAAAACTTAAGGTTAATAGTGAAGAAACTATAGAGCAGTATTTAAATGACTTAAATAGAGGATGGACTGAATTATTCAAATTCTTAGTAAGAAATAATTATACTAGTATTGAAAAACCAAAGGATATAAATGTGGGAATTTATACTGAACCTTTCAATCTATTAAATAATTCTAATAAATAATTCGATTAAACTTTTCTACTTTTTAACATTTAAGAAATTAAAAAAACAATAAAATACAGAAATATTTATGGAACATCCAACGGTAATACTACAAACTAGTCCGTATCATACTGCTAGCACACTTTTAATAAATGCACTTTATGGGCTAGTCCCTTTCTTTAAAAGACATCGCATAGTGACAGGCGATGAAAAGGATGCTTTTCGTTATATTAAAAACAACTTGTTGATATATAAAACTCATGACCTTAATCTAGAAAGAATACAAAATGATTTAAAAAGTAATAATTACACTACATATTTTATATCGAGTGAAAGACCCGAGAAAGGATATTTGTTCCCTAATGAATATCGTAATTGGGAAAATGTAATCGTTTTTGATTATAGAGAATTAAATGAAACTGAGGAAAATACAATTGAAAATATTGTAGATAATTTAATAAAAAAAATACAACATATTTTTCCATTTGAATTAGATAGAGAAGGATGTATTACTAGAATTACTGAAATGAATAAGAGATATGCCGAGATTAAAAATGAATCTTTTCGTTATATTGACCCTTTTTATGAAATACACGGTAGTCATAGAAATCGTAAAAATATGTGTTAATAATTTCTTTTTATAATTACATTTAAAAGTTTTTTAAATAAAAAAACTAGAGTTATCATTATGAATTCAAAAAATGAAAATAGTGATAGAGAAAAAGTAAAACAAGATATAATAATAAGCATATCAAAACAGGCAGACGATTTCTTTTCAAAACAAGAATGGGGAAATGCACTTAATAGTTATAATGCCTTATTGAAACACCACGCTAATGAAATAATAATTGAACGCGTAGCCATATGCCATTTTAATTTGGAGTCTTACTATGAATCTATAGTAATGTTTAATATCATATTAAAAAATAATCCAAGCCATATTAGTTCTATACAAAACGTAGCAAAAATATATTATCAACTAAATCAGTTTGAAAATGCTGCTGTATATTTGAATAAATTGGTATTATTAGAGCCACTAAATATCATTTATAATTTTGAACTAGGAAAGGCTTATTTTGATAGAAGTTGGTTTCCTGAAGCTATTAACAGCTTGTCTAAGGCGGTTTCGTTAATAGACACCGGAGTTAAAAACAATAATAATTACGCTAGACTTGTTATTAATATTTATAGCCTAATAGGAAATGCTTATCTAAAATTAGATTGTTTGTTAGAAGCTGAATATCATTTTAAAAAGGCGTATGAAATTACACAATTTGAAAGTGATATTAATATTAAGTTAGCAGAAACACTTTTTAAATCAGAAAAATATTATGAATCAACAGAATATTATAAAAAAAATCTTCGACTCAATATTGATGATAACAAAAAATATTATATATACAAAAAACTTATTGAATGCTTTTTAAAATTAGAAAATCTTGATGAAATGTTATTATATGCTTCAAAATTTAAATCAAATAGTAATACTCCCGAAAAAGAGAATGAATATAATAACTTTATGGGAATTTACTACTATTCTTTATATAATATGGACGAAGCCCTAGAATACTTTGATAAATGTGAAAAAACATATAATATATATTTTTTAATAGGTGGTTGCTATTATTTACTTCATGATTACAATAACGCTAAAATTAATTTAGAGAAGTCATATGAATTTAATAACAACTCAAAAGAAACTATACAGGCTCTTTGTTATAATGAATTAAAGTTTAAAAAATTTGAAAAGGGATTTGAATGGAATGAAGCTAGATATTTTTGCTACTCTCATAAATATAAACTTCCAAAATCACTTCCAGATTGGGACTTGAAGGCTGAATGTAAAAAATTATTAGTATCAGGAGAACAGGGAATAGGTGATGTAATACAATTCAACAGATATTTAGTAGATTTAGCGCAGATGTATCCAGATATTCAAATAACATATTTTCTAGATTATAAATTAAATCATTTAATAAACTTAGATTTCCTTTCTAATGTAGAAATATTAACTAATATCCCAGATACTAGTATTTTTGATTTTAAGTTGTATTTGTTCAGTATTCCATATCTACTGAAAGTAAGACATATATCTCCATACTCAGGACCTAATTATATACAAACAAACGAAGAGATAACTAATAAGTGGAGGACAACACTAGACGCACAGTTTCCAAACAAAAAACCGAGAATTGCACTGTTCTGGAGTGGATTCACTACGCAATTTATAGAGAAAACTATAAAATTAGATGAGTTCAAAGAAATAGGAAACTTAGACGTTCATTTAATATCAGTTCAAAAAGGTCCAGGAGAAGAAGAATTACTTACGGGTGAAACTAATATAACCAGTTTCGATAACTTTGATAATGGGTCTGCTTTTGAAGATACAATAGGTATTTTACAGAATGTGGATTTATTAATTACTATAGATACTAGTGTAGCACATATAGCAGGACTGTTAGGAATAAAAACATGGATGATATTAGGAGATGTTTATGATTGGAGGTGGTTTCGAAATGAAAAAAAAACCGATTGGTATGATAGTGTTGAATTATTCCGAGCAAAGAAGCCTAGAAATTGGACACCAGTATTAAAAGAAATTAGAGGAAGACTTGAAACTGAATTTAATTTAAGTAAAAAAATCGATATTCCAGAAGTTCCAATATCGATAGGAGAACTATTTGATAAATATAGTATTCTTGAAATAAAAAGGGAGAAAATTACCAATCCTGAAAAACTAAGACACATTAATAATGAACTAGATAAATTGAGACCTATTACTGAACGTTTTAAGATTGAACCTATGTTGTATTATGACTTAATAAATGTTAATAAAGAATTATGGGATATTGAGGATCGCATACGTGTTTTAGAAAGAGAACAAGACTTTTCTTGCGAATTTATTAAATTGGCAAGGTCTGTATATTTCAAAAATGATTTGCGTGGAGAAATAAAAGGAAAAATTAACGAGTTTTTCAATAGTAATATCTATGAAGTAAAAGAATACATAGACTACAAAGACTACAAAAAATAAGATATATAATAAATAGTTTCTTAGTAAATAATATAGTATGCCAGCAGGAAAAGCAGTCACATTTAAATCAGGTTCAGGAACTACAAGTGGGAGTGGTGGTGTTTTAACAATAACTACTGGAGCAGCAGTAGGAACCGATATAGCAGGAGCTAATTTAGTATTAAATGCTGGTGTTAGCACCGGTAATAATACAGCAGGAGATATTGTTTTTAAAGTAGCAACAGCGGCAACAGGAAGTGGAACAAGTGCAAACTCTTTAGCTGATGCTGTTTCAATTACATCTGGAAAGGCTTTAAAAATTCATCCAAACACTTCAGGTTATTCTCCAGATATAAATGATGAAGTTGATATAGATTTCTCAAGAACAGGAGACCGTATAATAACATTAGCAACTGATAATACCGATTTCTATTTAACAGGAAGTAATGCTACAAATGTAGGACAACAGGGTTCAATAATTTTAATAAATCCAGGTAATAGTGTACCAATGGTGACTTGGAAACTAAGCGATGTATGGTATTTTGATAGTGGTGGTGCTATAAATATTCCCACTACAAATGATTTAATCCATATTTTTAGTTATTACATTTGTGCTTCAGGAAAGGTGTTGATAACAGGAGCAACTGGATTTTCCCAATACACATAAGATTTAATTTATATTTTTTTATTATTCTTAATTTCTAGACAAATATTAATAACAAATGCCTAACTTTTCAACAAAACAATTAAAAGTTGATAAGCCTGTTCTTCACATAGACGATGAGTTCCAGACTACAAAAATTAAGGATAATAGTATTTCTATATCTTCTATATCTCAAGAAGTAAAGTCAAATAACCCAGAAGCTATTTATTCAATTCAAAAGACAAAAGATAGACGTTTAATTTTAAGTTTTGATTTAAAAAATGCAAGTGGAACTACATCAATACAAAATCAAGGTGGACTAAGTTTGGATAATGCTACAGCAATTAATTCATGGGTGACAGATTCTCAAATAAACCAAAATGTGTATAGATTAACTAAAACTGGACCTAATTATATTACGGTTGGTTCAGGAGAAAATACAAATATAAAAACACTAAGAAGGTTTATAAACCGAAGATTTACAATTATAATGTGGATTAAGTTTCATAATACTGGAGCTGCCGAAGATATTTTTAGTTTTAAAGGAGCAAACACCGGCACTCAGCATCTTAGTTTAATTAAGACAACAGGAAATATGTTAAAGTTATCAAACAATACAAATAATCTTACAGCATCACTTTCAAGACCTACAAGTTGGAATCATATAGCAATTACCTATAGTTTTAAAAATAATTTAAGAAAAATTTTTATAAATGGGAAAAAGGCATCAGTTTCACGTTCTGGTTCTAGATTAGATTTATCTGGAGCGGTTGAATGTTTCATCGGTCGTGCTAATTTAGATACTACTAACTATGCTAACGCAGACATATATGGATTTAAAATATATAAAAGGAGTATTCGTAATAATGAAATTAGAAGAATTTATGAGTTATCAAGTTTATCTTTAAAAATAGAAATTACAGATTTATCAAGCGATTTACAAATTTTTTACAAAATGAATGATAGTGGTTCAACGTTAAAAGATACGAGTAGTAATACTAATGATTCGACTAGTATTACTGGAACTGAGATTGTTACTAGTCCTTTTGGAAGTGTTTGTAGGTCATTTGATGGAATAGATGATGTTGTTATTTTACCAAATATTAGATCAGTTTTTCATAATACAGATTTTACTGTTGCCTTTTGGGTGAACATACATACTCTCCCTAGTGGTGATGATAATACTAGATTTTTCTTTGAATCTAAGAATGGTTCTATATCTGCGTCTTCAAGTACAAATCAACATTTACTAATAGGTGTGACAACATCAAATAAATTAAGGTTTGGCTTTTGGAATAATTCTATACATAGTAATTCTAATATAACAGCTAATACTTGGTATCATGTGACATGTGTTTGTGTTGATGGGAGTAGTAGAACAATTTATATAAACGGTGATAATGATAATCAGGAATCACAAACAGACCGTTTAACTATGAATAGTGCTGATGGAGTTATAACAATAGGTAGAAGAACTGGAGCAGGTGTTAGTGATTTTCAATTTACTAACTTTTCTATGTTAAACTTTAGAATATTTAGCAATGCTTTAAATGAAATAGAAATAAAGGCTTTGTATAATAATGATAGACATAAGAAAATTAAGTCTGGAAAAATCCAAGGTGTAGGACCAGCTGAAAAGAGAGTATTCGTCTCAAAGTCTGGTAATGTAGACATAAATGGTAATTTTATTACTAAACCACTGTTAACTGCTAGTGATAATTTGATTTTTCATTTACAATTTACTGAAACTGATATGTATGATGGTGGTGTAAAGGCTTATGATAGTGGTGGAAGATATACTTTTGGAACACTCAACGGTTTTACAACATCTAATAAACATGATCCCGATTTTCCCAATAGTTTAGATTTTACTGGAACTAACCCATATATATTATTTAATGATAGCGATTTTTTGGATTTTAAATCTAGAATAGCAAAAAGTGAATTAACAATAACTTTTTGGGTTAATTTTAATATAGAATCAAATGGCGATAAACCTATAATATTTATTAGTGATAGTGCCTCTCCAGGGAGTTATCGCGCTATAATTATTCATGGCACAAGCACTACCCAAAGTAATAATGGAAATTACACAAAATTAAATTTTGAATTAAAAGGATCAGAACTTATATCATCAAAAGAATTATTATCTAATAATTGGTATCACTGTGCGTGTACATATAATCCTGAAGGACCCAATAGAAGAAAGATGTATATTAATGGCGTTTTAGATACATCAAGAACTCATTCTAATGCTAATGTAAGATTACACACATTTACAGGTGGAGCACTTGAAATAGGAAGAAATCCTCTGGATACACCCACATATTTTGGTGCTGGTAAATTAGCAGATTTACGTATTTTTAATAGGGAATTGAATGGAGACGAGATAGGGAAAATATACCTAGAAACAACGGAAAGAATTGATTATTCACCCTACAAATTGGGTCTTCTTAATCCATCTCCTATTCATTCACCAGGATTAATGATTCAATTTAGAGCCGAAAATACAGGTAATAGTTCAGCTACTGATATTAGTGGTAATAATAATCATGCTTCTGCTAGCGCTAATTTATTTGATACAACAACACTAATTACAACAAACAAATCTTTTAAATTTGATTCAGCGGATAAAGATTATTTAGTATTAGACGGTTTCACTACTGGAAAAGGATTTTCTGGTGTTTGTGGTAGTTCTCCAAGAAGTATAACATTTTGGACTAAAATTACTAACTTAGGAACTGAAAGACCAGTAATTGGATATGGAGATAGAAGTTTTTATATAACAATTGACGAATATGAAAAGGTAAGAATTTATAGTGGTAGTAATAAGTATTTAGTTTTCTCGCCAGCATTAAGCACTACAGAAAAACAACATATAGCAGTAGTGATTGACCCATTAAATAATGTAAATACTCTTATTGATAGTAGTAAATTGTTTATTAATGGCACTAAAGCATACATATCAGGAAGGTCATCAGGTGATGCGTTCACATCTTTTGGTGATGGAGCGACAAATAATACTAAGCGCATAGAAGTTAATGATGGAAATACGATGAAAACTGTGTTTCACCAAACCGATTTCAGTATAAGTATGTGGGTTAGATTTAATGAATTAGACGGTTATGGAAGAGGCATTTTTGAAGCAAGGAATACAAGTAGTTCTACAACTTATGCTTATTTTCGTATAAGAGTTTCTAATTCAGATTTAAATCTTGCTTTTTGGGGTGATACTACACTGGCAATAAAAACAACAGTAGATGGAAACACTACTTGGGCTCCTACTCTGGATACTTGGTATCATTTGATTTTTACGGTAGAATCAGGAGGAGACAGAAAAATTTACAAAGATGGCGATTATAATACTACTAATAGTTCTAATCAACTCACTATGAATGATAGTGCTAACACAGGTTATGTTAGATTTGGTATTTGGTCAAGTTATCCAGCTAGTATTCAAGACATGGACCTTGCTGATTTTAGAATTTATAATAAAGTTCTTACGGCAAATGAAGTTAAACATATTTATGAATTAGGTAAAAATAACTATAGAGACGATATTACAGGTTTAGTTCACCAATGGCCTTTTGATGGGGACCAAGGAGTAAGAAATATTATGAGTCCAACACATTATGGTGTTCCTAATAATTTAACAATAACTCCACAAAATTTTGATATTAATACTGAAATTGATACATCTAATGATAATAATGTTGAAATAGGAAGAAGAGGAGTTTTTTACACAGAGTTTGATGGAACTGACGACGTTATTAGTGTTCCAGTAGCAGTAAAAGACGTTTTCCATAATACATCATTCAGTATATCATTCTGGTTTAGACCCTTGGGTGTATCTGCTTCTGCCGAAGGTATATTTGAGGCTAGAAACACAAGCGGTTCTACTACAAATCAATGGTTATATATAGAATATAAAACTAACTATTTTAGATTTGGGTTTTATGGTAATGATTTAGATATATCAAATTTTACTCCTGTAAGTAATGTCTGGTATTATATAACTTGTGTTTTTGAAATTGGTGTTGGCAAAAAAATTTATATAAATGGTTCATTAAATAATAGTAATAATGGATTAACAGCACTTACAATGAATAGCACAGCCGGAACTGGATATGTAAATATAGGAAAGTTTTCATACTCAAACAGATATGGCAATTCGGATTTATCGGATTTTAGGATATATTCTAAGGCTATTAGTTCAAGAGAAATTTATCAATTATACAATGCAGGTAAATGTAGTTTTGATAATAACTTAGTTTCTAGCTTAGCTTATCACTGGAAATTAAACGAAACATTTAAATACAATATAAGACATCGTAGTTTTGATGGAACTAATGATTACATATCCCTTCCATTAGCAGTAAAAAATGTATTCCACAATGCTTCATTTAGTCTTTCATTTTGGATTAGACCTCAAAGTTTAAATTCTACTATGAAAGGCATATTTGAAGCTAGAAACACAAGCAGTTCTTTAAATAATGAATATTTGATAGTGAGATACAGAAACAACCTAATACAATTATCGTTTTATGGTAATGACCTTTATTATAGTTATTCATTTTCAAACAACATTTGGTATTACGTATCTTTGGTTTTCGATACCTCAGGTGGCCAACGAATATATATAAATGGAAGTCTAAATGATAGTAATAGTCAAACAACGGCACTTACTTTGGATAGCACAGCTGGAACTGGATATGTAAATATAGGTAAATATACCAAAGATAGTGCTTATTCAATAATGGAATTATCCGACTTCAGGATATATTCCAAAGCCCTCAGCGCTAGTGAAGTGTCAACTATTTACAACGCTGGTAAATACTCTTTTTCAAACACTTACGATGACATAACAATTTCTAATTTAGTTTATCAATATAG
>Ga0315331_10004672_pt1 | contig 10285 bp, 4 predicted proteins | sample M160m34915metaG_FD_203456 | JGI IMG/M metagenome (GOLD analysis project Ga0315331, IMG submission 203456) | Ammonia-oxidizing marine archaeal communities from Monterey Bay, California, United States - M1 60m 34915 | ecosystem: Environmental > Aquatic > Marine > Intertidal zone | place: USA... | reverse complement strand
AAGATGACCACCTTGTTCCTCGGTGGGCTATCCGCTCTAGCTGCAGTAGTCCTTCTACGACGTAGGCAAACCAACATCACCACGGTTGTGGCAGCGACCATTACCACACTGGCGGTTTGTGGCTGGATGTTCGCACGCAACTATTGGCTCTATCACGATCCGCTAGCACTCAACGCACACGACCAGTCGTTCCTGCCACTACCTGCAGAAGCGCGCTGGCTCTACTTCTTTGGCTCAGACCCCTGGCCAGAAACCACTCCTTCGTTCCTACCAACAGTCTTCACATCGCTCTTTGGGCGATTTGGGTGGTTCCACCTCCCGCCCCACCCAGCACTGGTCACTTGCGGAGCCTTCGTTGCGACGATTGCGGGCGTCGGTTTTGTGCGGGCACTCTGTGACAAGGGACGAAAGTACGTGCCACACACAAACTGGCTACTGCTATCAGCGTGCATGCTGGTCTTCTTAGGAACGGCTTACTTCAACCTCAGCCACGCACAACCACAGGCACGCTTTCTATTCCCAGCGATCGCACCAGCGGCTGTATTGCTTGCAGCTGGTCTGGTCAGGATTTCGGCGAGCATCCCACACCGTCAGCTTGCTGTTTGGCTTCTTCCGGCAACAGCGTTCACGGTGTTCTTGGCAACGTTCCGTCCCGCGTTCGATCCTGCTCTCGCACCGGCACCCGTTACACACCGCAATCTAGTCAGCCACATCGCACAAGATCCACCAATCGCGAGCATCAAGTGGAGTAGCCAACTAGGCACAGCGCCCATCAATACTCCACCAACTCTGACATGGAACGATCCCGATGCACCAGCGAACACGCACTACTCGCTATATGCATTCGACGACAACGGCAGGATTTGGCTCGCCACCCACGAATGGACCAAGGGAGCTCTGAAGATCAGCGGCGGAGAGTTCGCCATACCCAGTAACATCTGGGAGTTCCTACCTCGTGATGTGCCGCTATGGCTCAAACTGCGGCGCGTGCCGTCGGCCCCCAACGAGACACCGCGCAAACTCGCAACATCTGATCGCCTTGGACTGATCCGCAGATAGTCCGCCCGCGGCCATCACAAGTAACTCGCGCGCGCCACGCACGCAGCTACTCGCTGCAGGCGACGGCGGCCAAAGGCGCGCACCGCGAGGCGCGCGCGCTCTGGTCACCGGGCCAAACTCGCACCAAATCGATCCAGCCCTTCGACTGCGCCAGCGAGGCCACCGTGCCCTTGTCGCAAGATCAAGCTACCGGCAGTTTGAAGACCTGGCGTGTGATACTGGCCAAGCAAGACATGCACGACACCCGCATCGGCGGCAACCGATCCGTTGACGCTCTCGTCCTCACCGCTAGCTCCAATCAACAAGTCTGCGCAGCCGTCCCCGTTCGTATCGCCCGTCACGAGCGCAATACCGAAGCGGTCGCCAGAGCCCAGCACCTCACCGAGGCTGGCGTTGGCCTGACTCCAAGAGCGCCCCACGCCACCCGACAAGCCGCATGAACAGCCTTCCAATATGTTGACCATGCCGCAATTCACGAACACGGAGATGTTCTCATACGGAACACCCACAGCCAGGTCGTCATAGCCGTCCGCGTCAAAGTCACCAGCACTCAACGAGAAGCCAAACTGATCGCCAACCTCAGCAACACCGTCGACACCCAGCGAGTCTTGACTCCAAATCTGACTGCCAACATTGGTCAAGCCAATCGGGCCACCAAGGAAGACCTGCACCGCACCAGCGCCGCCGTAGTCGCCTGGGGCACCCATCGCCAAGTCTGCATAACCGTCCGCGTTGAAGTCCCCAGCCTCGAGGTCGTAGCCAAGAAGATCGCCCGCCTCAGCTACACCCAAGACGCCAGTCGCATTCTGGTGCAATGAGAGTTCTCCGCTGCTGGTCACGCCCCAGACAGTGCCAGGAAGAATCTGGACCAGGCCAGCATCGACAATCCCGCCAATGTCTTCGCCCGGAGTCCCGACTGCCAAATCGCCAATCCCATCGCCGTCGAAATCCGCGATCTCCAGCGCCTGACCAAAGTGATCGGCTAACTCACAAGCACCGGACACTCCAGAAGAGTTCTGGGTCCAGAGCTGACTCAAGCTCGCAGTCAGGCCACCAGAACTACCATAGAGCACGACAACAGCACCCGCGTCGCCAGCCGATCCGACGTCCTCGCCATCAACGCCAATGGCCAGGTCGTCGTATCCATCACCGTTAAGGTCACCAGCAGCCAAAGCTGCGCCGAAGTGATCCGAGTTTTCGCTGCTCATGCCAACGAGCCCCCCGATCATCCATGTGTCCTGCGTCCAGAACGAACTGCCTATCGTCGTGAGTCCCGTCGGGCTGCCGCGGAGCACCTGCACAGCACCGGCAAAAGGAATCGCACCGATCGACTCACTGGGAATACCGATCGCGAGGTCCGAGAACCCGTCGTCATCGAAATCTCCATAGGCAAGCACGCTTCCGAATGCGTCCCCGTTTTCAGCAGCGCCATAAACCCCAGGGAGATCCTGATGCCAAAGCTGATTTCCAGCGCCGCTAAGCCCAGCGCTTCCGCCATAAACAACGTTGACCGCGCCAGCACCAACAGCGGCATTTACGCCCTCACCCGGAGCGCCGACTGCGACGTCCGCGTAACCATCACCGTCAAAGTCTGACTCCATTCGCTGAAACAGCTCACCGCGCCTTGTATCACTCATCACCATGGCTCCGGGAGCCGCGGGATCAAGCGAAAGCGACTGCATGTATAGCGGCAGACCGGACAACGATGGATGATTCGGCAAGTAGAATGGCATGCTCGCGCGGCCGTCACTGTCCGTCACTCGCAGGACCGCGAGATCAGGGCTCGGGTGAAGCATCGCACCCAAAGGCAACGGCAGATCTGCGCGCGTCAGACCCAAGACAAAATACGTCAGCGCATTCACAGGGGCGCGCTCGACTCCGAGCTGCAAGTAACGGCCCAATCTAGGCGGCGAAATCGTCAGATTGGGTACGCCCTGGTCTCCGCCATGTCCCGAAATCGCTAACGGGTAGGCAGGCGTCTCTTCCCTGATCACGATGTGCTGGCGCGCGCTAGTAAGAGCCGCTTGAGCACGCACTCGCTGGCCAGGCGTGAACAACGCCTCGGCAGTCGAGATGCCGTCATAATACGACATCACGTTATAACGCAGCCTGCGGAATGGAGTCGAGTTAGAGCCGAAGCACGATCCCGAGCCGTAGATCGAGTTAAGCATGGCGACACGAGTGCTGATCGAAGCGTTCGACGCTTGCGACAGGTAGGGATCTGCCGGAGTGTCCGCGACTAGGTCTCCAGCGGTCGCGCCATTAGGCGAGGGATACGAACATACCCCAACAGACTCACTACCGTAGGCAGTCTCAAACGTGTGTAGCAGATTGAAGTAGTGCCCAAGTTCATGGCACAGCCCCATGGTGCTGTTAAAGATGTTCCGCTTGATCAAAACGATCTCGTCGTGCGGAGAGCTCAGCAAAGAACAAACCCCACCAGCACCGACGAGTTCGTTCACGATGTAAATGTTGATCGCGTTGCTACGCCACCCGTAGAACGCCGGGTCTTCCTCAGCCAGACCTTGGAGTACCGATAAATGCGCTGAGTTAGCACTCGCGACTGTCCACCAGGACGGGCCACCCGTGACCGGACCAGGATCCGGGAGATCCACGATCTCTGAGAGGATTAGCTGGATGCCCAAGTCGCGGTCGAAGATCTTGTTCGTGTCGCGTATCCACTGCTCGATGTTCGCCTGCGTCCAGAAGCTGTCCGCGGTCCCAGCTGGCCCCAAGACACGCTTAATCGAAACACGCACGCGAGGGTTCGACTGCCCCACGGCCTCGACCGGGGTAAAGAACGCGAATGCTGCGAGCGCGGGAGCTGCGGCTTGGCGAAGTAGGTTGAGGAATCGTTGCATCGTCTTGCCTATGAAGTCGGAGAGTCACCCGTCATGACTGCCGCGACGTTGCGGCCAGCGCTCAGGGTGCAATTAGGCAAATGCAGTCGCGGCTGCGATCCGGACGCGCTAAGTCAAAAAAAGCGGGGCCCCGGGCAACAGCCGCGACAACCGTCCATATGCGGCCCATCTACAACACCCCCTCAAATCGAGTCAACATGCTGTAATGCATATGCTTACAGACGCATGCTCCGTTGTTCACCCGCAACATCCGCGACCATTCTCCGTGCGCTATCAGGCAACTAGTTCTTCTCAGGGTGTTCCCACTACCAATTCGCTAAACCCGCCTAGGCACCAATGAGGGGCCCAAACATGCCACGAGATCAACTGCACTCCATTGTCATCACAGCAAGCATACTGGTGGCAGCACTTGCCATCGTCTATCCCGAGATCGCCCCCGAGGGCCTTGGTGCCCAGGCCAATGGCTGGCTCGACATGCTGGCGATCGTCGGCATCATCCCCATTCTGTTCGTTGGATGGGCTCGTTACCGAATCAACGGCGCCAGTAAAACTGGCAACATCGATAGAGCTGCCAACTTCAGCTTCTGCATTGGGCTATCAGCCGTCTGCTTGTTAGTCGCTTTCGTCTGCGGAGCCAATCTGACAGAAGACGGGCTACGAGACCTTTCCTTGATCGGCGGCCTCATGATCGTCAGCAGGACTTGCTTACGCGCCGTCCATGCTTGGTGGGTTTCATTGCTGGCAGCAGTTCTGATGATGTGGCACGGCCCAGGCACAGGAGTCTCGCTATATCTTGCCGCCACCGTGTTGGTACTCATCTTATCACGCATCATTCCCGTGATGATGGAGTACATGATCTATCGACGAAGCACTGCGTACGAGCATCTCTAACGCAGCCTTGATCCAAGGACCAAGGCTGCGGAGCTAGAAGCAGATCAGACGGGCTCTAACCAAGGACCTGTGCTGCGCCGGATCAGAGATCCGCGACAATCTCCTCATGACCAGCCTCAAGACTCCCAGGAGTGCTCTTGCAGGTTAAGATGGGGTCGGCCCTCCCCCCTACGAAAGTGCCCCTTCGCCGAGATCGCGACCACTAGGGTCAGCATCTTCAAGCCAGCGAAAGGTGTACTCCATGAGCAAGACAGTGTTGACGATTCAATCCCTGACAGTCGGATGCCGACAGCGCCTCATCGTATGTAGTGCGCTTCTAGCTCTGACCTCTTGCGAGTCGACCCCTGGCAACCAGCCACAAGCGCTCCCAAACATCTTGATCCTCTATGCAGATGATCTTGGTTGGAACGATCTTGGTTGCTACGGCAATCAATACCACAAGACCCCAGCTATCGACCGACTCTGCAACGCAGGCACACGCTTTACGGATGCATACTCTGACGCACCTGTTTGTGCGCCCGCGCGGGCGAGCTTGCTGTCGGGCCGAGGCGTCCTGGATCACGGCATCTATTGCATCAATGACCCTGAAGATCGTCATCCAGAGGCGCGCAAGTTCGACTCTCCACCGAACCAGAGACGTTTGCCGACGGCGATGCCAACCCTTGCAAACGTACTGCAACGCGCAGGCTACCGAACTGGCTGCTACGGCAAATGGCACCTGGGTTATGACGGCGAGAAGGTCTCACCATGGCATCCTCTGAATCGTGGATTTGAAGAAGCGGTGCAAACCCGCAGCCCCAGTGGCAAACGCCGCTACTTCTACCCAGACTTCTCGACAATCCCCAGTGTCCCCGTGCCTGATGGGCAGCATCTGTCTGACTTTGTCAGTGATGAAGCGATCAAGTTCTTGAGCCGTGACGATGGGCGGCCGTTCTTTCTGTATTTGCCCTACTTCAGTGTGCATGGCCCGCGCGAAGCGAAACCAGAATCACTCGCCGCTATGAGCGGTATCGAGCGGCGCAAAACAGACGACCACATCTATGCGTCCATGTGCATGGATCTTGATCAAGCAATAGGACGAGTGCTGAGTGCACTTGACGAGCAAGGTCTTGCTGACAACACACTGGTTGTCTTTGCATCAGACAATGGTGCGATTGCCCGGTATGACAATTCGCCATTCCAAAAAGGCAAAGGGTGGCTCCATGAAGGTGGCATCCGCGTCCCAATGATCATGCGATGGCCCGGGGTCGTGCCCGCAGCAGCAACTTGTGAAGTTCCTGCCTCTGCTATCGACCTGTTCCCCACTCTATGCAAAGCCGCCAACGTGCCTCCTCCGGCAGAGTGTGATGGCGTAAATCTCTTGCCGGCCATCTGCTCGGGCGAAGAATCTAATCTTCGCGATAGAGACCTGTTCTGGCATTACCCAACCTACGGCAAGTATCGCAAAGGTCGGTTCCAAGCGCGGCCTGTCAGCGCAATTCGCTGTGGGCGTCACAAGCTACTCTTCGACTACGAAAGCGGTGCCGCGGCTCTGTATGACCTCGCGGAAGACCCTGGAGAAGATCGAGACCTAAGCAGTGAACAACCGCTTCTTGCCCAACAAATGCAGATGCGCTTGTTCAAGTGGTTGGATCAGAATCCAAGCTTGAGACCCCAACCGCGCAAGAAGATGGAGCGGCGGTAGACCCAAGCACTCCGATGACCTTGCTCACCCCTGCACGCACTCATCAACTTCAGAATACCGCCAACATCGACAGGTATTTCATTACAGCACCTGACAACGGGCCACCACAACGTGTCCAGTATGGAGAGTGGCCATCGTCATGGTCATCAAGAGCCTTCACTCGCCCATGATGAAATCCATCACTCGCCCAGCGATACTCACGCTCACCATCTTGGCCGCATGCTTGGCAGGATGGCTTTGGCTGCAGGCGAATCACACCGCGATCGCCACTCCAGACGCGAGCGATCCGCTGAATCACCAGATCGACGACTCCGCACCGCCTAAACCGGAGCAAAGCACCAACACGACCCTAGTCGAACGCAACACGGCTAAGGTCCAAGCACCATCTGCCGGCAAACTAACGCTGAAGGTGCTCGTCGTTGACGCAACCGATCAACCTGTACCAGCCGCCGAGATCGCCTTCAGCGTCCCCGCAGAAGTATCGGAACGCTGGTCACAGCACGCCATGGAGCTCGCTGCTTGGTCCACCGCCACCGTCCAAAGTAACTCGCAAGGAGAGGCTCGATTATTGGTCCCGGAACCTTCGCCATATTACATGGTCTACGCGCGGCAAGGAGATAGATGGGGTGCCAGCTACGTCAGAGAAGAAGAGCAGAACGAGATCGTGACCGTCACCATCAATCCAGATGTCACGATACGTGCGCGCGTACTCGATCCACGCGGACGACCAGTAGCAGGCGTGCCGATCGGTCTGTGTGATGAGGAAGACGTCCCCCTACGCCGTACTAGCCACAACGAAGAGACCAATACCCCAGATGGCGTCGCGACATTCTATCACGCGCAGCGATACATCTTGCCACGATGGGGACAACAGGGCGCGCTCTTACTGAATTGCACAACCGCCGAACCCGTTTACTCACGGATCGATTTCACAGCAATCCCCACTCAGCCGATCGATCTTCATCTTCCTACGACAGGTTCGGTTGTTGTCACAGTTGTCGACAAGCTCGGCGCACCACACATGGGCCTCGCCGGACGCATTAACGCGACCCTCTCAGTCCAAACTGATAAGGGTGAGCACAGCAACTATGTCAGACTTGAGGGCAACCAGCTGGAGATTCCCCATGTCGAACTTGGCTTGCAGCTTCGCCTAGAGTTGGAATCCGAGGAGTTGAGCGGCGCCGTCGATTTCGCTGGACCTACACAACAAGGCGAACGCGTAGAGCAGCAACTCATAGCGACTCGACAACCAACGCTTAGTGGCAGGCTAGTCAACGATCGTGGCGAACCGCAAAAGGGCTACTGGCACGCCGTCCACGTCCAAACCAAGCCGGGCTACGAAAAGCAGTATTTTGAAACCACCGATGACGGTCACTTCCACATTCCGATCCCACCACTGACCGACAATCCCGATGCCGCACGCGGCATTCGCTTCGAACGGACCATACCAACCTTTGAAGAACAGGCCTGGATCGACCTAGGAGACCTGTCACTCATCAGTGGCCGCAACGAGATCGGAAACATCGTGCTCAGCAAGCCACCCATAGTGGTCGCAGGATGGGTAGTTGACGACGCAGGGCAACCGGTAAGTGGCGCGCAGATGCAGATCCTCTATGGCACAGCAGACGCTGCCTACAATGTGTCGTTAGCGAAGGATAGCGGCTTTACAAGCACCGCCGACGGTGCCTTCGAACTACGCGCATACTGGCTAGCCGACGAAATCCTACTCGGCGCCAACAAGGGGTGGAACTTCGGCGAACTTGTCCGTCTAGAACGCGGCACGACGGGCGTGCGTTACGTCCTGCCACGCGTCGGCCAAGTCGTCATCCCTGTAACGTTCGTCGGTGCGGTGACGGTCGATCACGCATTGTTCACTCGAACCAACCGCGCGACGGGATCCGTCAAGGGCACCATCGCAGAGTCCGCATTCGAAGACGGAAAGGTCCATTGGCGCGCGGTCCCACCGGGTCGTTATGACTTCGCCATTCGCATAATCGGCACGTCTGCGCCGCTGGCGCTCATCTCCGATGTCGAGGTCCTCGGCGGTGAAAGTAAGATTCTGCCAGCTCAAGAGGTCGGCGAGGGCGTTCAGGAGATCCAGGTGCAAGTCGTCGACCCCAACGGTGCCCCCGTCAAAGATGCATTCGTCGCCATCAACCCTTCGGCTGACGGCAACACGACCCACCACGCTCTTCCAGCACCCACCGGCAGCGTCCGCCTGCTTGTGCCAGAGACGCCCTGCGAGGTCCTGGTGGCAGCACCCGGCCACGCTACTCGCACCGTCTACGGCGTCACTGGAGACACCATCATCAGCTTAGAGACTGGGGTCCAAGTGGAGCTCCACGTCAGCATTCCAGTCGATGCACTGAGGCCCAATGAACGCCTCTGCCCCGAGATCAGAACGTCTATTCCGAAGTCTGCCACCAACACTGGGATGACAGAATCGTTCATCTATGTAGGAGAACGCGCTCAGCCGTTCAGCCTTGGACAGCTCTCAATACTCTGGGCAAAGGCCGCACCAATCAACGCGGAAGGCAACGTGACGTTCTACGTTCCAGGTCCAGGCAACTACTGCATTGATTGGGAAGTAGCAGGCGAATCCTGGCGCGAACTCCACGAGTCATCACGGCGCACCTTCACCATAGAATCAGGTGCGCAACGAACGAAGCTGTCCATGAAACTGTCGCGGGAAGACCTGAAGTAATCGAGTGCCTGGATCCGCTAAGAACACACAGGCACACGATCACTAGATCAGGCTCGCTCCATCTGGATTGAGCCGGCAGTGACCTGCAACTCACCATCGGCGACATCGACCAAGACCGTACTGTTCTCGACAATCTCGCCGGCAATCAGCTTCCGTCCGAGGCGAGTCTCTAACTCTCGCTGCAAGTAGCGCTTCAACGGCCTGGCTCCATAAACAGGGTCATATCCCTGCTTGCCCAAGAACGTCTTCGCCGCGTCCGTCACCTCGATACGAATACGCCTATCCGCTAGGCGAGAACGCAAAGTGACCAACAGCAAATCGACAATCCGGTGGATCTCATCCTCCCGCAATGGCTTGAACAACACGGTGTCATCAATGCGATTGAGCAACTCCGGACGGAAATGGTGGCGCAACTCTGCCATGACCTGATCACGCGCCGAATCCATCAATGACCCGTCTTTCGTGATCCCATCAAGCAAGGTCGGCGCACCAATGTTTGAAGTCATGATGATGACCGTGTTTTTGAAATCGACCGTGCGACCCTGACTGTCTGTTACTCGACCATCATCGAGAAGCTGCAACAGGACATGGAAGACATCTGGATGAGCCTTCTCGATCTCGTCAAACAACACGACCGAGTAAGGCTTACGCCTGACAGCCTCCGTGAGTTGTCCCCCTTCGTCATAGCCGACATAACCCGGAGGCGCGCCGACCAATCGACTGACAGCATGCTTCTCCATGTACTCCGACATGTCGATGCGCACGAGATTGTCTTCACTGTCGAACAAGGCTGCGGCAAGCGTCTTGGCTAACTCCGTCTTGCCGACACCGGTCGGCCCCAAGAACAAGAAGCTGCCAATCGGACGATTCGGATCCTTGATGCCCGAACGGGCACGAATAACCGCATCGGCAACAGCCACGACGGCCTCATCCTGACCGATTACACGTTCGTGTAGGATCTGATCTAGCTTCAGCAACTTCTCACGTTCGCCCTCGACCAGTCGAGTGACAGGGATGCCAGTCCAACGCGCAACAATCTGCGCGATCTCATCACTGGTCACCTCTTCGCGTAGCAATCGGTCACCG
>Ga0315331_10004670_pt1 | contig 10286 bp, 10 predicted proteins | sample M160m34915metaG_FD_203456 | JGI IMG/M metagenome (GOLD analysis project Ga0315331, IMG submission 203456) | Ammonia-oxidizing marine archaeal communities from Monterey Bay, California, United States - M1 60m 34915 | ecosystem: Environmental > Aquatic > Marine > Intertidal zone | place: USA... | reverse complement strand
GCGTCCGCACTGCTGGGTATCAGTGTATTGCTCGCCTGCCGTTTCCTGATGGGGGTGGCTGAGGCCGTGACCTGGCCTTCTATTTATTCGCTGTATTCCCGCTGGGTGCACCCGGACCGGCGCGCGTCAGCGGTGGGGCTGATGAATTCCGGTATTTCCGGAGGCAGTGTGATTGCACTGATCTGCACGCCTTGGCTGATCAGCGTCTGGTCTTGGCAGGGCGCCTTCTATTTATACGGCATTTTGGGCTTAATCTGGTTCGCGGTATGGGCGCCCGTGGCGCGGTCGCGGCCCGCTGCGGCACCGGATTGGGCGCGCGCCGATGCGTTAGCAGCGCGGTCGTTGCTGGATGATCGAGCCGCTGATATCGCCCCGGAGCCCGCGTATCCCCGCCTCACGTTGAGGCGAATGCTCCGGTCCAAAGCGGTGTGGGCGATTGCGACAGCCCATATTTGTATCAACTGGTCGTTATATCTGGTGTTGTCCTGGTTCCCCACCTTTATCAACCGCGAGTTGGGCGCCGATCTGCAGCTGGCGGGCTTTCTTGCACTGGCCCCGATTGCCATGTCGCTCGTGATGGCGCCCATAGCAGGGCGGCTTTTTGACGGGCTGATCGGGAAAGGGTTCGATCGCCTCAAGATCCGACGTGTCATGCAGAGTCTGGCCTTTTTCGGTATTACGGGGGCGATGTTGGCGATTACGCTCACTGATTCGCTGATACTCAGTGTCACGGTTATTACCCTTAGTAATGCATTGACCGCACTGTCTATTGGCGGATTTGCTACGAATCACCTTGATATCGCCCCGAATCAGTCGGGGTTATTGATGGGGGTCACGAATACACTTGCAGCCGTATCCTCAAGCCTCTCAGTGTTTGCCTCTGGCTGGATTCAGGACACCACAGGCGGATGGGATGCGGTATTTCAGACTGCCGCAGCGGTCTCTATTCTAGGTGCCGTTATCTATGCCCGCATGGCGGGCGTAGAGCGTGAATTTGACTAAATAACATCGTGATACGTCGGGATGAGCCGCGGCGTACATCGCTTATGTAGTGCTTCATAATATTAATATGAATTAAATTCATTATAAATAAAAAAACATCTCTTTTGTTTAAAATTACAGTCTTTAAAGGGGTTTGACGGACGTTAATCTCGGCTTTTCGACTATCATTGCGCTCCGAAAATGCAGTATGAAGCGACAAGCGCGAGGAGAAAGACCATGTTTAGCCAATTGAATAAGCTCTTAAATAATTTATATATATCATTTTTGCCAATATGTGTTGTTTCAGTAATGATTTACTCAATCGAGCGTCTGGTCTGACGCCTGGGACTTTGGTGAGGGGTGTCGCGATCGGCGAATCAAGTCGTCTGCCCGTCCGCAAAGGCTGTCGGCCGATCTGCGCTGTGCTGAGCTGCATCGTGATGCAGACGACGGTCAGCATGGGGGATGTGAGCCGCCCAGTGTCCAGACGGGGGTGGGCGAGGTACGATAGCGCTTTATACTGGGGCGCAAGTCATGATCAGCCTATTGGGCGTTGTCGTTCTCTTGTCCGTTGCGGTCGGGCTGTCCTCTAATCGATCTGCCATCCGCCTGAGAACGGTTGGGCTGGCGTTTGCACTTCAGGTTGGCATCGGTTTTGTTGCTTTATTTACTGACTGGGGTATTGCCGCGTTATCCGCGGCCTCCGACTATGTTGCGGTATTGCTGAGTTATAGCCGCGCAGGCATGGAGTTCATGTTTGGTGGCCTGGTTGGTCCCAGCGATTCACTCGGTTTTATTTTTGCCTTCAGTGTTCTGCCAGTCGTGATCTTCTTCAGTTCGTTGATTGCCGTGCTGTATCACGCGCGGATCATGCAGTGGTTGATCCGCATTATGGGCGGCGGCTTACGCGCCATGCTGCATACCAGTCACACTGAATCGCTCTCCGCGGCGGCGAATGTTTTTGTCGGTCAGGCAGAGGCGCCATTGGTGGCCAGGCCCTACATCCCGGCCATGACACGGTCTGAGCTGTTTGCCGTAATGGTGGGCGGAATGGCCTCTATCGCCGGTTCGGTCATGGCCGGTTATGTTGCGCTAGGTGTGCCACTGGAGTACCTGCTTGCGGCGAGCTTTATGGCGGCGCCGGGAGGCCTCCTGATGGCCAAGCTGATGGAGCCCGAGACGGACACCCCTGCCGAACCTGCGCAGGGCGAGCAGTTGGCCAGTGAAAAGTACATCAACTTTATTGACGCCGCCGCCACGGGTGCCATGAATGGGTTGCAAATGGTGGGGGCTATTGGCGCCATGCTGCTGGCTTTTATCGCGCTGATCGCGATGGTCAACGGCATGCTCGAGGCCGGGGGTGCCTGGATGGGTATCGAGCAATTGACGCTGGAGCGCCTGCTCGGCGGTATTTTGCAGCCGCTGGCGTGGGCACTCGGCATTCCCTGGGATGAGGCCCAGCTCGCGGGTAGCTTGATCGGACAGAAGTTTATCCTCAACGAGTTTGTGGCCTACGTGACCTTCAGCGAAGTCGCGTCCCAGCTGTCGCCGCACTCTCAGGCGATCGTGATTTTTTCTCTCTGCGGTTTTGCCAACCTGTCATCCATTGCCATTCTTTTGGGCGGTCTGGGTGCCGTCGCACCCGGGCGTCGTGACGATATTTCACGCTACGGATTTAGAGCGCTGATTGCGGCGAGCTTATCCAATCTGATGAGCGCGGCGCTTGCCGGCTTCTTCCTGACGTTGGGCGGAGCCTGAGGTAGTCTCGGTGTCAGCGCCTGTCACACTCCCCCAGATTGCCTATGAAGCGCCCGACTTCGACGCAAGGTTCATGGCATCGCTCCACGAATATGGGTTCGCTGCGGTGGTCAACCATCCGCTTGAAGGCGCGCGCATCAGCCGAATTTACAGCGATTGGCGAGCTTTTTTTGCGAGTGGTGAGGGGGCAGTTTTTGAGATGGACCCGGTCAAACAGGACGGTTACTTTTCGCTGCGCCAGGCCGAGCATGCCAAAGGCTTCCTGGAGCGGGACCATAAGGAGTACTTTCAGTTTTATCCTTGGGGCCGTTGCCCCGATTCGTTACGCGCTGATTTGGCGACACACTTTGACGCCGCCGTGGCGTTAGGCGTGCAACTTTTGGCCTGTATCGCCCGCAGCCTGCCGCAGAGCGTCACGAGCCGCCTCTCGGAACCGCTGCGCAATATGATTCAGGGAAGCGAGCAGACCATGCTCCGCGTGCTGCACTATCCGCCCGTTCCGACAGCGCAGTCGTTGATGCGGGCTGCGCCGCACGAGGACATTAATTTGCTGACCTTATTGCCCGCAGCAGATGGGCCTGGCCTGGAGCTTCAGCTCAGTAGCGGCGAATGGATCTCTGTGCCGCATCAGCCCGGGCAAATCATCGTCAATATTGGCGATATGCTGCAAGAGGCAACACAAGGGTACCTCCCCTCAACGACCCATCGCGTCGCTGCCACTACCGCGGATTCATCCGTAAGTCGCATGTCTCTGCCGCTGTTTCTGCATCCGCGGCCCGACGTGGTCTTGTCACCGAGGTATACGGCTCGGCAGTACCTCATGCAACGGCTTGATGAACTGGGCGTAATGTGAGCATCGGATGAGCCATGGCGTGGGTGTAAACGGAGGGTCAAGCGTGCTGTGTGGTTTGCGCGGCCTTGCATTATTTTTTTTATTGGGGGGGAGCGTTGGCGTCACGGCGGCCGACGCTCGCATTGCGGTGGCTGCCAACTTTCGCGATACGGCGCTGATGGTCGCCCGTTATTTGGAGGCCGATTCGCCGCACCGGTACGAGATTATTGCGGGCTCTACCGGCAAGCTGGCGAGTCAGATTATCAACGGTGCACCCTTCGACATGCTGATGGCCGCTGATCTGGACCGACCACAGCAGTTGATGGCGCGCGGACTGGCGGTACCGGATTCGTACTTCATCTATGCGGTCGGTAAGCTGGGTTTGTGGTGGCCTGATGCGCCCGCACCGGTCACAGTGAATGCCCTCGGGGACCTCGATCCCCGCTCGGTCTGCATCGCGAATCCCGCGTTTGCGCCCTACGGTCAAGCGGCATGGCGGGTTTTGAATAACGCTGATGTAGAGACGGAGTGGCTGAACCATATTGTGCGGGTCGACAACATCAACCTGGTCACCGGGCTGGTGGCTCAGGGTCAGGCCAAAGCGGGTTTTGTGGCGCGATCGGCGGTGATCGCGGGGGCCCGCAAGGGCAGTGTCGCGGCGGACCCGGATGATCTGCTTTGGTTATCGGCAGATGCGGGGATTGAGCAGGCACTCGTGGTGATGGAGCGGGCGCGAGACAACGCCGCAGTGCTCTACTGGATTGAACAGATTCAAACGTCAGCTATCCGCGAGCTGATCCGTCGGGATGGCTATGATCACTTTGTGGAGCAACACCCGTGACCGGTGACTTACAGGCGGTGTGGCTGACGGCATTGTTGGCGGGGGTAACGACGCTGTTGCTGGTTCCGATTGCCTCACTGCTGGCATGGTGGCTGGCGCGATCTGACTCGCCAGTGCGGTCCGTTGTAGAGGCGGTGGTCGCGATGCCGCTGGTATTGCCGCCGACCGTGCTCGGTTTCTACCTGTTAGTGCTGCTCAATCCAGAATCATCTGTCGGCGGGTTTTGGATGGAGTTGACCGGAGCATCTTTAACCTTCTCCTTTTCTGGGCTGGTTCTGGCGTCCATTGTTTATTCACTACCCTTCATGGTGCAGCCGCTTCATGCCGCCTTTCGGGCCGTGCCCGAGGCCGTTATGGAGGCGGCCGCCACATTAGGCGCCTCATCATGGGACCGATGGCGCAACGTGGCACTGCCGCTGGCGAAGAGAGGCTATGTAACCGGAGGGGTGCTTACTTTCGCGCACACAGTGGGTGAGTTTGGCGTGGTATTAATGATGGGTGGCAATATCCCGGGTGAAACCCGGGTACTGTCGATCGCGATTTACGAGCATGTTGAAACGCTCAATTACGATGCCGCACACACACTGGCCCTGGGGCTGCTGTGTTTTTCTTTTGCCTCGCTCTGGCTCGTTTACCGTTATGCCGGTCATCGTTTTGAGGTCGTTCGCGGATGAGTCAGCGTCTGATACTAGAAGGAGAGCTCAGGCGACCCCGGTTTCATCTTGATCTGGCGCTGGACCTTGATCTGAGTGTGCCGCTGGGCATTTTTGGCGCGACTGGCGCGGGCAAGACCACTCTGTTGAGGATTATTGCAGGGTTGGAGCCCGCGTTTCGGGGACACGTTCGCTTTGGCGATGAGACCTGGAGCGATATTAAGCGCCCTGATACGGTGCCGACCTACCAGCGCGGCCTGGGGGTGGTATTTCAGGATAGTCGTTTGCTGCCGGAGCGCACCGTGGAAGCGAACCTCGCTTTCGCCCGGCGGCGCGCGAGGCCTGCTCAATCGTCCCTGAGCGAGGCGTCGATTGTCGCAGCGCTCGAACTGAGTCACCTATTGGGTCAAGCCGTGGAGTCGCTCTCCGGAGGAGAGCGTCAACGAGTCGCTTTGGCGCGCGCTTTGTTGGTTCGTCCGAGGTTGCTACTGATGGATGAGCCGGTCTCGGCAAATGACTCGGCCCACCGAGATGACATGATTGATCGTCTCGCGGAATGGATTCCATCCGAGGCCATCCCGCTTGTGTATGTATCCCATGCGGCTCATGAGCTCCGGCGGCTCACCCGACAGCTGTTGGTCCTTGACCAGGGTGCTGTGAGCGCCCAGGGCGACACGGAGCGTCTCTTAGCGACGGCAACTGTGTCACGGAGCTCGGCACGACTCGCTCAGGCGGCGGTGATTGCGAGCGATAGTGAACAGGGTACGGTGACGCTGCAATGGCGCGAAGAACATCGCACTACGCTGGGCGCATTGCGCCCGGGAGATACCTTGTCCCTACTTCGCGGCGACGATGACGCTTCAGCGTTCGGCGCGTCGTTGCAACCAGAGTCCGGCGAGAATCAGGACGAGGCCGAGAAGGGTGTAGTTGCGAACGGGCTCGCCGGCAACGATCCAGATAAACAGTAGCGACAGGGGCGGGGAAAGAAAAATCAGACTCGAAATTTTCAGCGTCGAGGTTGTCGCCTTCATCGCGCTCATCCACAAAACAAACGCGATGCCCATTTCAAAAAGCCCGACATAGACTCCCCCGGACCAGGCTTGCCAGGTGTGGGGAAAGGGCACACCGTTAAACCACATGAGGCCCAGTAATAGCGGTAAGGCACCGGAGAAATTCAGGAATAGATTTACCTCCGGGTTGAGCGAGAGTCGAGTATTGATGATCCAGTACCCACTCCAGATCAGCGTGCTGAGTAGGGCGAGGCCCACTCCTAGCGGTTGAGCTAAATCCAGTGATAACGGCGCCCCGCGGGTGGCAATCACTACGATGCCGACGTAACTGATCCCGGCCGCGAAGAGGGCGCCGAGCGTGAGTTTTTGTTTGAGCAGGGGTGCTGCCAGCAACGCCAACGTAATGCCCCATGAGTAATTGATTGCCATCGCCTCTTGTGCGGGCAATCGATCATAGGCAGCGAAGAGCACCAGATAATACAGTCCGGGATTCATCCAGCCCACCAGCAGGCCGGTGAGGCAGTCTTTGGTAGACGTGGTGCGGAGCGCCTGCCACCTGCCGGGAGACAGCAACCTCAGGGCGAAAAAGCACCAGCTCACTAATGTCGCGAAGGTCACCAGTTGCAGCGGAGACAGGTAATTCAGGCTCAGACTAAAAGCGGTGGCGACCGTGCTCCACAACATCACGGCTCCCAGGCCCAGTTGCATGGCGTGGCGGTCGGATTGTGTCATGTCTCAAGCCCCATCAAACTCAGCGAGTTTGCCTTAGCGATTCGGCGCGCAACATGACAAGATATGCCCTCCCCGATTTCGCAGGAGCCCACAGCATGGGACACATTGGTGAGCATGTCACCCTCGACGACCCCGCCTACATCCACGAGAGCGCTTGGTTGTATGGCAAGGTTTATGTGGGCCCCGGAGCCTCCATCTGGCCCAACGTCGTGACCCGGGCTGAAACTTTTGAGATACGAATTGGTGCTCGCACCAACATTCAGGATTTTGTCATGATTCACGTCGGGATTGCCTCGCCGACGGTCATTGGTGAGGATTGTTCAATCACCCACCACGCCACCCTGCACGGCTGTGATATCGGTGATCGCTGTTTGATTGGCATCAATGCGACCATCATGGACGGCGCCAAAATAGGTGAAAACTCCATTGTGGCCGGGCACACCATCATTACCGAGAATAAAGTGTTCCCCCCCAATTCGGTCATCGCAGGAGTGCCAGGGAAGGTGGTGGCAACGCGAGACTGCGGTGAAGCTAATGAGCTTAACGCTCAGTTTTATAGCGCGTGTGCGGCACAGTACAGCCAGGGCGTCGATCGACTTCCTGATGAAGCGCTGGCACAGTTTTCGAGCCTGGCAAAATCCGCGGACTGATCTCCAAAAGCCCCCTCAGGTCAGCAAAATACGGGGCACCGTTGCCTCAGCATTGAATCGAGTTCAGTGCGCGAGGCAAGGAGCTTGTCGCTCAATATAAGTCGCTATTTCGACGGTGGAGGGATGACGGCTAATGCGTCTGTTGCGGCCAGCAAGGCCTCGAGCCCGCCCGCATTCTTCGCTTGGGTAAAGCCCTGCGCCCGCAGCGCCGCTTCGGCTTGGCCCGAGCGATTACCGCTGCGGCAATAGAGGATAACGATATCGTTGGCCATCACAGAGCGCTCGCTCAGTCCTTCGATGATCATTTCATGAGGGATATTAATGGCCCCGGGATAATGGCCCTGAGCGTATTCCTCTGGGGTTCTCACATCGACGATCAGCGCTTGTTGCTCCATGGCGTCGATCACGGCGGAATCAACGGTAGACCCTCCGTTTTGACAGGCGCCTAGCCACAGGGCAAGAAAGAAAACGCCGATACGTGCCATGCAACGCCCCCGTGATTCAATGGACAAAGTGTATCAGCTTGTCGAGGGTGTCGTTGTGTAGCGAATCAGGCCGCCGCCCGGCCACCCGGGGGTGATGATGCATCGGATTCACCACGGGAGGTGGTGTTTTCAAAGATCCAATCTCGCGCCGCCGAAAGCGCTGCCAAGCGCGTTGTGTAGCGAATGTGATTAGGAAGGTGCTCGATGACACCCAGTCCCTCGAAGCTTGCCGCCACTGCGCTGTTGATGCCGCACACGTAGAGGTGCTTGCCGGCATGGGCTGCATCGACCGCGATGGTTTCTACCGCGCGAACCGCAGATACATCCATAAAGGGTACTCGCCCAAAGTCGAGGACAAGAGAGGTGTGATGCTCTGGACTGATTCGCTCGCGAACGTGATGCCCAAGATCGGCAGCGGCACCGAAGCTCAGTGGACCCCCAAAATCAAAATAGGTGAGGCGATCACCACACTCTGTCAGCAGAGCGGTCTCGATATCAGTCAGGCCCTCTTTGGAATCATCATTTTCTCCCGCAGCGGCGGCAAGTTGTGCGTCGGCTACCTGTTTGACGAAGACCACGGCGGCAATGACAACCCCTGCGACCACCGCCGTAATCAGGTCTACAAAAACGGTCAGGCTTAGCACCATCACCATGAGAGCGAGATCAAACCGTGGGCCACGATGGGCGCATTTAAGATAAGACAGATCGATAATGTCGTAGCCTACCTTGACCAAAATGCCTGCCAATACGGCGTGAGGAATTTTAGATGCCAGGGGCGCCAGCGCGAGCACGACGGCTAACAACAGCAAACTGTGCAGCATTCCGGATATTTTTGTCACACCGCCCGTGCGGATATTCACCACCGTGCGCATGGTGGCGCCGGCGCCGGGGATTCCGCCAAAGAATCCGGCAGCGACGTTCCCCAGGCCCTGTCCGATCAACTCGCGGTTCGAGCGATGGCGGGTTCGGGTCATATTGTCGGCGACCAGAGACGTGAGCAGGCTGTCGATGGCGCCCAAAATGGCGAGAATCAGGGCCGCTTCAAGAACGAGGAGTAAGGTGTCGTTCGAAAAAGCGGGCAGGATGAATTCGGGTAAGCCGGTGGGAATCGCTCCCAATACGGGCACGTTGCTCATGCCCAGACTGACCAGGGTACCCACAATCAAAGCCGCCAGCGGCCCTGGTACGTAGCGACCCCAGGTTGCCGGCCACAAAAAGACCATGCCCAACGTCAGCAGCCCGATCCCCAGCGCTTCGATATTGGGGTTTGCAATCGCATTGGGTACTTCCAGCAGCGCCGGAATCGTCCCGCCGCCCTCTGGCTCATGTCCGAATAAGCGGGCTAGCTGCAGAGCAATAATGATGCAGCCAATACCGCTCATAAAACCGGAGACAACAGGATAGGGCACCAAACGGATGTACTGACCGAAGCCCAAGACCCCGAACAGTATTTGTATGGCTCCCGCCAAAATAACGGTGGCGAACACCAGCGACAAATCGCCACTGAGTGACGCAAAAACACCCGCAAAGACGACAATCATGGGCCCCGTAGGCCCCGAAATTTGTGAAGGAGTCCCCCCGAATAACGCAGCAAAAAATCCGACCAAGATCGCCCCATACACTCCGGCTATGGGTCCGGCGCCCGATGCTTCGCCAAATGCCAGTGCTAGGGGCAGGGCAACCACCCCTGCAGTCAGGCCACCAAAAATATCACCGCGAAGATGGGAAAAGTCGAAAAAACGGGCCATGAAAAATCTAATCCTCAGTGTGGTCGGTCAAATGATTATGGACGGCACAGGAGTTTGAAGATGCTACGCCGGCTCCCCAGCGCGCTTTTCTTCCGTTTTACCCCTCTGGCATTACCGAGCTGTGGTGCTGGAGAATTTTCCAGCCTGTATCGCTCGCAACGTACAGGTAACTGAATCGCGCGGTCACGGTTGAGCCATCACCAAAGGTGAAGGTGTACACACCAGAGTTAGTCGCGTGGGTCTCGCTGAGGATGTTGACGTTTGACTCATCGATAACGCCCTGCGGCGCCTTTTGCAGGAAGCCCACAAAATAATCCCGGATTTCAGCGGGGTTGTGCCGGACTTGATTCGAAACGGTGGGCAACAAGACGGCGTTGTCCGCATATAAAGCGGTCACCTGATCCGGGTCGAGTGTTGCCAAGGCTGCATTCCATGTGTCGAACAAGCCGAGAACGTCGTCGTGAGTCATAGGGTTAGCTCCTGAAAACAGCGCTGTACAGTACTGGGATGCAGGATATACGTGATAGATAAATTAAAGTTCACAATATAATGTGATAGATTTTATCTATCACAGACAGGTTGCATCTGCTGCCAGC
>Ga0315331_10004666_pt1 | contig 10293 bp, 16 predicted proteins | sample M160m34915metaG_FD_203456 | JGI IMG/M metagenome (GOLD analysis project Ga0315331, IMG submission 203456) | Ammonia-oxidizing marine archaeal communities from Monterey Bay, California, United States - M1 60m 34915 | ecosystem: Environmental > Aquatic > Marine > Intertidal zone | place: USA... | reverse complement strand
CAGTACTGCTGGTTCGCACGCAGATTTCCTGCAACGGCACACTGCTCGACAATGTCAGCATTCGCCTCCGGGTGTGGGACAGTGCAGGAGAGGCAGTGCGATGATTTATAACGGTGTAAGCTACTGCGAGGAAACTACCTGCCTGAATATTGATTGCAGCAGACTGGCCGATGCCGTTGTTCGCAGCAACGCGAAGAACGCAGGGCAAATCCTGCAGCTCGAAACGCTCAAAGGGACTGATGTCTGCGCGGGATATCTCGACAAGGCGGCACTCATCGAACAGGTGATGGCTGGTGTTCCTGCGTCATACCGGGAGCCACTGAATGAATAGAGCATTTCAAGCACAAGCGTCTGAATCATTGATCTGTGTTAGGAACAAGCTTTGGCAGATCAAAGATAGTCGCATGCCGTTGACAGCTTACAACAAAGGTGTTGTTTGCGGATTGGACTTGGCACTCCAAGCATTAAAAGAGGAGATGGATCGACTCAGTGCAACGCAAAAAGAAAACACGAAGAACAGTGACTCGCACACGGAATGCGGGAACGCAGACTGAGGCAGCATTTTTCTCTTGGCTGCGTAGTATTCTGAGACGAGCCTCGCTCCGATGGAAACCACGTAGCCTGGTAATGAAGAATGCTCGCCGAAAATACAACGGCCCAAACAAGCGGCGGAAATGGGAATACATCTGTTCCGAGTGTGCAAAGTGGAAGCCTGCGAAAGAAATAGAGGTGGACCATATTGTTCCGTGCGGAACTCTGAAGACATTTGAAGATCTGTCTGGCTTTGCGGAGCGTTTGTTCTGTGAGTCGGACGGGTTGAGAGTGCTGTGCAAAGCATGCCATGAGGCACGCAAGCAAGAAACCTAAGCAGGAACGGTTCCTGCTAATTCACAATCAAGGAAGGCAGCAAGATGAAAAGTGTAGTAGTAATCACCGGGCGTTGTTCGCGTGATCCTGAATTGCGTTATGTCGGCGAAAAAAACACAGCAGTTTGTGACGTGGGAATTGCCTGCGACTCAGGATTTGGCGACAACAAAACATCGTGTTTTGTTGATCTCACGCTGTGGGGCCGCCAGGCGGAAGTGTGTAACGAGTATTTGAAAAAAGGCAACGTGTTTCAGGTTGACGGCGAGCTGGTGCAGGAGTCGTGGGAAGATAAGCAGAGCGGTCAGAAGCGATCGAAGCTGAAGGTTAAGGTGAAGGATCTCACGCTCTTCCCGAAGAGCATGAACGGTAATCCGAGAGAGCAGTTGGTTGGGGCTGGCGCTGGCAATGGCAGCGGCTCACCTGATCTTCCATTCTAACGAAGTCGTTACTTCGGCGGGCGGGTGTTCCCTGCCCGCCTTGTCTTTTCAAGGAAGATGCGATGAATAAAACAAATCTGGTTTTAATGTTTCTTATTCTCTCCTCCTTAGCTTCAGCGGCCACAGCAGGTGAGCTTACCCCGCAGCAGATCGCTGAAAATCGTGCGAAATGGATTTGCGAGCATAATCACCACTGGCATCCCAGCTATCGGATTGGCGGGCAACAACCTGGATTTTGGCTGTGGAAACACTGCAGTTTTGAAGGATTGGGTTTTGGTCGGCCGCGACAGACAGTGACATGGAGCTGCCGTCCCAGGCGGAGAATGCGATTGGTAGGAGAGGCTTACCATAGTAATGATCGAATGTCCGTGCTCGTCCGGCTGTGGAAATAGCAAGGAAAGTTTGACTATGAGTAATCGATAATGTAAAATGTACAGTGAATCATTCCTGCATGGGCGGAGCTGCATTTCCACCTATGGCACAAATTGGTTCCTCAACACGACTCCCATGAGCCCCGTGCCTTTCCCCTGTTTTTTGGATGATGGCATGCCGGGCTTTTTACCTGCGCTGCCGCAACGCGAAAGATGCGAAAATGAGTCTCTGGCAACAGTTGTTGACGAGCAAAAAGTTTACCGCGATGGTGATTGGGATTGCGGCAACCTTCCTGTCGACACGGTTCGGCCTCGACGAGGCGGCTACGCAGGAGGTGATGGCAGTGATTATTGCGTACATTATCGGCCAGGGGATTGCTGACCATGGTAAGGAGGCCGTCAAAGAGGAGGCGGCGGCATGACACCCAACCAGACAATTGCAATCGTGATTGCTGCTGCCTCTGCTATCTACTGGGTGTATACGCAGGCCACCACACCCGACACGCCCGCAGTTAAAACTACTAAGCTACCATCGGCGAAAAAACTTTCAGCACTCGCATCTAGCGTGAAGGAAATCCTGGATGCCTGTCCCTATGCGGATTGGGCTCTACAAAAGCAGTACCTGCTTTCCGGAGAATCCGTAACGGGAATCATTCACAAAGAGATGACACGGCTGGGCGAGCAGCAGAAGCCACGGGAGCAGGAGGCGGTTGATGAGTCGATCTGATGTCCCGGTCCTCGGCATCGCATTGGCGATTGCGATTGCGTTCCTGCCGGGGTTGCCAGTGGCACCTTCACCTGGTGATAGCCTCGACATGGCTGATGATGCCTACCGGGCTCTACTCGCTGACATCGTTGAAGCAACGCCGGTAGACAAGACAGAGCGAGGTTCAACAGATCTCGCAGAGAAACTGGCTAACGCTCGGAAAGATACGCACAGCGCTGCGACGACCGAGATTATTGCCCTCTGGTGGAACGGTGACGCAATTGAGGCCGCTAAGAGAGTTCGTGAACGCACTCTGGGAGAGCAGGAGGTTGATGTTGAATAATCCTGTGGGCGGCTGGCGGATTGATCGCGAAGATTTTCGCAGCCTTGACAGTGACTACGAGCACGAGCACGAGGTGATGGCAATTGCCGAAGCAGGCTATGATGCGAACACTTTCGATGCTCGCCAAATATTAAAGAGTGAACATCAGCACAGCCAGGGCTCGTGCCAGGGGCATGCGATTTCCACGGCTCTGGAGATGGCCTCGTGTATTGCTATCGGCGAAAAATCCTTGGAGCTATCTAGAGCCATGGGGTATTACGAGACACAAAAACTTGACTGGCCGAAGACGAGGAAACAGTCTGACCGTGGCTCAACGATCAGCGGCGGTGTACGTCTGGCTGAGACAGTCGGTATTTGCCGCGAGGATCTGTGGCCCTACCCCTCTAAATACAACAACACACGGCCTCGCGATTGGGATGCTGTGCTGAAATCGGCGAAGCGATTCAGGGCCGGGAGATCTGTCCGGATTCGCTCGTGGGATGGTGTTGTCGCATTCCTGGAGGCCGGGTTGGGAGCAATCACAATTGGTGTGAGATGGAATAGCTCGGTGAATCGCGAGCACGTAACCAGCTATCGGCGAGGCAGTGGTGGTGGCCACGCTGTGTGCCTACCGCAGATGAGCAAGAAACGGCCAGGAGAGGTAGATATGCTCAACTCTTGGGGCTCTCGCTGGGCCGACAACGGCTGGGCAACCTGGAGCCGGTCGGCATTGGAGTCGATGTTGCAAGACCGATTCACGGTGGCGATTGGTGTGTCAGACATGGTTAACCTGGAGCCTCGTCAGGTTTCGTTCGCAGAGTTTTTAGAAAACATTACGGTGTAAGGAGCAGCAGCATGAGGTCGTCACATCTAATCGCTTTAGCGTGCTGCGTTACAGCAGTGTATCTTCCGGTTCAATCACAGGGGAACGTGCCGCCACCAGCTTGCACCTGTGATACTGAGGCTATTGCTAAGCTCACCGCTCGTGTTCTGGAGTTGGAGTCGGCCGTCGCAGTTTTACAGGCGGCTCAACTAACGATTCCATCAGAGCCAGAGGTAGAGCCAGAGGTAGAGCCAGAGGTAGAGCCTAATCCAGTAGTAGAGGTGACGGTTAGTTTTGCGGATTGGATCCTAGAGGAGTACACCGGAAATGAATGGTATTCAAACGGCAAGCCAGTGACAGCTGCACATCTGGCTGCTCATGGAATTGAAGCCAGCGAACTGGAAGGACGCTCTGCCAGGGAGCTTGGCCTGCTACACGGCGCGATACACACCACCGGGATTGAGGCGTTACGCCGATCGTATAGTGGTGAGGATATTGCTCCGGTGACGACGGGGTACTGGAAGAAGACATGCCGCAAGGGGCGTTGTATTCGCCAGTGGATACCACACAACCAATGAGGCACATCACCGCAGCGATGGGGCTTGCAATAGCCTACGCATTCTGGAGCACCCCTGCCCTGCCAGTGGTGTCTTTGTCGCTCGACAAGTCGTTGGAAATAGACAGCGAAATACACGATTCAATCGTGAGCCTCCTGGACACAGGATTGTTCCGGGATGGAGATGCCACAGTTGACCTCTCTGGCGTTCAGGCAGTGGCGGTAAGCAATGGCGTACTCCGGTTTAATCCTCCGGTGCAGGTGAGGTGGAAATGGATTTCTTCCACCATTACCGAAGTTCGCACCAATCAAGCTGATGGCAGCATTTTTGTGAATATAGATAACAGTCCGGTCAACGTAAGGATCAGACCGAAATGATCTTAAAGAATGGATGTCACGAGGCTGCTGCCTGTGCTCTCTACGAGGAGATGCGTCAGCGAGTACCGTACTCGTCCTGCTGCAAAATTACCAAGTATGTGAACGGGTTACCCACTGAGATGCCTATGGGCATGTCGGAGCGTAGTTGGGAAAAGTTGCTCACGCGGCAAACGAGAGAACATGCTGTCTCGGTCGGGATACTCTCCGGAGGAATCCTGATGTGGATTTTTCAAGCGGCCGTTATGCAAGCGATTAGAACAATCGTGGCGCACTGGATAAACAACCATGGGTGGCTGTCCCATGAGTAGCAACAACAATCAGGATATCTTTTGGCAATGCGTTTTAATGGGCGGGCTGGGGTCGGTCGCGAGTGTCGGTGCCTTGCTCCGCAGTCCTGAAGAGCTTAGCCGCAGGAAGTTTTGGTCGGCGGCCATTAACTCAGGATTGTTCAGTGTTGCGATCGGCATGGGGACAATCTGGAAGATTGGTAATGAGCATCTTCTACTGGCCATGACATTGTCGATTTTGTCCGGACTTGGTGGGTACAGCCTGCTCGACATTGTTCTCGGAACAATCCGCACACTAATAATTTCCAACGCCAGCAAATACCGCGATGACGAGAAATGACATGCAGCGTCTGCGGTTTTATTTGGGCTGTTTACTGTACGCAGTAGTTGCATTGTTTCTCGTTCTGTTCGGCTGTTGGGTGCATTTTGGCGAGCATACGATCCGTAAGTTTCTACACAATCATTTCAATAACTCCATCGAAGTTGACTGGGATCAGATTCCTTTCACGCCGGATGAACGCGAGCGATATCAGGCTTAGTGTAGAGGTGCGCAAATGACGTTGATTGGTCGATGTTGCTGTGAAACAAAAGAATGCACGACGATTGGTGTCTGGCAAGGGACTGATGTTAGTAGTTTACGATCATTCCCGTCTGGTTTTCGCAGGCGAACAATTCGTGACAACTGGAAGCCTAGTGACCTGGATGATGTTGCGGTTTTTATTTTTGGGCTAAATAATTCTGGAGGGGTAGCTGTTCCCCCATTGTCCCTCTGCGTGCAATTAGGTCTAACAACAGCAACTATCCTGTGCCTGATCAAGCCGGGCACCGCGTCAGGCGTATCCGGCACGTTGAATCGCGATCAATGTAATGAGCTAAATATTGCGATAGGTCACTTGCAAAATAAGTCGGTTGAGCTGCCGCGTCTGCGAGTGAGTCCTGATAATGAGTACACCCCACTGGCTGCGGAAACGGAATTTGAAATCCCCAGCGCAAACCGCAACCTATTATTTGAAGATGTTGAAAAAATCTGGGTCAACCGTCCTGTAAGGATTCGGCCAAAAGGCTCTGGCCTGGGGCGCAGATCATGGATGCCGGAGGTGTATTCCCCTGGCTCTGTTCCCGCCGACGACTACTGGCAAAGTTTTATCATTGCGTGGACGAGACCGAGTATTTACACATTCGAGAATGATCAGAAATTCCTAATGTGTGATCATTCTGTTTTTACACTCCCGCAAAATGACGACACAGATGACACTGGCAATGAAACACTCTGGGAGAATATTTTTAAAAACGCTGTCAAATGCGACTTCAGTATAGCGTGCGGTTCACTGGGCGGTGCGCTGTGCTTAACGAATCGGCAACCCGCTTATTTTACGGTTGATTTACCAAGTGCGGTGAGTTACTCGGGCATTGATGATTACGATGTCACTGTTGGCCCGTGGCAGTACACCCGTCCGGGTGAGCCGGTGTTCCCGAATCTGCCAGTGAATGGTATCTCAGAAGTGCATGCCAGTGGCAAGCATTACGTCCCACCGCGTCCATTGCCTGCGAGTCATAAGGTATACATTAAAACGAACACAGCCCTTGGATTGTATTATGGGGGTGGTGCCTCATGTACTTACGATCACTGGGATGGGTACATGGCGGGATGGACTGTTGAGCCATTCGATACTTTCGATATCGCTAATGATTGGGCTCCAGGCTCATGCCCCAAGTCTCACACCTTGAATTGGACGCAAGATTTCACTTCGAGCCCCGACAAGGGAAATATTGGTTCGGCAAATTACAGAGATGACCTGTTCCCGCCGTTAGGTCCATACGCGCAGGGAGGAGGTGGTGTATCGGCTGCGAATTCGATACCTGCCTCGAATTTAGGACCAGACTATCCGAGTCCACCTGAAACTTTCGGGGAGGTACTTGCGTATGACTGTAAGCCAGACCGGCTGCAACACAATAAATATCATACGGGGTTTATTGGATGGCGGACACTCATTGAGTTCTATTCGTGGAATAACACTATCCGCGTCACAATCCAGGCTTTTTGTGGTTTGTGGGCTCAGTGGCGATATCAGAGCGTCTTAACAAGTCGGTTTGGTGTTAATAGTCAGGCGGCCGTGGGCGGGTTTAGCGGTCAGAGTCAGCACATAATTCCAGAGCCGATAAATCACGCAGACTCCGGCACCACATGGCAGGACGAGATGGATTCGATCACTGGAGATTCACGCTCGTCACCGTACATGATCTATGAAGTCGCCCGGCAGAATGATGATCAGGTTTTCTGTGATGAAGAAGGGAAAAGCATTCCGATCGTTCTGTCTCAAACGAATTCTGTAGGAGGGTTAACTCCTCAATATTTTCCTGATTACATAACGCTGACCCCAGGCTGGGATTAATGCGAAGTTGCAAGTATCACAAGTCGTGGCAGGATAATATGGTCACCTGCGAACTCCATGGTGAGGTGCCAATTACCAAGTGTAGCGGGTGCTCTGGTTATGCTGGTGCCAATCGTGGACTGGGCGACACAGTTGCAGATGTGCTCGGTAAAATTGGAATTACAGAAACGCGAGTACGCCAAGTAGTTAAGAAGCCGTGCAACTGTGGCAAGCGTAAAGCAAAACTGAACGAGCTGTTCCCGTACAAGCAATCAGAGGGTGATGTAAATCGTGACTGACAACGAACTTTGTTCCTTGATCACAGACACTTACGCCCTGACGCTATAATAGAGTGAGAGAGAAAATAGATGGCAATTCTATATCTTGATCCAACTAGCAACGGATCCCCATTCCAATGGGGTGGCACCTATGCGGACATTGATGACGGGCTTCGGCAGCCGACTAACGCGGACAGCACCGGCATCGACTCCTCTTCTGAAGGGGATGTGGCCGTAGTTAACTTCAATAACACAGGCAACACTGGTACAGCAAGCCTGGTAACCATATGGGCATGGGCAGATACAGGTTATGGAGACATCGACCTGTCTATTAACGGCAGCTGGCAGAACCAGAGGTCCATGGCGACATATGATGCGGCAACCTCCAGTTGGATCGCATTCAGCTATACAACTACAGCGGATCTAAGCACCGCCACTTTCGCTGTTAAGTTCGTCTGTGGCGACGAGGAAGACGACTACATCGATGCAGTCTATCTCAGCATCACCTACACCGTAACGTCTAGTTACCCTCATGGTGCTTCCATCTTAATGACAGATACACACTCGATCATACATCCGCCAGGATCTGGAGGAATAAAATGATGCCCAAGGGTAGAAAGAGTCACGATCACGAACATCGCACTTTTTGCATAGCGTGCAAGCTACCTTATTCCATGTACATGCCCAGCAGTGTGAAGAACGCCCTGCAGGGAAGACACCAATTGCAGAGGGGCGAATGCACGGAGATGGATGATAAGCAAGTAGAAATGTTCATAAAACGTATCTGTGAGCAGTGCTACGACGCAGCCACAGCATAATCGGGGAAAACGATGCTAAAAAATGTAGCTTCACAGGTTATTTGTTTCCAGGCGATCTCCGCGACAGATGGCTCGGCGGTTACCACAGGGACTCCGGCAGTCTACGTCGTTGGGGACGGCGGAACGCAAACAGCGAGCGGCGGGACAAAGACCCACGAGGGTCAAGGGACGTGGAGTTTTATCCCGTCAACGGCAGAGACAAACTATGACCACGTTGTTTATACGTTCGTCCTAAGCGGGGCCATCAATCACGCTATCAATGTGTATCCCTCTACATTTGACTACACGACATCTTTGACAGACAGCACCATCGCCGACCAGGTTTGGGATGAAACTCAGGCATCGCATACTGCAGTTGGGTCCATGGGTGAGCTTGCTACAGAGATTGCCTCCATCGAGTCTTTTGTTGACACAGAGATTGCCGCAATCAAAACGGTGGTCGATGATATTTTGGAAGACACGGGGACAACGATCCCGGCAACAATCACGACAATCGACAATGAGATCGCTGCAATAAAAACAGTGGTTGATGATGTCGAAACTGACACGACAAGCATCGAAACAAAGGTCGATCTGATCGACACTTTTGTCGACACGGAAGTCGCGGCAATCAAGACCGTGGTTGACGACATTCTTGAAGACACGGGGACAACGATTCCAGCAACAATCACTACAATCGATAATGAGATCGCTGCAATCAAAACAGTGGTTGATGATGTCGAAACTGATACCAACGAGCTTCAGAGTGATGATGTACCCGCATTGATCGCCGCACTCGACACGGTTGTGGACCGAGTGGAAGCAGATACCCAATCCATCGAGACGAAAATCGACGCGCTCAATGACCTGTCAGCCGGAGATATCAACACTCAAGTTGACACAGCGCTCAGTGATATTCGGCTGGATGAGCTTATGACCGTTGCCTTGGCGTCACAACCTACCGCTGGCAGCCTGCTAGCTGACCTGACCGAAGATGACAGCGGGACTCAGCGATTCGCGGCCAACGCTTTAGAAACAGCACCGAGCGGAAGCGGCGGTGGGGGCGGCCTCGATGCCGCCGGGGTCCGCTCAGCAATAGGCCTGGCAACCGCCAATATTGATACGCAATTATCGACAATTGACAATGAGATCGCTGCCCTCCAGGGTGACGTTACAGACATCCTGGCTGACACCGCAGAAATCGGCACTGCCGGTGCAGGGCTAACGAACGTTACACTCAACGCAGCCTCGGTTGACCTAATTTGGGATGAACCCAAGGCTGGTCACACGACTAGCAATACATACGGCTACTACCTCGATGCTCAGATTTCTGGGATCAGCTCAACAACGCCGCCGACTGCTGGAGCGATTGCAGATGCTGTGTGGTCGGAGCTGGTAGTTGACCAGACAGTGACAGGATCGATGGGGGTTCAGCTCGGAACCACTGTTAACGCGATTCAGACCACTGTTAACACGCTCAACACAACCAAGCTCCCTGATGTGGTTTCGTTGTCCAACATTCGCACTGAGGCAGATGCCGCGAACACGTCAATCTACCTCGATCAGATTGTTGCCAATGCGTTGACGCCCGGAACAATGTCGGTGAACAGCCTGTTCGGCGAACTCACGGAAGACAACGCCGGATCGCAACGGTTCACAACGGCCGCTCTGGCTCAGGGGCCAACGGGATCCGGAGAGAGTGCAAGTACGATTGCTGCCGCTGTTTGGAATGGCACCAGATCGTCACACGCTACTTCTGGGTCATTTGGAGAATCGTTACAGACTATTGTCTCTACTCCTCCAACAGCTGCAGCAAATGCGGACGCAGTTTGGGATGAGGCGAGAGCCTCGCATGCTACAGCATCGTCATTCGGAGAAGCACTGCAGGCTGTGGTTGTTACACCACCAACAGCAGCAGCCAACGCGGACGCAGTTTGGGATGAGAGCACGACATCGCACACGACGAGTAATACCTTTGGCGAGCAGTTGAAGACAGATGTTGACGCCATCCTTACCGGGGTTGGCTCAGCCATTGGTAGTAGCTCCCTCTATATTGGTACGATTGCCAGTTTAACATCGCAAACTGTAATGCGGCTCGC
>Ga0315331_10004662_pt1 | contig 10302 bp, 6 predicted proteins | sample M160m34915metaG_FD_203456 | JGI IMG/M metagenome (GOLD analysis project Ga0315331, IMG submission 203456) | Ammonia-oxidizing marine archaeal communities from Monterey Bay, California, United States - M1 60m 34915 | ecosystem: Environmental > Aquatic > Marine > Intertidal zone | place: USA... | reverse complement strand
GAAACGAATTAAAAAATTATCAGCGGCGTCGATCACCAAATCGACATCCTTCAGAATGTCACAGATGTTTCCTGATGAAACATCGGCGACCACAGGGTGTAATTCGATATTGCTATTGATTGCTTTGAGTCGATCGCAGCTGGCATCAGCTTTGGAACGCCCGTCGATCGCATCCTGTTCGATGTACAGTGCTTGCCGTTGCAGATTGGTCCATTCGACAACATCACGATCGATGATGACAAGTTTACCAACGCCAGCGCGGGCCAGTATTTCTGCGGCCACGGTTCCCAAAGCGCCAGCACCCAAGACCGCGATTCGCGAACCGGTAATGCCTTGGTGGCCTTCGGACCCGATGGGGGCAAATTGAATTTGTCGTGCGTATCGGTTAGCCGGAGAATCGCTGCTCATGAAGACGATGGTCGATCAAATGCTGGGCGGGTAAGTTAGTTTCATGAAGGCGATCTTGCCTGCTCGCAGGGCTCGACGCAAGCCACCAAAACCCTCAGTAGCCATGTTACACCATGAAAGACTGTTATCTGCCTAATTTGCTTCGGCTCCGTGAGCGATCAGAATTGTTGAGAAACCTTCGTATGTTCTTTGATCAACGGGGTTTTTTTGAGGTTCAACCACCCTGTTTGTCAACGGATTGTGTGATTGATCCCTATATTGATCCCTTGCGTGTTGATACTCGTGAATTTCAGTTGAGTCCACGCGACGGGCAAGAATTCTATTATTTGCAAACCTCTCCGGAGGCTGCCATGAAACGCATGTTGGCAGCTGGAGCTCCTTCCATTTACAGCCTTGGACCCGTCTTTCGTGCCGGTGAGCAGGGAGAGCAACATGATTTGGAATTCACCATGCTTGAGTGGTATGAACTGGGAGCCGATGTAGAACAGGGGATTGAAATTCTGGGTGCATTGGCGTGCGATATTTTGAAGGAAGATCATTTTGAAGTTCATTCGTATCGACAATTGTTTCGCGATCACTGTGGGTTTGATCCCATCGATGCGCCCATTTCGACACTCCTGGAATATGCTGAAGCGATCGATTCTTCTCTGGCGATGTCGATTGCAGAAGATCGCGATGGTGTCTTGGATCTGATTCTGAGTCACGTGATTCAACCAAAACTTGGGCACGACAGTCCGGTGATTGTGCGTGATTATCCACTCAGTCAGGCTGCGTTGGCAAAGGCATCGACGCAGGACAATCAATGTGCGGCACGTTTTGAACTTTTCATCGCCGGCATCGAGTTGGCCAATGGTTACGACGAATTACGTGATCCTGATGTCTTGTTGGAACGCTTTCGTAACTGTAATGAAAAACGTAAAAAATCGGGTCGCCGTCCATTGCCTGTGGATGTGCCACTGCTTGAAGCAATGCGTTCCGGTCTCCCTCAATGTGCGGGGGTAGCGTTGGGGGTTGATCGCTTGCTGGCAGTCCAATTGGGGGAAAAAACAATTTCAAATGTCATGCCATTTACGATTTCAAACGTGTGAGAAAAAAATTTCGCATTCGACCAGCCGCTGGAGTAAAATAGAGACTGCTCGATTGAGGAGGTCGATATGAAACAGTTTGAGATATCTTCAGAAGGTGGTACGGCGACTCCGAGTAAAACTGGTACTCGCAGGCTGGCGGTAAATGCCGCATTCTTGAAAGACATCAAGGATGATAATCAGGACCTGAAAATGCTGTTGGACCAGATCACACCGATCACCCGTCACCAACAGACGGCGGCAAATCACTGGCCCGAACTCATCACACTCATGAGTGATTTGCGGGATCAGCTGGCCTTGCACTTTTCGTTGGAAGAAGCTTACGGCTATTTCGATGATGCGGTTGTTTCATCGCCCCAGTTGAGCTTGACTGCGGAAGTGCTGCGAAGCGAACATCCTTTTCTTTTTGCAGCTATTCGTGATTTGGCTGACCAAGTGTCTGAAGTCTGCTCAGACAGACCGGAACAGGTCACTCGTTTCATTCAGCAGCTGGATTCATTTCGACGCGTGTTCGAAAAACATGAAGAGAACGAGCTGGAACTCATCCTCGATTCTTTGGATGATGATTTAGGTGTTGGCGATTGATCGCGTGACAGTGCGTTCAATTTACTGAGATCGTGGTCGCGGGTTGATTGAGATTTAACGTGATTTCGGTTCACGTTTCTGGCTTGGGTTCTGTCTTTGGCTTTGGACCAGCAGAGGTTTCACGCCGCGAAAAACGTCCCAAGGTGGCGACAAAACTCGGGACCAGAATCGCACGTACGTAGAAAGTGTCAATCAGTACGCCCAGTCCCAACGCAAAGCCAAGCTCAGTGATGCCACGCAGCGATGTGGCACCGGATTCGTTGTAGTAACCAAACCAACTTGCAATGGTTGGGAACCACGATGAAGAAGTCATGCTGAAAAATGTAGCCGCCATCACGAGTCCACATGCCGTGATGATTCCGCCGGTTTTGGTGATCGCCCGTCTCAGAGCTGATAGCCAACCGAGATTCTTTTGCTCCTCGACAATTCTGGTTACCAGGTAGACGTTGTAGTCCTGTCCAATGGCCACCAAGATGACAAACAGGAATAGCGGTAGCTTCCAGTCCAGGCCAACAAAGTCTGCGCCATATACGTACTGGAAAAAGATCAGTGTGAGGCCCAAGGTCGCGTAGTAACTGATTAATACGGTTGCGATCAGGTAGAGACAGAGCCCAAGTTTGCGTATGACAAGTAGCAATACAAGAAATACGGCTAACACAACAGCAATCTTGATCCGCTGATTATCACGCATTGTGACGGTTCTGAGGTCAATGATGGATGGTGTGGTTCCGGTCAGAACAACTCGTGATCCTGCCCATTCGGAATCTGGTTGTTCGACGTATTGATGCAGGAACTTGTCGATGTCCGTGACTATCTTGGCAGTGTCCATTGCAAATGGATCCCCATCGATCGTGATGTCGAGTCGAGCGAGTCGATTTTCCATCGCAGGGAGCGGCGAGAAAAAATACTGCTGTGCCAAACGATGGTTTTGCAATGCCCTTCGCCGCCATGCATCACGATTCAGCAAACTCATGTCTCTGTCTGGGGGGAAGTCACCCAGAGGATCATCAGCAGTTCTGACAGTAGACACTCCATCGAGTGTGTACAGCTTTTCCGCGAGTGTCTTGATTTGTTTTTCGAACTCTTTTCTCGCGACGTTCTCAGGATGGACGAGTAGCACGGTGACGGGGTTGATTTTCCCGATGTCGAAGTGCTGTGCGAGGAGACGCAAACCTTGCCGACTTGGGGCGGAGTGGTTCAGTTGACCGCTGAGGTTGTAAGTAACGGCATCCTCGTTTTTGAGTCCATAAACGCTTGGAACCAGTAGCAGTCCGATCCCAAAAATCAGTGTGGTAAGCGGATACCTGGTCAGTGTCAGCGCAATCCAGTTCCAAAGGTTTTCAGTGGAAGATCGTCCCTGTGCATTTGTCTTGCCGTATACCGTCAGTGGTCCCGAGTCATTGATTTTGATGGGTGTCGGCCAGAATACCCTCGGTCCAATTGCTCTGAGTAAAGCCGGCGTTAAAGTGGTGCAAACCAGTAGCCCTACCAGCAAGCAGATTGCGATGATCGGACCGGTGTAATGGAATTTTCCAAAGCTTGCGATCCAAAGCATGCCCAAACCGACAACCGTGGTCATGGCACTGCCAATCAAAGCACCCATTACTCCTGAAAGCGCATTGGTGCATGCCTGATCCCATGGAACTTTGCTTGCTTCTTCGCGCAAACGGGCAATCAAAAATAAGCAGTAATCAGTTCCAGCACCAAATAGGATCACAACGACAAAGATGCGACTGGTCGTGAATACTCGGAGGTCCAGGCCCGGAAGCGTTCCATTGATCGAGCCCTGAGTCAAAAGCGTGACGAGTGAAGCTGAGACAACCACAGCCACCCCGATGGATAACATGGGGACGGCGACCAGCAATGGGGCTCGATAAACGATGGCAAGAATGAGCAGAATCATCACGACCGTGATCCACTCGGTGTACTGAATGGCATCGCGGGCAGCCAGCAATGTCTCGCCACCAATCGCTGCGGATCCCGTCATCAACAGCTGCAGGCCCGGGTCTGTGTATTGCATGCTGTAGTTGCGAACATCGTCCAGCAATTCGTGGACGACCTCGACAGTTTCAATATTGCCTGTCGCCGCGAGCTCTGAGGAAAGTTGCATCACCGCAAGCTGTGCCCCTTCCTGTTTTAGGCTGGCACCGATTAGCTGGTCATCCCAACCCAGAATGTCCAGCAGTGTTGTCCAACCGGTGAGGTCGCGGTCAGCGATGGGCACAGCGATTTTTGGCAGGTCTGGAACAAACACCAAAGCTGCCTCGAAATCACGACCCACATCCTCTTCTGGTTCTTCTAACGCTTCCAACAGTTTGCCACGATCCCAGTAGGCGATTGCCATTCTTGGTTCACGCAGGTTCGGAGCATCCGATGGAACTTGGTCTGAGAGCCGTTCATAGAACGATTCATCGACTGCGATAGAGTGGTCAAAGGCTTCGCGTGCCAGCTCGATCCATTGCGCTGATTTAGTGTCTTCCTGAATCGGACCGCCGGTATATCCGTATTCAATCGCACGTTGCCAGCTGACCTCGCCAAGTCGATGGTAGAGCCGCCTGAGTAAATCAAGGCCGACGATCTCGTCACGCTTTGTGAGTTCACCCGTGGTGCGTCCGAGCACTAACACGATTTGGCTGCGGCTGCGGACGTCTGGAAATGCCTCGTCCAGCAGGTGTCCACCAGCAACACTGCTCATCTTCGTTGGCAAGTACTCAAAGTCACCATCGTAGGCCACGTCGTTCCATGCGGGGGCGACGCTGCGAATCAGGATGGCGCCCAGAAACCAGACGGTGAGGATGATCCACCAATATCGGGTGACTTGCTTTGCCCAGCGATACGAAATGGATTCGTGCATTCGCTGCGTGGGGTGGGTTGAGAGGTGAAAGGGGCGGCGGCTGGACCGGGTTAATGTAGCAAGAACACCCTGTCCTGTCGGTTGGGTGATTGCAATCCCGCGATACGCTTTGAGCCAGAAATACTCGATATTTTCCCCAAGGGCGGGGATTCGGGGGCCGGCCGATCAAATTTCCGATGGACAAGTCTGTTTTGGTGAGGTCGCTTTATCCAATTTAACATCGTGCCGGTCACGCATGGCCGCGGCATCGCATCGATTACGCTCGATCAAATTCGCTGTCTGCAATAGGGCCTGCTTCGCTGTTTGCAACAGAGACTGCACCGATGTGTTCTGGATAACGAGGGGCGACGGTGGCCGTTGTCGCTGGAGAGCAACAGCAACTAATCCTGTGCTAAATGGCGTCTGATGCGCTTTGAAGATAGTAGATAACAGAGCGAGTAATCTCGCGTTGTTATTTGTAACGGTCTGGACCAGGAATGAAACGGTCCAATGAGCTCAGGTCGGCTTCATTCGATTCGGCGAATTCGTGTCCAAGTACTGCAATCTGGTTAGCTGCTGCGGTCAATTGTGATTCGTTGTTCAGTTGCAACTTGATCGATTTGAAAATGTCGACGATTTGCCGTAACTGGGGGGAATCAATTTTTGCATCGATGCTCGCTATGCGTGCGCCAGCGCGAGAGGCGCGTTTTGCCGATGTCACCCCGAAGGTCGCTTTTTCGGTAGCGATCGCTGTCGCTCTCAGGCTTGCTTCTAATTCAGCAATCATTCCTGCAACGAACATCAGGCGAAGTCGTTCGGGAGAACTGACTCGGTTGCTTTTCCCATCTGATGTCAGAAAGTTGTGGCGAATTAGCCCTTGGCTCCACGAAACAAATTCAAATTCAAGACTCCCTGCAGAGTGTCCACCGATATTGACCAACTCTTCATCAGCGGTTGTGTGGCAACGCAGGCAACTCTGGGCCACCGCGTAAACATTTTTTGGGTTTCGCATGCCCGCTTTGACACTTTCAGCGATTCGTTTGGAACGATGGGCGGGGCTTTCGTCCGAGCTGGTAAGACCCTCTCCACCAAAATCATGATGGACGGCAAGCCAGTTCTTTGCGGCACCATGACAGGACTCGCAGGAGACACCGGAAATTACATGGAGAGCTGTTTCGGGAGTTTGTTGTTGAGTGTAGTGGCAGGCGACGCAGCGGCCTGAATTCTTGATCGAGTTCAGACCAAGTTTTGAGGCGATCGCTTTTGCTTCTGGACGCCGGTGCAATTCGTCGAGAGTTGTCGCGTGTGGGGTCTTCTTCCAAACTTGAATATCGGCAGCGTGGCACTTGATGCAAGCTTCATTCCCTACAACCAGATTCGGATCGGCAGGTTCGGCTGCCCCTAGATTTAAACTTTGGCTGCCGGGATCCGCCGACGTTGCGGCGGAGCTAATGATTGCAGCGATTGCCACCGGGAGAAGTAATACGGTGAATGACCAACCAAGTGCAGTTTTCATGCTGAGAAATGTGTCGAAGTGCGTAGGATTCCGAATAACCCGAAAATTCGGAGTGAGGCGCAAGTACGCAAACGTCCCCTGCCTTAGGAAAACCCTACGTCATTTCTGAGTCAAAGCGGCTTGCGACAGAGGAAAGATTGAAAATTGGACAGCAAAAAAGCCGGCTTCCTAGTGAAGTCGGCTTTCTAATTCAGCGGCGAATTCGCAGGGGCATGTTCGGGTAGCCTCGGCGTTACTCGAGAATCCTTTCGACCTCGCTCATGACCGCGGCTATGTCGACCTTTTCAGATGTGAACGTGTGTGTCTTCACCACTTGGCTGTCTTTTGCAACAACGACCGTTACGTCAGCATCGGCCGGCAGCTTGTAGTTCAATGGACCCGTTTTAACCTCTTTTGCTACCACGACCGGCACGTGCTCGACTTTTGCTGCCGCAGCAACTTCCCCAGCAGCGGCTTTCACGGCGGGTGTGCTGTCTCCCATCATGGTCACGAGGCCCTTGAGACGCCTTTTTCGATTTGAAAACACGGCTCTATCAATCCGCTTTACCAATTCAGTGACACGACCGCCTGTTCGGCGGGCAAAGACCATGACCATCGGGCTGGATCCGTAGCGACAGCGGTAGCAGAGTTGCTCGCCGGGTTGCACACCGTCACCTTCAGCTCCCGCCACTTTCGTGACATAGAAAACGCCAACCGAATCACCCTGCCGCAAGGAAGAAGGCTTTTGAGCCGGTTTTGTGAGCTCATTTGGCATTTGGCCATACGCAGGAGACTCGCACAGCGCTGATAGCACCGAAAACGCGACGAAAACAGCGATCATGCGTCCTGAGGACATTGATAACATCTGATTTGTGTTCCGCAATGTTAGGATTTGACCGTTGGCGAAGTTCAAAATTTCACGATCAGTAGTCAAAACAGAGCTCGGGAAGCAGAGCCAGCATCATGCAGTGGCCTCACCGAGGGGTCGGAATTATGCACTCGATTTCGAATCTGAACACCCCTTCCGAAAAGAATGGACCGAAACAGCTTGATTAGCTGCCTTCCTGGACGCGATTGTCTCATTGTGTAACCGCTCATGCCTGCTGCAAATCCACCCCCAAATAGCGTATTTGCAACGTGCCAACCTTGTTGAGAGAACTTGTATCTCTCTAGGGTGAGTCACGGACCTGTTTGCAGGGTGTGACAAAGTGGACCGCCCAAGTCACACTTCCCCAGCGGGGGGCAGGTGGCCCGCGACGGCTTCCGCGATGTTTGCCGAGACAGTTTGTTCAGGGGATCGAGATGGAGTCGAATTCGACCAATGTGCCCACGGGACCTTGGAGCCTCAACTCAAGTTCAGTGATCAAACCTTGCCATCCTTCATTTCCAGACAACGGAATGGAAACAGTTGTCCATTGGCCGCCCTTCTTGACTGGGATCTCGCCCACAATTCCGTTCGACGCTTTCTTGCTGTCGGAAGTTGCAACTAGCCGTAAGACGATGTCGTGATCTGCGCGAGCGAGGATTGTAAATTCGCCTCGATTTTTTTCAGCGGAAAGCTTGAGTCCGCGTCGATGCAAACTCGATTCCTGTTTGCCAAGGGTAAAGTCAAGATAACCCTGGGCACCTGCGATATTGCCGAGGTCAGGTGAGCCAGTCCAGCCTTCTGTCTGCCAACCACCACAATCAAATGTGAATAGCATCTTGCCGTCCGAAGGATCGCGTCCATTTACCTTTTCCCATGTATCTGAGAGACCGTCGCCGTCGTTATCGACACGGACTACCTCGTACTCAGGATTCACGCCTGTTCCCCATTTGTGTTCCTGTCCTTGGTAAGCAATTTCTTCATCCGATTCTTCGCCTGCGCCAGCATCGCCCTGAGCAATCCACTGCTCGAGGAGTGATCGGTGTTTCTTAAGTACTGCCGCGTGTTTCGGGTCAGTTGCCAAGTTATTGATTTGACTTGGGTCCTCGATGACATCGTAAAGTTCTTCTGCTGGTCGCTCACCAAAGTAAATCTCACTCAACTTGGCTGGCAGTGTTTCATTTGCATACATTTCCCTGAGATTTTGAACGTAGTCCTTGGAATCCCGGTACTGTGGTTGCAGCAGAATTCGATCAGTTTTGAAATTGCGAGTGTATCGATATCGGTGGGTGCGGACTGTGCGTACCCGATCAATGGTGTGGTCGAGTCGGTCTTTGGCTGCGAAAACGGAGCTGCGCGGAACGAGTTTTGAGTCAAACAGATTTTGCCCTTCGTACCAGTTTGGGCGAGGGACTCCTGCCCATGCCAAGGTGGTTGCTGACAGGTCCAATAAATTCACCAAGTCGTCACGAACAGCACTTGCCGGAACGTAAGGCGCTGGACCAGCCATGATAAAAGGAACACGGAGGCCACCTTCAGTCGGCATCTGTTTGTGGCGGACCAAGTTGTTCGCGCCGTGGTCACCGAAGTAGACAACGATGGTGTTGTCGGCGAGTCCTGACTCCTTCAACCCTTTGAGCACGTTGCCGATGAAGTCATCGTCTTTTCGGATCGCGTCATAATGCTGGGCGACAACGGATCGATAAAGATCATTTTGGGGATAGTCGGGAGGAACCGTGACCGTTGCTGGGTCGACCTTGCGAGACGCGGGGAATTTGGTGGTATTGTTCTTGCCCCCTGCTGTCTGGATCTGCCCAAAAAACGGTTGGTTCTTGCTCAATTTCTCCCATGGAATTTGATGCCTTTGATTTTGTTCCAGAGAATAGGTCGCGGGATTGTCCCAGACGAAGTTGTAGTCGGTTTTCCCGAGGTTGAATGTGAAGTAACCACTTTCCTTCACTAACTGCGGAAGCAGTTTCATATGGTCAGGCAGGTGTAGCTTTGCTGGCCCTCGAGATGATCGATGCTCGTGAGCATTAAAGCGAATCTGGTTTTGGCCGCCCATCAATGCAGAACGGCAAGCCGAGCAAACCGGGGCTGGGACAAAAGCACGAGAAAAAAGCACGCCCCGCGCTGCTAGTGAATCAATGTTGGGAGTCGCACCTTGATTGATCGGGTCACCATAGCAACCCATCCACGGCGAGGTGTCTTCGGCAAAGAGCCAAAGAATATTCGGCCGACTTTTCGCTTGGGAACCCTTCGATGATCCGTCTTGACCGTACAGATCTGAGGTCTGCGAGAAGGCAAGAAATGCGAAGGCTAGCAATAGAGTAGCAGTGCCATGGGGATGGATTTTTTGTTGCATGATGTCAAAGAATGCTAGGTATTGAGTCAGGGCCGAGATCATAGGATATCTCAACCTTGTCTTTCCCAATAACGAAAAACTGGTTTTGGCGGTGTTCTTGGTCGGTTTATCGCTGTCAGGCTTCGCCATGACTAAAGTTGATTGGTATCAAGGACCGATCCTCAACAGGTACGCCCGCATTGTAACCGTTGCTGGGGACGCTTCACTCTCAATGTCGAAGTTGTCCGTCATTGTGCATTTGATTCGCCAGAGGTCGGCCATGCGATTGAAATACGAATGTCGCCTGCGACTGATTGTTTTGCCCAACCTGACTGGCATCATTGTATTCGCCTGTTCTGTATTCGCCTGTTCGCCATTGCTTTTGGGACAACAGGTCAAGCGTTCTGGCCGTAGTGGTTCGCTGCCTGTCGAACGGTCGGCACCTGAAGCAGAGCAACCTGCAATGCAGATTGCAGCGAAGCCTCTTGCCTTTCCCGTGGAAATCGACGGAACGCTTCAACGACTGCTGGAGGATGGTCCGCGAGATGGTGTAACGCAAAACACTAACTCTGGCTCTGTCGACCAGATCACACCAGAGTCAGTGGCAGGAAAACCGACAACTGGACTGACAGTCGAATCGTTAGAATTTATTGCGACGAAGTCGAATCCTTCGATTCTGCGAGCGAG
>Ga0315331_10004657_pt1 | contig 10308 bp, 10 predicted proteins | sample M160m34915metaG_FD_203456 | JGI IMG/M metagenome (GOLD analysis project Ga0315331, IMG submission 203456) | Ammonia-oxidizing marine archaeal communities from Monterey Bay, California, United States - M1 60m 34915 | ecosystem: Environmental > Aquatic > Marine > Intertidal zone | place: USA... | reverse complement strand
CTTGCATGACCAGCACCGACAGACACGGTTATTGATGAGCCAGTTCCTACGGGTTGATGTGCCATTTATACAAACCTTATAGTATTAAAATTCATTTACTAGTTATTTATAATTACTCTTCTTCCTCTGTTTCAACTTCCGTTGTAACTTCTGTTTCTACTTCTAAAGCAGCATCAACTTCAGTTTGAGTAGGTGCATTATCAGAATTAAAAACACCAGATGCCACAGAAGGACGATATTCATCAACTCTACTTGCAGATTTAGCGTATAAAAGATCTTTTATCTTATCGCTAACCTGTGAGGCTGAATCATCCGAAGCAATCATATCCATAAGTTCATCCATAATTATAGTGTCAAATGAGTAACTGTAAACTATTTAGACACTATTTATTGTGACTTAAAATTATACTCAAGTATAATCTTATATAAAGTATCTTTCATAGCAACCATTTTCTCCTTTTCACCCTCAACATCTTTTAGATTTTTGGGATACATTCTATCCACATAGTAAGAAACGGCTGTATGTAACAACCGAATATGCCTTACATCCCAATCTACTTTTAAAAATGGTCTGCCAGCCTCATCTTTTTGGGGCTGATCCATGTCCATTATATCTCTCCGCCTTTAGGTTTAACTGTATTTGTATCCAAAGTTGTGGCTTTACTATCTACATCCATAGATCTGAGTGCAGCATCTGGTTCACCACCAGCACCATTATCACCAAGTTCTCCTTCCATTGGCATTGGTCTTAATCCACCACTACCCTCTGGATCTAACATCATTTCAGCAGGATCAGGAATAGTTCCATCCTCTATTTCTTTTTCTATCAGTTTATCTTGTTCGATAATTTCTTCATCAGTTTGACGAAGTACCTTACGTCTAACCCAATCTTGAGAATAATATCTACCAATATATGGTTCTGTGGTAGCAAGTAATGCTAATCTCTCATTCTGTAATTCTGTTTCTTTTAATTCAGCAAAATGATTATCATATAAGAAGTCATATTGAATATGCTCACTCATTACTTCCCAATCTTCTGGGGTAACTACATTAGTTAAAAGTAGTTGAGTTTTAAGCATATCAGTGAACATATTTGAGAATCTCTTTCTCAAACGTCCTACAAACTTAGCAAATTTAACTTCATCTCTTAATATCTCAGAGGATCTTCCCAGATTGAATCCTCCTTCTCCATCCATTCTTGATGTGGGTACATTGAGCGACCTATATAATTTCTTTTTGAAGTACTCAATATCCGTGATTTCACCAAGGTTTTGGCCTCCAGGAAGAGTAGAAATTTCAGTGCCACGACCTCCTTCCCTTCTAGGGAGCCAGAAATCTTCAAGCATTGCCATGTACTTCTTGTCATCACGGATCTCTCCTGTATCAGCGTTGTATACAAGTTTATTCCGATATCTCATCATCACGTCACGGAGGTATTGCTCTGCTTTAACCTTCGGTAAGTTTCCTACATCAATGTAGAAAATCCTGCGCTCTGGAGCACGGGATAGTCTATATATAACCAAACTATCCTCAATCATCCTTAATTGATTGAGAGATTTAATTGCTTTATGTAAATATGAGAGAGTAATACCTTTATTTCTATCAACCAGACCTGAAGTCACATAAGTAATTGCATCCTTTGCAATCTTAATTCCAGCATTTGCTCCCATTGCGCCTGGACTTCCAACTGGATATGTCTGCTTAGGATTGTATATAAAATATTCTTCCAACTTTGGAAATTCATATTCCATTGGATTATCTTGTGTCATATTAGTGACACGATACTTATCATCTTTATTTTTCTTCTGTTGTTTTACATAACGCATTTTCATTGCGTCAATATATCTTATCTCCTGTAAACCTGCTTGTGGATTTTTTAAATCAATAATTTTATGATAATATAATCTACCATCTACATACCAATTCCTATAAATCTCATGTGCTTTTTTATCAAAATCCATTAAATCTTTAATGAATTTAAAAGCATTTCTAACTTTCTTCTTTATACCATCACTAGCATTAAGATTATCTAAATTAATTTCTACTGGAGTATCATTAGTATCTGAAACCAATGCTTCACTTATAATATCTTCTATAGCACTATCAGCTTCTGGATGAAGTGACATTTCACGATATCTTTTAACCAATTCAAATTCAGTTTTATATACTCCTTCAATATCAACATAAGAACCAAAAAAACCACTACTCAAAAAGTGATCATTCCCGTCCTCCTGATTGGGAGGAACGGGAGAGACCGCACTTGGGGGTAGTGATTGTTCGTCGGTGTCCTCTATCGAGAACCCAAAGAGTTTTGCCATGATTACGAAACTTTCTTACTATTTAGTTAAGATCGTCAGGTCACTTAATCCTTAAAATTAATTGACTGAACTGCAAACTCAACAGTGAACTCCTCTATAGTATCACCTGTATCGTAAGATAAGTCAATAGCTGACACATTTGTTGGAAATATATCAACAAATTCATATTCTTTTAACGCTACATTATTTGCACCGCCAGCATTTTTACTTGATTTTTCAGATCCTCTACCAAGTTGAATGACTTTTGCATTAGTCATATAATCATTGGGGTTGGTTGTACCCATATTATCATTTAAATTGGCAATCTGTTGTGTCCAATTTTCAAAAGCAGTTCTAAATCTAAAGTCTTCATCGTTAATTACAGTTACAGTCCAAGTATCAATTGTTCTGTCACCTGCAACTTTAAAAATACGACCTCTAAATGGGATATCAATAGCAGCAATGTTTTGAGCAGGTAGAGATGCTGCTTTACACATGAAACTAAAGATTTCTGCATCCCATTGAGATACAACATTAGTAGGTAGAGTGGTGAATTCTACCTCAAATAGATTAGGTCTTGCACCACCACCTAGCAGTTTAGACTTAAATTGCGATATATTCCTATTAGGTTTTGGTTCTAGTGCCATTGGTTAATTCCTCCTGTTTATATTTAGAGTTAGAACTTAAACTCTACCTGCGACTTCCTCGAAGCTAACGCCAGTGCGTGTAGCAACGAAAGTCAAGGTAATGTAATTGATAGACTTCGCAGGCTTCAGGAAGATGTCTGCTCGGAACTCATTATTATCAATAACATCAGGTGTATTATTTGTGGTGTCACAAATAACGAGGAATCCATATAATCCCCTCTTAGCCTGTATGTCACGTAGATAAGGTTCCACAATATTGCGGAAGTTTGCTCTTGTTAACTCATCGTTGAGTTCAAAGAGTTGAGCCTGTGCTGCTTTTTCAAGTGCTTGCTCAATTGTAAGGAATAAACGACGAACGTTAATTCTATCAAATGCTGATGCATATCCAAGTGCAGTCTTATCACCGAAGAGAAGTGTTCCAATACCAGGTGTGGTAATGAAAGAGTTAATTCTTTGAGGATAAAGTCTGTCTCTTTGTGTCTTACTTGGGTTATATGCAAGTTTAACTGCATTGTTTATAACACCTCTTTGCTGTCCAGCAGGTGAGAACCAAGGATAAGCAACTAGATTTGTGCGACACATTAGTCCAGCAACATCACCATTACATGGAATGTAACGGAATTCATTGTTAAATCTGTCGAACATATACTTATAACCACTGTCAAATACACCATAAGATGATGATTGAAGTGGACTGAAGAAGTTAATTACATTCTCAGTCTGAGTCTCAGTATTAGTGATGTTAACAACATTTGCCCTATGTGGACTAATTGTTGCCATACAATCCTTTCTTTGTCCAGCAATTGAAAGCAATTGATTTGCTTTTGCTTGAGAATCGGATTCTGTATCACAACCTGGACCCATGATGAGATAATCAACTTGAACTTCATCCTTATTGGAGAATAATCTATATGAAGTCATTAGGTCTGCTAATGTAGCACTCATTCCACCTTTTACTTCTCCAGATGGAATTGAACCATAATCTTGTCCATATAGAAGTTTGTAACTTACGTTACCTAATGCTGAGAAAGTAGCACCTTGTGCATCTACACCCCATAAACCATCTCCAGTTGTAACAGGAGTGAATACAGTTGAGAATCCAGTTGCTAATGGTGCAGTTCCGAAGTAAGCATCTGCAGCAGCTGATGGGTTCTTACCAGCATAAAGTTTATCTGAATAAAGTGCCAAATGATCCTTATAGTAGGATTTCTGTGGTGGATTTACTGCGGAAACTGCATCCTTTGCTTTAGAAAGGTTGAGATGCTTTTCAAGAATGTTTCCTTTGATTCCAGTAAGTCTACCTTCATCATCAACTAGAACAACGTGCAATCCGTCATTCCTACCTAATCTTTCTTTAACGAAATTACTACTTATTGGTTTAGGAGCTAATGTCTTCCAATAGGTTGTGCTATTATCAAGACCTAATGTTTGCTCATCATACCAGTCAGTAGCAGATCGAATAACAGGATTAGCAGTGTGACCTGTCTTAATACCTGAATTGTTAATAAATTGACATGAGGATGTCTTACTAAATGCTGCTATACTATTACCTTCAGCATAGTCAATTGGATAGTAAGATGTAACACCTGCAATTGCAGAAACTCTTGATGTAATCTTAACATCAATAGTTGACATTGTGTTACCAGTTCCAGTTGCTGTAGAAACACCAGTAATAATACCCTTAAGATATCCAGTGAATCCACCAGTTGTTCCAATACCTGGTATAATTGCTCCGTCTATATTGGCAGTAACACCAAAACCAACACGAGCACCTGCTAGATACAGGTTACCAGTTGAAACACCGATTATTTGGTCTGCTGCATCGTCAATTTGACAAACTCTAAGACCATTTGCCCAAGTTCCTGGGTTCTTTGCAGAATAAGTGAATGTTGCATCACTCTGATGATTGTTTAGATAATCATCATAGTTGTAAATTTGAAGTGTTGTTGTTGATGCGATACCAACACCTGCGTTAGCATTGTTTAGATTATCACCTGCTGTTCTAACAACCTTAAGAACACCACCATATGAAAGGAAAGATGATGCACTCATCCAATATTGATACTGTGCATCTGTTCCTATGGGTGAACCAAAGGTGCTTTGTAATTGCTCTTCTGTGCTAATTTCGATGATATCATCGACAGGTCCAATTTCAAACGGTCCTGCAATAGCACCGATATTGTCTAATACATTATCAGCTCTTCCTACTGTTAAATCAACCTCCCTTACCAGTACTCCAGGAGATAATTGAGGAGTTGCCATGTTGTCTTTCTCCGAGTCTCAGTTTATCTGAAAATATTTATTAAAAGGTGCATTTACAGTGGGGAAACTTGGAGTGAACAGTTACCAGTCTGGATATGACCAATCACTAAAAGGTTTCTTTTTTCTTCTTTCTACTATCCTTCTTATTGTACATATCTTACATTCATATGAATATGAAGATGGAACTGCTCCTCTACTTTTTCTAGTTCTATAAAAACCATCTATTAAATTCTTTTCTTCTTTACATACTCTACATTTTCTATTAACAAGCAATAAATGCCCAAGTTTTAATTGCTTATCATCAAATTCCATCAAGACATATATTCCCACATATGTGACATATCACCATACTCATCACCTGCTTTTGATGTAAACCATCTATCACCATCATCATCAACAAAACTCTCATTATTCATCCCATCATCCATAAAACCAAATGGAGCCATATCTTGTTCTATTTGGTTTTTCTGTTCATCATACAATCTCTTACGAACATCCTGATCAGTAAGTTCTTTAAAGTAATCATTTTGAACCAACCATGCATAGATGACTAAACACATTGCAAGGTCATCATTACAACCCTCTTCTGCCTCAAATGAATTATGCTTCTGAATAAATGTTGTTAATTCAGATATAATCTCATAATCTTTAAATATAATTTTATCTGCTTCAATAAGTGCTTTTAAATTTAATGATCCAATCTTCTTGACAGTCTTGGACATCTTGACTCCCATTTGAGTCTTCTTACCAGAGAACCCTTGTCCAATAACTTGACCTGCTCTACCCCTCATAGATGCCATAAGAAGATTTTCATACTCTAAATCATAGTGAATGATTGATGCTACCTGATCTCCTATATCATTTACTTCACATAATATAAACGCATTATTATATTTCTTTGCTATTTCCCATATTATATTAGGAAACAGTATTGGTTTTATTTCATTATTTCTATACTTACCTACAATCTTATGGGGGAACTCTGTAATATCAATAAGAACAAATGCAGAATAATCTGCTGCTACTCCTCTTGCAACGTCAACAGTCATTAGATAATCATGATCTTTGACTGGATTTTCATATATGTCCAAACCAGCACTTCTGGTCATTGGATTGTCATACACTAAAGTTCTAAGTTTAGATGGACTAATAAGAGTATCAACAGATCCTAAGAACTCACACTCAAACTCAATCTTAAACTGCTGTTCAGATGTATTAGCAATAGTCTGTCTCTTCCACTCATCATCCCTACCAGGAACCTGAGACCAATGAACATCAGTTGGGATATATTCATTCTTTCCTCTTTCTGCATCATGCCAATACCTATAAAAGTGGTTCATACCATGTGGGGTAGAAACCATTATGACTTTAGTTGTCTTACCAGAAGTAATAGTAGGATAAACACTAGAAAAGAAAGCTTCAGCGATGTGATTGGGAACAAAAGCAAACTCATCGAGGAATAGGATATTGAAAGACATACCCCTAACAGCACTAGCAGAAGTAGAAGCCGCCAAGATTTTACTACCATTTTCTAACTCCAAAGAACCTTTATTCCATGATATAATTCCCTGCTGCATCCATCGAGGTAAATTCTCATAAGCAGTCTGAAGTCTACCCAGTAAGTCTCTGGCAGTTGCTGCTTTGTTTGCTAGAATGCCGACATTAACACTATCATTAAAAACAATATAATGTAGTAAGTATGATACCGAAGTAGTAGACTTACCAGTCTGACGAGGCATCTTGCATATATTAAATCTATTCTCGTGGAAATTTTTAATTAATTTCTCTTGGAAGTCATAAGGTGAAAACTGAACAAGTCCCTCATCAAGAGAAACGATCTTCATATAAGTCTTAGCAAAATATACGGGATCTTGAGCACATTTCATAAACTCAAGAATTTGTTCTTCACTGAACTCTTGAGCAACGTTTGCTTTTTTTAGATTGGGGTTACCTAAATAAATGTCATCCATAATTAAGTCATCTCATATTTTCCAAATTGTTTAGGTTGTTGTAAATTCATTTGCTTGTCATGATCTAGGGTTTTCTTAACGAGTTCTAATGTTCTTTCTAATTGATCTACTTTCTTCTCTAAATCTTTAGTTTTTTGATCCTCCGATCTGGAGGAGAGGTTCTCCTGGGTCATAGTCCGAAACTTTGTAATTCCAGAGTTTAGCATTAGGATACACTTTTCTCACTTGATCCTGTACTTCTCTGCGTGAGGGGGTTTTGATGTGGGGGAAAAACATTTGAAGACTGTACTGACTTCCTCTCCACGCCAACATTGCTGTTACTATATTTCCTGTTCTTCTTGGTATGTATGTGGATTCACTTACTCCTCCACCACCATTAGAGCCATTACTCCCACCATTGCTAGAGTGGTTACCACCATTACCATTACCATTTGAACCATTCCCATGTCCGTTAGAAGATCCGTTAGATTTTTTGCCATTACCATTTTTCTTTTTATGATCCTCATCCCTCATTATATAACCACCACGCATTACATGCCATCCTTTGGGGATGGGTTTGCAACATTTACTATCATTACAATAGTATTCGCCTTGGGGACACTTTTTCATAAAAAGAGACAGACTCTGTATGTTTATTTATGTTACTTTCAACTTATCAGCTTACTGTGAGAGTTTTTGAGATCTTAAACACAGTGGAATCTGAGGATGTTGGAGTTGCTAAAAGTCTTAAGTTTCCACTATTAATATCTGCATCAAACGTAGCAAGATTTACTCCAGTCTTTATAGTTCCAAATTCTGAAAGATATGCATTAGTCCCATCATGCAATACATTAATGGTTGTCATCTGATAAACAGACCCTCTTGTTATTTGCACTTGATATTGTGCTGACCTGTATGCTGAAGCAGTAAAACTATCTACAGATGCTTGAGATGTGGAGGTCTTTGTAGATGATGCACTTTCAATTCTTAGAACAGCAGGACTACCAAAATCAACACCACTTCTAGCAGTTATAAGACCAACAACATCTATATTAGTTACATCTTCATATGTAAGAGTTCCTCCAATAGTTACATTACCAGTGAATGTGGCAGCAACACCAACTACATCCTGAACAGTAATACTAGGAGTTCCTGAAAGAGCTTGTGAAGTAGTTGATATACCTGCTGTTTTTGCGTATCCAGCATTGGTTGCATCAGTAGCAATTCCTGCAGTTATTGCATATGTTGATATTCCTGCAGTTATTGCATATGTTGATATTCCTGCAGTTATTGCATATGTTGATATTCCTGCAGTTATTGCATATGTTGATATTCCTGCTGTATTAGCATATCCAGTATTACTGTCAACAGACTCAAATACAAAGCTCTTACCTTTAGGTTGAGATGTATCTAACCTAAGATACATTCCATTATATGCACTTAAATTAGTAGCAACACCAACAATATCATCAAGGTATTGAAGTTTGGTTTCTCCACCACCACCAAATGATGCTAATTGTTGTTGAACCCTATTAACAAATAATTGATAATTTTCTTGTAACTTTTCATAGGTTACAAAATTTTGATTTAGAGGAGTTAAAGGATCTTCATTATCAGTATTTGGTGGTTCAGTTAAAAGATTCTCTTGCAAATCTTGCTTCTGAGTTTCTTTTATTTGATCTACGATTTCCCGTAATTCTTTTATATCAATCTCAAATTTATCATTTAATTTTCCAATCTCTTCATCATAATATTTTACTTCTGGTATATTGGTAATCTTCTCTTGTAGTTCGTTAAAATACTCTTTTAGAGAACCTGTAATGACATTTTGAGATTCAATATTTTTAGTATTAAATTCCTTTATTTTTTTCTCAATATTCTCCTTTAGAAGATTATACTGTCCTAATATTTGTTTCTTTAATTTCCTATCATCATCCTTTAGATGAAGTCTATACTCATATATCTGTTCAGAAGATTTCTTTAATTCTTCATATATCTTTTCACTAGTTTCTTTTAAATCTGTCTTTAGATTATCAATTTCAACTTTTTTATCAAAATCTTTTACTTCAACATTTTCTGAAAATTGTTGAATTTCATAATTAAACTTATCTTTTAGAGAATTTAACTCATCATCATAATTTGGAATATTGGATACAAATTCCTTTAATTCAGAAAAACTTTCTTCTAAATTACTTACTTCTTGATCATAATATTTTACTTCTGGTAGATCAGATATTGTTTGTTTAACCTGATCTATTTCTTCATCATAATACTTTACTTCAGGAACTACTGGTATCTCAGAGCGTAACTCTTCAATAGTTTCTGATATTTTTTCAAGGTCATCATCATAATATTTTATTTCTGGGATATCTGGTATATTATCTCTTACCTCATTAACAAGACCAACTAATTCCTTCCACTCAGGTCTTTTGATAATATCAATAAATTCATAATCTCTAAATTGCATTTCAGGACTATAATCCTGAAAAGAAACACCACCAGTAATTTCAATATCCTCTTCTTCTACTACTTCTTCTTCCTCAATATAATCTTCAACAGTTGGTAAATTCTCATCAACTATTTTATCTTCTACTGAAGGTAAATCTGGTTTTTCGTATATTACTTTCTCTTCTAAATCTACGACATACTCTTCAACAGAAGGTAATTCTTCTACATCTTTCTCTTCTGTTATAAATTCATCGACTGATGGTAATTCTACAGTATTCTCTGTAAAATCATCCAACGACGGCAATTCGTCTTTCGGCATTTTATGAGTATGTTAATACTTTAGGATTTCTCTCCTCTTTTTATTTATTCTGTTCTTTGGTTCCGTTTTTCAAAAGCTTAGCAAGTTCTGCTGTTGAACCAACAAATAATGCATTATTAACAGTAGATGGACCTTTTTGTTGTGTCTCTTCTTCTACGTCTTTAAGTTTTTTCTGAAGATCCATTAACTTATCAGTAGCATCAGAAACACTCTTAATTAACTGTCCTGCTACTTCATATGCTCTTGGCATTTCACTATCCTGTGCTAGTTCAAGAATACCATTAATTGCCTCCTGACCTTTCTCTATGATGCTATAAAGATTTCCACGAGTATACTCATAGTCTTTAGTTATATCATCTTTAGTGAACCTGTCTGGTCTGTTTATA
>Ga0315331_10004656_pt1 | contig 10310 bp, 8 predicted proteins | sample M160m34915metaG_FD_203456 | JGI IMG/M metagenome (GOLD analysis project Ga0315331, IMG submission 203456) | Ammonia-oxidizing marine archaeal communities from Monterey Bay, California, United States - M1 60m 34915 | ecosystem: Environmental > Aquatic > Marine > Intertidal zone | place: USA... | reverse complement strand
CTGGAGTTCCGCCCAGGATCCAGGGGATTTCTCCGTCGACAGCCGGCTTGGCGACCTCGATGCTGTCAACCGTGATGGTCTGCGATCGTTCCCAGTTCTTGCCGGTGACATCGGTGGCCACCAGGGCGCATTGCCATTTGCCAGCTTCTCCCGGTGTAAAGGAGCCGTGCCACGACCAGTCCCCCCGCTGGGTAAGCGGCTCGCGGATGGTCTTTCCGGAGGGGCTGGTCCAGGTGCAGGAGACGGATTTAACCAACAGGGCCGAGTCGTAGGCCAGTACGACCAGGGGCTGACGGTCAGCGTGGGTTTGTGTTCCTGGGGCCAGTAGTTTCAAACGTTTATACTGTCCGGAGACGCGCAGTTGCGAGGAGACTTTCCGTTCTGCATCGACAAATGTCCAGCGATAGGTCCGCGAGTAGGCGCCCCAGTCACCTCCACGAGCCGGGGCACTGTTCATCACCGGGATCCCCTGTCGGCTGCCGGCATGAACCACGTGGTAATGCGCGCCAATTTGTGCAATGACATTGATCCCTTCTTTCTTGCGTTGGTCGAACCAGGCCGGATCAAGTGGGTAATGTGAGACAGCGATTACCGGGGTTCCTGGGGCCAGTGATTTCAGGTCGGCCGTGATCCAGTCCTGTTGTCGTATCTTGGCCGGGGATTGCAGGTAGCCAGTCTCGGTCACCAGTTGGATAAAGTGGACACCGCCGTAGTTCCAGGAGTAGTAGGGTGGGCCAATGCGTTGTTCGAAGCTGACCGTGCAACGTGGATCGAGGCAGTTGCCGTCGTGGCCACCAAATCCCTCGTAGACCGGGATTTTTGAAGAGCGGCGAATGTAATCGTACATGTCCCATTCAAACTGGCTGCCGTTCATCGTCAGGTCACCGGCGGTAACCAGGAACGCGGGGCCGCCTGGTGCTGAGGTGATCTGGGCGTAATCCTTGGCGGTCGGGAGCATCTGGTGGTGGGCGGTAAACTGGCTGTCGCTGCTGGAGATAAACCAAAACTCTTTTTTGGCTGATTTGGGATCGGCCTGCAGGCCGAAACTGATCGAATATTCGGCGCGGTTTTCGTCGTAGGGAATGCGAACGTAAAAGCTGCCTGTCAGCCGATAGCCATTGGGCCGGGTGAGCGTGATGAAGCGATGGTGAGGCTTGTCGTCAAACCGGAGGACGAAACTGAATTCGCCATTACTGCCCGTCTGTTCCAGTCGCTGGCAGTCGCTGACGGTGATGTTAGCCAGTCCTTTTTCGTTGGCCTCCTGCTTGCCATTTCCATTGGTGTCCAGAAACGCCTTGCCCTGGATGGTGGCAATGCGAGGGACGGCCTCTGCCAACGGCGGTTCGGGACGCTGGGGAATCAGCTTTTGTACCTTGGCCAGTTCCTCGCTGCTAAAGCCTCGCAGTAAATCGGTGGTTGTGGTCAGGGGAGGCTCGTTGAGCACCGGCCCGGGGGCATTCTGTGACTGAGCTTGCAACGCAGGAATGCCGGCCATTAAGAGCACGATTACCTGGATGCGATGTAGAGAATGATGGGTTCTCATAGGAATTTGTCCCCGTGGGATGGATGGTCGTCCAGGGCCCTGAGTTGCTGGAATCATGTGTTGCTCGCAGGGGCCTGGTGGCGCACGAAGTGCCAGCGAGCAGCGGTGCTGATTCTAACATGCTTTAACCAGGCGTGTTTGCGGTGAAAGAGAAAAACCGATGTCGCCGGGTAGCCAGGAAGATTAACGCCACTACAACAGGTGATGTTATGGTCGTGACGAAGCAAGGCCCTCCTGGAGGGTCTGTCCCAGGTTCAACGTGATGACCTGGCCATCAACTTCTACCAGGGCCAGTCGCGTCTGGATATCGATGACCCGAACCTGGTGGGCAGTGATCTGGAGGGTGTTGCCCCGGTGGAGCACCTGGGTATCCTGGCTGGGCCCAGTGGAGAACCAGGCTGTGGCCTTACCAGCACCATCAAAGGTGATCGCGGTGAGCATCACGGCGCCTAGTGTTTCCGCCGCGTCCCTGGAAAAGATGTTGCGACGAACAATCGACAGGTAATCCTTCAATTCGCGTTGGCCCAGTCGTCCCGCGTTGCCGCTGGAGAGTTCATCTTCTCGCTCGCAACCGGCGAGGGCCAGGGCTTCAATGCTCATGATGACATCCAGTTGGCTACCGCCAGCACGCGGGGTCAGGGTCATGGAGCGAATCTTGTGCAAGTGGCCGGCCTGGTAAAATTGATAGAGAAAGTTAGTGACTTGTTGCAACGTACCACGCCCCCTCACGGCGAAAGGATAACGGGTATAGATTGTCCGGTTTTGACCCGAGGTACGACTTTTCCTGGAAACAGGCACGGGGGGGGCCGCATCAATCCCTGGTTGCGTTAGCTTGACGGTTTTGACCAGGTTCAATAGCCAGTCCTGGTAGCGAGACTGGGCCAGTTCCTGGCGATAGGGAAGCGAGTATTGCTCGAGCGTTGCCAGCCTTTCAGGTGCCTCTTCGAGGGAAAAAATTAAATCCTGGGCCTGGTTGATTTGCTGGTTGAGCTTGTTGGCTTCACGTTCCGCCGTGCGGGCGGGACCAGCGATCAGGTGCCGGTAGGCCATGTCACCGAAATAGAGGACTCCCACGGCGATCATGATCGTCAGCAGGAAACGAGTTCGACTATTCATCAGCCTGGCCCCCTGTTGCACTCGGGACCGTTCCAGGTAACTCGCTTTGCTTCGGCGACTCCAGTGGAACTGTCGGGGCCTTGAACGTAACACGCGTGTCGAAAGTCCAGGGAAGTTGTTGTTTCTCGTCACCACCGCTGACACGCTTACTGCTGACCGAGTGTTTGTGAGCGCGGATCGCAGCCTCCAGTTCCGAAATCACCTCCGGGGAGCGTACCTGGACAGCCAGGTCAATTAGCCCGTTTCCGCGGTTGTCGCTGGACATGGTGATCTTCCGAATGAGTGCCTTGTCGGGGGCTGGTAAGCTCATGGAGAGTCGTTGGAGTTCATTGAGCCAGGTAATATCGTCTTGCCGCCATTGCTTAACGTCCAGGACACTGTCCTGGATATTGAGTACCTTGTTCGCTCGCTTGATAAGTTGGTTGAGTTTTGCCTTCTGGTCGGTGATAGATTCTTCTGCTTGCCGTTGGTGACTGATGGACAGGTAGCCGGCTGCAAGCAGGAACGCTGCCACGGTGGCTCCGGCGAAGGCAAGCTTCCGCCAATGACTGCGAGCCCGGGGCGGTTGCCGTGGATGAACCATGTCGACCGGAAGCTGGCTGGCCTGGTGGGCCGAGGCGATTCCGATCAGGTTCGCATAGCGACATGACTGGTCAATATCCGCCTGCAGGACGACCAGTTCCAGTGGGTTGATGATCGAGACCTCGGTTGCCAGTGATTGGGAGAGTGACTGGGCCAGCTTTTTCTGGTCGCTCATGTCACCGACGAGATAGATTTGAACCGGGGCATCTGTGGCGACGTGAGCCACCGCGAGCGTGCGACGGATTTCTGCGGTCAGCCGTTGCGGCTGAATGGGTACGTGGGGATCCGGGGCCGGCAGGGAACGGAAAAGGATCGCCTGCTGATCGACCAGCACGGAGAACTCGATGTCATAATCCGAGATCGAGATGGCCAGTGCCGTGGAAGCCGGCGCGGGTACGAGTTGCGCCAGCAACTGGGCTGACCCCAGGCCACCGAACGTGATTCCGAGCAAGTCCATCTGGACAGATTTGAAGCTCTCGGTCAGTTGCTCGACAAAGGATGTCTCCACGGAGAATGCCAGGACACTGGTGTTGTTGTCCGTTTGGGATGTGACCAGGAAATCCGTGGTGCGAGGCGTGGTGTTGTCTTCCAGTTCAAGGGCGATTGCATTGCCAACCAGTTGGGCGATTTCTGCTTCCGTTGCCGGTGGCAGGGTGAGGTCCGAGACATCCATGTGGGATCGTGGCAGTAGCAGGACAACGTTTCGACAACGAATGTCGAGCTCCGCCAGGTGTTGCTGAAGTTGCTCGGCGGGAGGTGCGTCTGGCGTGAGTTCCAGCGAATCTGCTGAGACGACTACCGGGCGAGAGGATCCCGTGTCCACGACCATGTAGCGGCAGGTGGGAGATGTCCACTGAACAAAAAGAACAGTCTTCGGCGGTTTGAATCGATTCCACATATCATCATTCTAATTAGTGGTCGTTCGGAAATCGTTGCTTCTGGGCCATTTAATTGGCGATAATTCGCGAAAATGCACCCTGTTAGCAGAGGGGCCGGTCGCATCGATGACGGCTTCACAGCGGTAGAGGGAATCGGTCCCGGTAGATTGTCCCTGGAACTCGGCACGGAATACATCCCCACCAGCGTTCAGGTAAGGCAGTAGTTGTCGCATCTCCTGCTGGTTAACGATACCCTCGGCCATTAACCAGATGGGATGATAGCGAAGCGGTGCGCCACCATCCGCGATCGATCGAGCAGCCATGATTTTTTCGACCAGTGATTGATCCATGCCCGGGATGGCCAGCAGAACACCAGGGGAGGCGGCATTGATATTAATGCGGCCTGCCACGCGTTTCGCTTCTTGAACGGTTGCCTGGTCAAAAAGAGCAGGTAACTGTGTTGGCATGAGTGCCGGATCACTGCGAAACGGACTAAGGACATTCACCGTCTTCCCATCCTGGGGGATCTCGATACTGGCATCGATCAGGTCCAGGATGCTCTTGATCTGGAATCCTGCTGGTTGCGTCAGGTCCAGCGTGATTTGCTGTGATGATATCCCGGCGGTTGTCGCTTCGCCCTTGCCGTACTGCCGGTAGAGCACGATAAACTGTGCCCATGGTAAGGGCATGCGCTGAACCAATTGCTGGTAGAGTAGACCCAGGTCGGAACCATTCAGGAAAATGCGTGGGACACCATTTCGAGAGTGGTTTCTTTCCGCGCTGTAGAGCGTCAGGTGTTCTTGCCAGGCTGCCAGTGTCGCATTCAGGTCGGTAGGTGAGTTCCGGTTGTCCGGTCGCCTGCCGTCCGGCCGATTATCCTGGATACGATCATCCTCAAGCGATTCCTGGACCCCCCGGACCAGCAGGAGTTCTGCCAGGCTTGCTGGCAGACGGTTGCGTGGCTGCCAGCGTTCATAGTCCGCAGCCTCGGCGCCGTAAGCCCTGGCCTCGGAGTCCGAGTCGATCCAGTCCAGGATTCCATCGGCAACCTCGGGAGTCATTCCTGGTATTCGCAGGAGTGTTTCGTGTGCGGATCCGGGAGCGATCCTGTCCCACTCGATCAGCATTCCCAGGTGAACCTTGGTTGATTCGTCACGCGCTGAGGGGCCCTGGGAATCCTCGGTACTAACAGGCACAGGACTAGTGACCAGGAATCGTGGGCCATCGACCTGGTCCCCGGGTTGCTGGGGGTCCAGCAAGATACCGGCTCCCGGATCGGTGACGTTGCTGCGTTCGATCAGTGATTGACGTTGTTGCCGCGGTGCTTCCAGGATGGCCGATAACCAGTCCATGGCGGACCATGCCGCTTGTCGGGCAACCATCTGGTCACCACCGCTGCGAGCAGCGAGGTTCTCCGTTTGCATCGACAGCATGTAGTCGTAGGCAACGACGCTGATCAGTAATAGGACTACCAGTACAACGATCAGGATGGTTCCTCGCCGTTGCCGGTTCACGGGAAGATTCATGGTTCGTCGGATTCTTCCTCTGGCAAGGGGTTGGTGGTATTGATAGCGATCACGAACTGGTATTCAAACGGGTTTTCCAGCGGGTTCAGTCGATCCTGGCCGGGAAGTAGATCCCGGTTTTCCAAACTGCTCACTTCCGGAAGCTGGCTGGTTTGATCCGTGGGTTGATTAAGGACCTCCTCGGGTTCCATTTCAACCGGCGGCTCCAGGTCGAAGGAAACCTTCACGGCGACCGGCATGCGGCCCAGGCTGACACTGTCCCACTGGCCGACCCAGGTGATTCCATCGAAATACTCTAATTGCCAGGCAGTAACCTCCGGGATCAGGTCTTCCTGTTCGGGACGGGATGGCTGTTCGTCTGACCGGCGATTCAATAGCTGCTGCGAACGGGCGTTTGGTTCGACAATCGCAGCACCATCTTCGCTGCCACTCGGCTGGGAGGACGACCAGGAAACCATGTGTCGACGGAGGCCTGTCGGTGGCAGTTCCAGGGAGAGTTCGTTGTCAGTGGGACGGGGGCTGTTCGTGGTGTCGAGTTGCGGCAGGCCGGGGAATTCCGCTCGCGGCTGCCACTGGTACTGTACGATCTTGAAGACAGCAGGCGGTGTCCTCGACGAGTGGTTGGTGAGCGGGAGATCGTTGTCAGTTGGTTGGGCTGCCAGGACCAGCTTGATTCGATTGCGATCTCCGACCAGTTGCACCCCGTCAGGCAGCAGCAACGGTGCGACGGATTCGACAGGAGAGGCGGTGGTGATGGGCGGAGGTTGCGTACCGGTTGCAGGAGATGGCTTTGCCACTTCAGCAGGAGCTGACGTGAGCCTGCCGAGATCCGATTGCAGTTGTCGGAGCAGGCCCCGCACAAGCTGGATTTCAGTTGTTGCCTGGCTCCCCTTTTGTTCAAGTTTTGAGTAGACACCAAAAAGTGACCAGAGAATCAACAGGATGGCTGTTGCCAGGCTGGCAGCGATAATGATTTCCAGCAGCGTAAATGCGGAACGCTTGTTGGTCGTGGGATGGATCATGGCTGTCCTGTGAAGGGAGGGGGATCCACGGATTGGCTGCCAGGCGATAAATCCATTCCTGGGTTTTGAATCCTGGCCCAGCGCACCAGCTCGAACGATTTGCTGGGAGCCGTGGATGTTTTCGAGGGATCTCCGGGGACAGCCTGTTGTACGGAGACGCGTATGCGGATGAGGCCAGGGATTTCCAGTGGCTGCCAGTTGACCGAGTATTGCCAGTCCTCGTAGCCCAGGAGAGGTTCCTTGTTGACCTCCCGGAGCTGTTGTGGATCCGCCAGCAGTTCGTCGAGCTTGGTGTGGCAAAGGACCTGGGCCATCCCGCGTGTTTCAGCGCGAGTGGCATGTTGTTCACCAGTGGACAGGAGGCTAAGCAGCAGGGCGCTGCTGGTCGCCATGATGCCGGTAGCAATGATCACCTCGAGCAGGGAAAATCCGCGAGAGATATAACGGCGCTTGGCAGGTCTGGAACGCAAGGTAGTCATCTGTTCGCCTCCGAGCCAGGAGTGGGTAACGAACGATTCGTGGCGTCCATTTCTTCCGGGGGGAGGGCCTTTAGCAGTGGGCCGATCGTGATGCCACCTGTCAGGCCGCGCAACCTGATCGCGATGGAATCGCCCGTCTGGGGTAACATGATCTGGATAGCGGTCTCGGTGACGCGCCCATCCGGGTAAAAACGAGCCAGCACCTGGGGCTCCTCTTGCCTGGGGTTACCTGCGGCCTGGAGCAGGTTCTGGATCTCCGGGGGGCGGTCGCCTGGTGGCAATGGCGTGTTACCAGGATTTGCTCCTGGGGAAAGGGGCTGCAAGGCAAATACGAGGTCGTCGGGGAGCTCGTGTGGAGCAGTAAGTTCAAGTGGGCGGTTGCTGTCCCCGGCCGAGGGGGGCGGCACGTCTCGTTGCTGCAGCAATGCTGGCGCAGCGTCAAGCTCCTGCGCGGTCTCGAGAGGGTGCTCTGCTACGGCTCGAATGGCATACAGGCTTGTGCCTGGATAACAATACAGTTCCCAGGTTTCACCCGCCTGGATTGCCTGTTCGCGGGCCTCGGCGCAGTGGTCCTTGAGCTGGAGGGCTGCCTGCTGGTGGGACGCCTGTCGTACCAGTTGGCGCAGCCGGGGCCAACTGATGGCAAGTAATGCCGACAGGATGGACAGGGCGATGACCAGTTCCAGGAGGGTGTAGCCGGTATCGTCCCTGAAGAGCCCCTCCGTTCGCCGGTTATGGGTTCGTAGCCGGTAACGGTTCACTCGGAATCTCTCCTGGAGCACTTGTGCCTTCTTCACCTTCTACCACGGTGCGCCAGTTCACGATGTCATCCTCGGTGTTGGGTAATCCATCTGGGCCCAGGGAAGAAAGTCGCGGAAAGTCGCGGGTAGCTGGTGGTTGGGGGGGGAGGTATTCGTAGACGAAAGCGTTGTCCCATGCATCGCCCGGGATGATTTCATCGTCCAGGTAGGGGCCATCCCATTTGCGAGCCTTGTTTTCGTCAGCAGGTGCCTTGAGCAATGCGAGAAGGCCATCTTCCGTGCTGGGGAAGGTCCGCATGTCGACCTTGTACATCTTGAGTGCGGCCTCGAGGTTCGCAATCTGTGTTTTGGTCGTCTTGATATCAGCCTTGGCCTGTGTGCCCAGCAGGCGTGGGCCGACCATGGCAATCAGGCCCACGAGAATGACCAGTACGATCATCAACTCCAGGAGTGTCAGTCCACGATGGTGGTGTTTACGGTTCATTTGCTTCTCCTTACACATAAATAATCCTTGTCAGTCGATGGCAGAGTTTAAATCAATAATAGGTAACAGTACGCCGGCGATGATAAACATCACCATGGCCCCTATTGCCAGTAGCATCAGGGGTTCCAGGAGACGTACCATGATTTCCAGGCGAGTTTCGATTTTTTGATCCATGCGATCGGAAATCGTTACGAGTACTTCGTCGAGTGTGTTGGATTCCTCGGCGACGCGAATCATGGCCATGATCTGGATTGGGATCAGGCCACTGGCGGCAAGAGGCTGGGATAACAGGTTACCCGTGGAGAGGTGTTTCGCCGAATCCTTGATAGCATCCTGGAGCAGCGTGTTTCCTGTCGAGGCACTGCTGATTTCAAGGGATTTCAGGATCGGCACACCATTACGCAACAGCGTGCCCAGGACGCGGCAGAACCGGGAGATCGCTGTGTCATGAAAGATCGATCCGGCAACCGGAATGCGCAGCTTGATGCGGTCGAGCAAACGTACGCCGTAATCGGTTGCCAGGAAATTGCGGATCAGAAGGGCCAGGCCAGCAACTGCTGGAAACACGAAAAGACTGTAACGTGTGCAGGCATTGCTAACCGTCAAAAGGATGGTGGTTACCAGCGGTAACCCCACGCCATTGCGTTCCAGCCGATCAAAGAATGACTCGAACATCGGAACGACCAGGACCAGCAAGACAATGGCTACCACGGTCCCTACGATAGACAGCAGTACCGGGTACGTGATCGCGCTCATTACCTTCGCGCGGAGTTGGCTTTGTTTTCGCAGGAACGAGGAGACGCGTTCCAGCGATTCCTCGAGGAAAGCACCTTCCAGGCCTGCATGGACCATGTTGATGGTCAAGGGTGAGAATGCTTGTGGATGCGCCGCCATGGCCTCATCCAGGTTGGCACCGTTTTCAACCGCATCGTGTACCTCAGCCATCATCAGGCCCAGTTGTCGGTCAGGTGCCTGTTCCGCTAAGAGCCCCAGGGATTCGAGCAGTGGCACGCCATTGGTCAGGAGGTCCGCCAGTTGCGTCAGGATATCCGCGATCGCATCAGACTTGATCTTTCGAGGCAGCGACAGGTTCAGTGGTAAGCCCTTGCCGTCATCTTCCGGGTTATGAACTTTCAGTGGAAAGAGGGACTGCTGCGCCAGCAGGGCCAGGGCATCCTGGTGGCTCTTGGCAGTGATGAGACCATCGGTCAAATCTCCGCTAGCTGTTTTCGCTTGGTAAACAAATTCCGGCATGAATCGGATCCTGGGTTCCGGGTGACAAGTCTGCCTAGCTGTCCGGCTTGGTAACTCGTAGTACCTCGTCGATCGAGGTGTTTCCGTCAATCACCTGTTTCCAGGCGTTTTCACGCAACGTCGACATTCCTGCTCGGCGGGCCGCCTTGTTGACTTCGTTCGAGGGGGCTCGTTCGGTCGCCAGGGCACGTACTTCCTCACTGGCAGAGAGCAACTCGTAAATGCCGAGCCGGCCCCGGTAGCCACTATTGCGACAGGTGGGACAACCGACCGGCCGATAGGCCATCTTGCCGAGGTGGTGAAGCTCATCCGCAGGAAAGTCCCTGGGCATGTCATTCATGGAAGACATGTCAGGCTCACAGCATTCAGGGCAAAGTCGCCGGACCAGACGCTGAGCGAGTACACCCTCCACGGTGCTGCTGACCAGGAATGGTTCCACGCCCATGTCACATAGCCGCATGAACGCACTGGAAGCATCATTGGTGTGCAGCGTGCTAAAGACCAGGTGACCTGTTAGCGATGCCTGGACAGCATTTTCAGCAGTTTCCAGGTCGCGGATTTCACCCACCAGGACAACGTCTGGATCATGTCGCAGGATGCTGCGAAGACTGGCTGCAAAAGTCATCCCAACCTTCGTGTTGACCTGGATCTGGTTGATACCCTCG
>Ga0315331_10004655_pt1 | contig 10314 bp, 12 predicted proteins | sample M160m34915metaG_FD_203456 | JGI IMG/M metagenome (GOLD analysis project Ga0315331, IMG submission 203456) | Ammonia-oxidizing marine archaeal communities from Monterey Bay, California, United States - M1 60m 34915 | ecosystem: Environmental > Aquatic > Marine > Intertidal zone | place: USA... | reverse complement strand
GCTTCATGCGTGTCTCAAATTGCAAGGTTTCGACCACCGCCGAACGGTTTCCCTGCAATCTATGACATCCACTTTTCCATCACCAGGCCGCTATTCACTGATCAAGGCAGTTTTTCAGAGACGACTATTTAAAGGCACATCGCATCTGGCGACTATCGATGGCAGTGTGCCGGGCCAACAACTACCGTGTTCAAGCTGTTACGAGTAGCCTGCATATCTGATTCTACAATCCCGTCCCGGAAACCAAATAGACACCTGGCCATGAACGTGCGCCGGATACTCGCGGGGTGTGGCCGGATCCCCAGAATTACCACGTTCATCCGCCAGCGTCGTTGATGAGCCGTGTGATTGATCGGCGGTTGTTTGCCAAAGGAAAGTCACCCGCTGCGTATTGATTTTGGAAGCTCCGCAAACAGCATACCAGAAACGCTATCCTCAACTACGCATCGTAAAAACGCCTGTAGCGCATGATGGCGCGATGGTCTCATTGCCTGCCACTGAATTCTGCTCTTCCACACTCAACGGTGGTCCGATTTGTGTGGGTTGTCTGCAAAGTTGTTGTTTCGCGGGCGGTATCAAAATTGTCTGTGGACTGGCTGAGGAACTGCGGCAACTCGACTTTCCTTTTGCAGTGGAAGGAGTCCGGCCGAATTCAATGCCTGCCATGCCTAAGAGACTGGCCCCTGGATTATAGGTTTCTGTCATCATCACCTACACGCGAATAGTAGTCATTTACATACGTTTCCCGGCTCGATACCAGTTGAGCGCACCAACGGTCGAGTGGATGTCATCGTTGAAAAGTTTTGCGTACGTGCCGACTGCAACGACACTTACTGGAATTCCCTACGGAAAGTGGGCGCTCAGTTAAGCGTGTTATAATACACGCAAGGAGTGTCAGGAATGTCGAAGAAATCAGTGAAGCAACTACGTCGTAAACACAGTGACGAGTTTCGTCGGAATGCGATATCGATGGTAGAAGACCAGGGTTACACGACCACACAGGCGGCCCGGGAGCTTGGTATTAACCAGAATCTGTTGCGGACGTGGCGCAAGAAATACGGCAAGGCGGCGGAATCGTCGGGGCTTTCCGAAAATGACCAGGAGGAACTGGCTCGCCTGCGGAAGGAAGTCAGTCGTCTTCGTATGGAACGCGACATACTAAAAAAAGCGACGGCCTTCTTCGCGAACGAAAAGAACTGAGATTTCAGTTCATTTCACAGCACAGCGAAGAGTGGCCGATCACATTGATGTGCAAGGTGCTGGACGTTAGTCGGAGTGGATTCTATGCCTGGCGCAAACGTCCGGTGAGTGCCCGTTCTGAGCGTCAGGCGGAGGTGGTTTCTGAGATTAAACAGATTCATTCGGAGTTTCACAAGAATTCGTACGGTAGTCCTGGAGTGCAGCAGGAACTGGTCGATCGCGGCTTTGAAATTTGTGAAGCCACAGTGGCCAAATTGATGCAGCAGGAGGAGCTTGTGGCCTCGACTCATCGTCGTTTTCGCATGCGGACAACGGATTCGAATCATCGTCTTCCGGTGGCAGAGAACACAGTGAATCGAGAGTTTCTACGCTGTCGGCCGAATGAGGTCTGGGTGTCTGATCTGACTTATATTCCGACGAAAGCAGGGTGGCTTTATCTGGTGGTGATCCTTGACCTTCACTCGCGCAAGGTGGTGGGCTGGTCAATGGATATAGAAATGACGACGGACGTATTTTTGGCTGCTCTGGAAATGGCATTAGGTCGCCGCGGTGACGTGAGTGGACTGATTCATCATTCCGATCGTGGCAGTCAGTATTGCAGCCATGCATTTCAATCGGCTCTGCGTCGCAACGGCATCGATTGCAGTATGAGCCGCAAAGGGAACTGCTGGGACAATGCAGTTGCGGAGAGCTTCTTCGCAACCTTGAAAAAAGAACTGATTCATCAATGTGAGTATGCTGATCAACAGGCGGCTCGCGCGAGCATATTTGAATACATAGAAGTGTTCTATAATCGAGTTCGCCGTCATTCATCTCTGGACGGTATGAGTCCGGAACAGTTCGAACAGAACGGATAGTCGACGCGAAGTGCCTCAAACACCATTTTCCGAGACAGAATGGCTGTCTCAAACAACCGTTACCAGCGCCCACTAAACTTACGGAACTTCATACTGCGTCTGACATGACCGTATGGCACGAGGCAGCCGACTGTGGCAGCAACGCGCTGCTGGTTCCTTCAAACGACCTCTGCACCTGGTCAAGTGCTCTGCAACGAGCAAGCAATGCTTCTGTACGAGAAGCATTGGAGCCACAGTCGCTTGCGGACCTACGCTCAACCGGTACCTGGAAGTTACGAGCCATGCCCGTAATACAGGCAATTCTGAAGCGGGCCCCTGCGGGTAATGCTGCAGTCATTGCCCGAATCAAGAAAATTACCTGTCAATGGCAGTTTCTGCATCATCGCCAGATTATGCCAGATAGCCCCAAGTTTTTATTGCGGCTCACCGACTAAACGCACTTCCTAAATCTTAGGCTTTCACATAGAAGTCGGAAAACTCTCAATCTGCTGGGACTTCTCTGCGATTCTGGGTTGTTGAAACCTGTTTGCGGTGGGGCAAAGAAATGTCACCCAGAAGGGCGAAGTGCGCCAAACGGTGCGCCCCGCCAGATGACTCTGCCGCTTCATTTGAACTGCCATCCGCCTGAAAACCCTGACTTAGCTGCGTGTTTCCCTGAAGTCAGAAAACTTTACATGTTTTGTCAACTGCTCTGATACTCCCCCTTGGCCTCGTTGCCATCCAAAAACGCGGCTAGGCTTTTCACAATACGCCTGCCGCCTTTTTGACGCCACCTTTGCGTATTGCCAAAGGACTGCCAATCGCATGGCAAGCATGTGTCAGATCAGGAACAAGGGTGTGGGGTGTCAGCCTTCATTGATTGCGAAGCAGAATCGAATGTCGATCGTATGCGTGCGATGAACCGGATTGTTCGTTCCTTGCGACCGGTCGCCGGGTGGTGGAGTGCACCGCTGCCAAACTTTTTGATTGCTGGAGCATCCAGGTCCGGGACGACTTCGTTGTGGAATTATCTGCGGAGTCATCCGGATGTCTTCATGCCAGCTCAGAAGGAGCTCGGTTTCTTTGATGACGACCGATTTTTTGAGTTGGGTATTGATGCCTATCGCCGCCGATTTTCCGGATGGAATGGACAAGCCGCTATTGGTGAAGCGACACCTCGCTATTTCACAACCGGTATCCTGCGCGATTCGTTAGGTGATTACAGCTATTGCCCCGATGACGATTCAGCCGTACGCATCGCAGATGTTATTCCGGATGTAAAATCGATTCTTTCGCTACGTGATCCGGTCCGGCGTGCATTTTCGCAGTATCAAAAAAGGCGTGTCAAAGGAACGGAATCAGCAGTAACGTTTCGACAGGCGATTGAAGAGGAATTGGACGGGTGGCGACTTCCGCAAAGAGACCCACGATGCCTGGTCCATGCAAACCAGTACTCCCGACATGTGCAGCGATGGTTCCGTCGATTCCCGAACAGTCAAGTTAAGATCCTTGTCTTTGAAGCATGGACAAAAGCCCCGGCGGCAACATATCTTGATCTGTGTAGCTTCCTGAATATAAGTCTCAATTGTCCGGTGTCGGAATTCGCCGTTCACAACTCTGCTCTGACCGATGTCCGGGGACATCGTTTGCGAAAGACGGCCCGGCTCGATATTGCCCCTCTGGACGAAGAGACATACGCGGATGTCTGGAAGGTCTTTCAGCCCGATGTTATACAGCTGGAACAGATGCTCGGTTATCGCGTTTCGGAAAACTGGGGGCAGTGGTGTCACGCCTGATTGCCACGTACGACGATCTTCCCGGGAGGTACAACACGGGTGTTGTTTCGTCGGAAAACCTTCTTCCCAACCTGATCATTCCGGGAGTGCAAAAGTGTGCCACGACGTCTATGCACGCTATTCTCAGCAGTCATCCGCAGTGCCGCATGTCAGCTGAAAAGGAACTGAATTTCTTTACCGCCAGATGGAACGAGTGGAATCTACCCGAATACGGTCAGCGTTGTTTTCCAGACGACCGCCGGGGCGATCTCCGGATCTTCGGGGAATCATCGACGACGTATTTCAGCATGCCCGAAGCGGCGATGCGAATTCACGAATTTATCGGAGCTCGGGTACGTATACTGATTCTTCTTAGAAATCCGGTCGAGCGGGCGATTTCTGCCTATTGGCATATGGTCAAACGATCAGCGGAAAATCGTTCTGTAAAAGACGTGTTTGCGAATCTGCCGTGTGAAATCAGTGATGCGATTGCTGAAGAATCACTGAACCTGAGGCGGGCGAAGCAGGCTGGTGAGATTGACTGTCGAGAATCCGCGGCCTGCACGGGTGACGAGTTCTGGAACTTTCAATATGTTCGCAACAGCTTTTACCTTGCTGACCTGCAACGTTTTCAGGCCGTCTTTAGTCGTGAACAGGTGCACGTGGTTCTGTTAGAAGATTTGACGACCCGTTGCGATTCCACGTTACAGCGGGTTGCCGAGTTCCTGCAGATTGACGCGGATGGCTTTGGGGACTTTCCGCTGACAAATGTCACGGCGATTCCGAAGTACGGCTGCGGTATGCAACTTGCCAACACCGTGGCTCGCAGAATGCCTGGCGGCCCGTTGCGGATTCTCAGAAACATTCTCCTGTCGGCTACAACGTGTTCTCCGTCTGCCATTCCACTCGACATGCGACGTCGAATGGCCGCGTTGTTCCATGACCACAACGAGCAGTTGGCTGGTCATCTTTGTCGTGATCTTTCCATCTGGAACGTTTGCTAATCAATTGTTGAAGTTTCTTCCTCAACCCATTAAGCAGAGGCTGGGTGTATTGCGTGAACGATTTTCACGTCCTGACGCCTACGTTGTTTCGTATCCAAAGTCCGGCCGTACGTGGCTGCAGATGATGCTGGCACGCATTTATCAGCGTCAGGTTGATTTGCCGCTTGACGAACTACTGCAGCAGTCGCATCGAAGCCTTGTTCGTTCTGTTGATGGGGCGTCCGTGCCTTTCGTTCGTTTTAGTCACGGGTATCGATACAAGTATTTCTGCCACTCAGAAGCATTTCCATCATGGTTCTACAAGGGATCAAAAGTTGTGCTGCTGATGCGCGATCCCCGAGACACTTTGGTTTCGTATTACTACTGGCAAAAACATAATTTCTGTTCCTTTGATGGCACGCTGCACGATTTCATCCACACCTGTGGCAATGACAGACATCCGGAAGACCACCAGGCGCGATGCGGCGTTAAGCCAATCCTGAAGTATTACAACACATGGCTGGCTCATGAGTCAGAATTCAAAGACCTGCTGATTCTGCACTATGAAGATCTACGAGTGGATCCTGCGAAGCACCTGCGGAGACTGCTTGACTTCGTCGGCCATAATGTATCAGAGGAACTGATTGCAGATGCTATTGAATTTGCTTCCTTTGACAACATGCGAAAAATGGAAGTGGACCGCCAACTTATCTGGACCGCCCTTCCCGGAGGCACCGACGTCAAGGGATTCAAGACACGCCGTGCAAAGGTAGAAGGTTTTCGAGATGAGATTAACACTGACGATCTGGTGATGATCGACGAGACGATTGATGAAAGATTGAGCCGTCGTTTTTTACGCTATTTTTCGGAGTCGATGGCTGCTGATCCTGTTTCTCAAGAGGCTGGCTGAATGCGCAGCGTGAGCAACAGCAGCCAGTCGCAACCGCAGATGCACAACAGAGCGTTCCCCAATTTTTTTCACGCGGGCTTTCCAAAGTCGGCTACCACATGGTTTCATCGTTGTCTGCGGGAACATCCTGAAGTATTTGTTCCGGATGCGGATGCATTGCACTATTTCACTGTTCACTTTGATCAGGGTGAGCAGTGGTATACCCGGCATTACAGTGACTATGCGGGTGAACGAGTTGTCGGTGACACGACGCCTTCGTACGCTGGGTTCGACTGGAGCCGTCGCCGTCTGGCGGACTTCAATCCTGATGCAAAGATTCTGATCACGCTCCGTAATCCGATTGATCGGGCTTTTTCGCACTACTTTCATATGAAGCAGAAACGGGGCTATCCCAAACGATTTCAAGAAGTTCTGGAAAACAAAGCAGATCTTTTTCAGTGGCTCATCGCGATGGGATTTTATGGACATCACCTGACTGACCTGTTCCGATACTTCGCACGCGAACAGGTTTGTGTCATGTCCTACGACCTGCTTGTCTCGGACCCTCGCACTTTCTGTAGGCAGGTGTTTGACTTCCTTGAAATAGATTCTTCGTTTTTGCCGACATGCGTCAATCAGAAGGTGAATTCAGCGACAAGGTTTCAAGGACCATTCAGACAAATACTCCGAAAGTTTTTCAGTGTTGCCCATCCGGCAAGCGAATACGATGTCGGCCTTACCCGGGAAACGCGAACACGGCTAAGCGAAATATTCCGCCCGGACATTGAGTGTCTTCAGGAACTACTGAACCGAGACTTCAGCCACTGGCTGGACAGCGACTCATGTTGACTGGCTTCATAAAGAATTTTCTGTCTGGCCCCGGTCACAGGTCTGCCGCACCGTTGTGTCTGATGTTTCACCGAATTGGCGAACTTGACGATCAACTGGCCCCCCTAAATCCAATGGACGCAGTGACGGAACAGACATTTCGTTCTGTCATTCGGGAAGTTGCTGAGAACTGGTGTCCACTGAGTATCTCGGATCTGACGGAACGGATTCGTGGTGGAAGAACGATACCAAAACGCGCCGTGGTGATCACTTTTGACGACGGTTTCGCTGACAATCTTACGATAGCGCTTCCGATCCTTGAGCATTATTGCGTCCCCGCAACAGTCTATGTTACAACCGGGTTCGTTGACCGAGCGATCGATCCCTTTCAGTACGACCTGGCAAGTCTCGTGTGTGCTTCCACCGAAATCGAATTCGACAGGGTCAGGCACCGTCGTCGCTGGCATCTGAACAGTGCTGTCGCGCGAACTGAATGCTATGCAGAGATCTTCGCCAACTGAAGTCGTCCACTGCTACTGTGCGGACGGAGGTAATGTCAGCACTTAAAAGTAGCGTTCACAATCTACCCGATCACAGGTGGCGATATCTTACCTGGGATCAACTGCGGGAACTGACCGCGTCTCCATTAATCACGATTGGTGGGCATACACATTCTCATCTGGTGCTGGACGCAGTCAGTAGAGCCGAAATGACAGCTGATATTGAGCGTGGCCGCCAACTGCTGCAGAGTCGATTGCGTGTAGACGTCCAGCATTTTTCCTGTCCTTATGGTCACCATAATCAAACTGTCCGCAGAACCGTGCGCAACCTCGGATTTCAATGTGCAATGGAGACTGACAGGAATCTAAGTCGGCGATCATCTGATCTGTACCGGATCCCGCGGGTTAGTGTAACAAACGAGACTGCATTCAATATTCTCAACCCTTATCAAGAAGCATCTGTCGGAACGCTGCGACCGACTTCGACAATCAGATGGGAGAGCACAGATGCGACGGGGCCCTGACAGGAAAATGATGATCTGAGCCTAGCTACTGGCCACCAGGAATTCTGAAGGGTCGTTCTGAACGAAATCGGTGGCCGCGAAACTTCTGTTCTTGCAGAAGATAGATTCGGCAGCGTCGACTCAATTGGCGGTTATCTTGATCTTGTCGGCCAGCACATGCAGAAAGCCGTTCGGCAAAATGGCCAGATGGACATCCGCGGTTGCGGCTGAGCACGATTCTGTTGACTCATGCACTTCGGCGTGAGCAATCATTTTTCCATTCGCTGGCTGCAGGAATGTGGTCTCCCGGACGTGCGCCCCGACTCAGTTGTTGTGCAACGCTACATATTGAATTGCTGTTACGCCGCTTTGCAGTCGAAGTTGTTCGTATTGACGGTGACTCACCGATCTATCAGACTCGCCGAGTTGTCGTGATACGGGCGACGGGATTTCTTGACGGAGCAGGTAATGCAGGACATGGAACGTCACCGCCCCGGTAGTGTGTCCGTTACGGCGAAAAGGCGCGTTTCTTACTGGTCATGGGAATTCCGCAACTATTATCAATGGTTCCGCGCGCGGATGGAAGCGGCCCGTAAGACCCGGTTTGTGTTGCTATGTCGGGGCCGCTCCGGCAGTCATCTGCTCATGTCAATGCTGGAACAGCATCCGTTGATTCATTTGGACCACGAACGCTTAGTACTGCACCAGCCGAAATTTCGGGTCACATTTCTAAAACAATACTTTGAAGGCCTCAGCACACGTGGCAAAACGCCGGTCTATGGCTGCAAGACTCATGTGCAGCATGTAGACAAGCAGGGCGTCGACGCAGTGAAGTTCTTTCACCGTCTGCATAAAGACGGCTGGATGCTGATCTATCTCCATCGCAGGGATCTTCTCCGTCAGGGCATTTCAAAAGCCATTGCCCGTGACAGAAACACTGTTTTCGATACCGAAAAAAATCCTTTGAGAGAATACAAGGTCCGGCTGGATCCTCAATGTCTGCTGACGTTGATCGACAATCAGCAGAAGGATATGGAACGGGATGCCGCTGTTCTCTCAGAACTGCCGCACCTGCGGCTTGAGTACGAGGCCGATCTTTCGCAGCCTGATCGGCAGCAGGCCACGCTGAAGCGGATTTTTGATTACGTCGGTGTGGATCGGGTTGAAACCAAGTCAGGCATTCAAAAGACAACGCCTTACGATTTTCGCGATATCATCCTGAACTACGATGAAGTCATGCAGGCCGTTGCTGCTTCAAAATATCGATACTTTCTTACGCAGGAAGAATTGGCGGCAGAATACCGTCGAACTGCTTAGCAGGGAAGGGCCGTGAAGCATCTAGCAGAACTACTAACGACTGCCGCGCAGCATTCGCCGGATGCGGAGGCCGTGGTTTATGATGGCACCTCTATTACCTATCGGGAATTGGACGAACGTTCAAATCAGGTAGCGCATGTTTTGCTGGAGCTCGGAGTTCGGCGAGGCGACCGTGTCGGTCTGTTGATGGAAAAATCGCCTGAGAATGTCGCGGCACTGTTTGGAATCCTTAAATCCGGGTCCGGGTATGTTCCTCTCCCTCTATCAGATCCTTCGGCCAGAATCTGCCAACTGATTGCCGACTGCGGCATGCAAGTTCTGTTTGCCACCTTCTGTCAGATTCGGAAACTCGATCTTGCATCACACCCGACTCTGGAACACGTGATTGTGCTAGGTGAGCACCACGATACTCAGATCGATGGCTTGCAGTTGCATTCATGGAGTGCCGTTGAAAAAACGTCTGGCGAAGGCCTGTCTTTTTCCGTTGGGCGCGAGGACCTGGCCTACGTGATCTACACGTCTGGTTCGACCGGTAGACCGAAGGGCGTGATGATCAATCATGGCGGAGTGCTGGACATGGTCGCGTGGGCGACCAAGTACTTTGAGCTCGGGCCACACGACCGAATCGCAAATGTAGCGCCGCTGCAGTTCGACGTCTCCGTGTTCGATATTTTTTCGAGTGTCGCGGCCAGGGCAATACTATTACCGGTTCCGGCCATCGTTTGTGCATTTCCGTACCGTCTTGCGGAGTTTCTGGCATCGCAGTCGATCACATTCTTGTTTTCCGTGTCTTCTCTTATGGTGAATCTGGTGCTCAAGGGAAGTCTGGGGCGTCACGACCTGTCAGCGATGCGCGAGATCCTGTTTGGAGGAGAATTTTTTCCACTCAGTTCCCTGCAGACGCTGGTGCGGGAGGTGCCGTCTGCTCGCTTTCATAATCTCTATGGAGTCACGGAAGCAACCGTGCTCTCGACGTGCCACACGTTCACGGCCGTTCCATCGCAGCCCGTTCATGCCGGGCCAGCTGTTGCGACGACACGAATTCACGTGGTTGATGGTGACGGTCAGCCCGTCCCTACTGACAGCGAAGGCGAAATCTGGATCAGTGGGCCGGCGATCATGGAAGGTTATTGCGGGATGGTCCATGAAACGGAACAAGCTTTTTCATCGACGTCAGGGAACACGATCACAGATGCCGCCTATCGTACTGGTGACCACGGACGGCTCGATTCAGAGGGCAATCTGCATGTCGTCGGACGGCAGGACCAGATGGTGAAATATCGAGGCTACCGAATCGAGCTTTCGGAAATTGAATCAGTGCTGGGTGAGCACTCGGACGTCGAAGAAGTTGCCGCGTTTTGTGGGGGTGACAATGATTTGGAGCCCGGCTTATGGGTCGCCGTTGCAACGGCGGCGAGCGACCACGACCTGGCGACTCACTGCGCCGAAAAACTACCGCTCTATATGGTTCCGCAAAAATTCC
>Ga0315331_10004649_pt1 | contig 10325 bp, 8 predicted proteins | sample M160m34915metaG_FD_203456 | JGI IMG/M metagenome (GOLD analysis project Ga0315331, IMG submission 203456) | Ammonia-oxidizing marine archaeal communities from Monterey Bay, California, United States - M1 60m 34915 | ecosystem: Environmental > Aquatic > Marine > Intertidal zone | place: USA... | reverse complement strand
AACGCAAAATCTTAGAACTCCGGCTACAGAGCGCAAAACTGGATGATGCAGGCAAGCTGGCCCTGGCTGATTTCCTCGAAGAAGAGCAAACAGATAACGTAGTCCTTGTTACCAGCCCAAAACTCGAGAGCAGTGCCCTCAACACCAAGTGGTTCAAGTCCATCGAGGCCAGGTCATTGGTGGTACAGGTATGGCCAGTGAAACGAGACGAACTGCCTGGGTGGTTAGAGCGCCGCCTGGTGCAGGCGGGAATTCACCCCAAACCCGAAGCGCTGCAGCTCTTGATCGACAGGATTGAAGGCAACCTGCTGGCGGCTATGCAGGAAATCGAAAAATTGAAGTTACTGGCTGGGCGCGATGAGACTATCTCCCTGGATGCCCAGACGGTCATGCAGGTAGTGGCAGATTCTTCTCGCTATAATGTTTACCAATTGGTGGATTCTGCATTGCTGGGTGATCTGGCACGCACACAGAAAGTCTTAAATGGGCTTCAAACTGAAGGATTGTCCCCGCTACTAGTGCTGGGTGCCATCACGCGAGAGCTCAGAACGCTGTTACCAATGATTGAAAAAAGAGAGAGCGGGCAGCCGGTTAACGCTATCCTGCAATCACATCGAGTTTGGTTTAATCGCAAGCAGGCAGTTAGTGCCGCTATCACCAGACTGCGAAACCCGCTGCTGTGGGAGCTACTAGAGCAAGCGAGAATTATTGATCAGGCATGCAAGGGCTTGAGCAGCGCCAACCCGTGGGATGAGCTCAGCCTTTTACTGATACGACTTTGCGGTGCCAACGTCTGCACCGCAAAACAGACCCTGCTGGATAGCGCCTAAGCTAATTCAATCCGCGTCGCTTAAGTAGCGGATTAATCTCTGCGTCACGGCCCCGGAAGTCTCGAAAAAGTTGCATTGCCTCAACGCTGCCGCCCTTGGACAACAGGGTGCGCCGGAAGTGATCTCCATTTTCCCGTAGCAGACCTCCATTTTCCTGAAACCACCCTACGGTATCGGCGTCCAACACCTCACTCCAAATATAAGAGTAATACCCTGCCGAATAACCTCCGATGATGTGGCTGAAATAAGTTGCTCGATAGCGTGGAGGCACTTCTTCGACCTTGATTCCGGCTGCTTCCAAGGCCGCACTTTCAAAGTCCATGATGGCGTCGGCAGCCGGAACCTGATCGACTGACAACTGGTGCAGCGCCTGATCAACGATCGACGCAGCTAGGTATTCCGTGGTGGCAAAGCCCTGGTTGAAGGTTTGCGTCGACAGGACTTTATCCAAAAGTTCACGCGGCATGGGCTCATCAGTCTGGTAATGCATGGCGTAGTTCTCCAGCACTTCGGGCCATGTCGACCACATTTCATTGACCTGGCTTGGATACTCAACGAAATCTCTTGGCACGGCAGTACCTGAAAAATAGGGGTATTCCACTGATGAAAAGAGCCCGTGCAGGGCATGGCCGAACTCATGAAACATGGTAGTTACTTCATCGAACGTCAACAGCGTAGGCTCGCCCTCGGGTGGCTCCGTGATGTTCAGATGATTCCCAACTATGGGCTGTGTATTCATTAAATCGCTTTGGGAGATATAGGAATTCATCCATGCCCCGCCTCTTTTGCTGGGGCGCGCGTAAAAGTCTGCTATAAAAATTCCGAGCGTGGTGCCAGCGACGTCGAAAACCTCGAACACCCTCACATCTTCCTGATAAACCGGCAAGTCGAAGCGCTCCTCGAAGCGGATCCCAAAGAGTCGCTCCGCAGCAAAAAATACGCCGCGCTGCAGCACGTTATCCAGTTCAAAGTAAGGCCGCAGTTGGTTGGCGTCGAAATCAAAGCGCTGTGCCCGAAGTTTTTCAGTGTAAAAATCCCAGTCCCATGAAGCCAGCTGAAAATCTCCTCCATCAGCGACTATCAATGCCTGCAGATCATTTGCTTCGCGCCGCACGTTGCTCACAGCCGGACCCGCTAGCTCTGATAGCCTCTGGTTAACGGCATCGACGGTCTGCGCAGTCTGGTTAGCCAGGATATAGTCTGCGTGATTAGCAAATCCGAGCAGACTCGCACGCTCAGCCCTGAGCGCTAGCACTTTGGCCAGGATGGCACGGTTATCGTAATCACCTCCGCGACTGCCTCGTGACAGGGAAGTTTTGTGCATTCGCTCACGCACACTGCGATTTTGCAAGTTTGCCAGCGCCGGCTGTCCGCTGGTATTAAGTAACGGGATAACAAACTTGCCAGGCATATCCCGTTCTTCAGCTTCTGCGCTTGCAGCATCGATCAGGGCATCATTCATACCGGTCATCCCTTCGCGAGAATCCACCACGATGGCCAGTTCGTTAACCTCACTCAATACATTCTGGCTGAACTGCGTTTGCAGGATTGCCACCTCTGCATTGATTTCGCGCATGCGCTCCTGCTGTTCTTCGCTAAGCCTAGCGCCAGCGCGAACGAAATCCAGTTCATAGCGCTCCAGTAAGCGCAGCGACTCAGCATCTAAATCCAAGTTTGCGCGAGTTTCATAAAGACCCTGAATTCGTGCAAACAGAGAACGATTTAGCAGAATTGCGTCACTGTGTGCGGCCAGTTCAGGTGCCAACTGCTGTTGCAGCGCGCGTATTTCATCATTGGTATGTGCACCCACCATGCTGAAGAACACGCGAGAAACACGGTCGAGTAATTGCCCCGATACCTCGAGGGCTATGATAGTGTTCTCGAAATTCGCTTCAGCCTGCTGGTTCGCAATTGCTTCAACTTCCGCGAGCTGTTCCGCCATCCCGCGCTCAAAGGCCGGCAGATAATGGGAGTTCTCAATCAACCCGAATTGCGGATAGTTCAAAAACAGCGAGCTTTCTTCAAAGAATGGGTTGGCTGACGGCATGGGGCCTTCTTCATTAGCAATAAAGGTTGTGGTTGCGGGCTCAACTGCAGGTACTGGCGTCGTTTCCGTTTCAGAACAGGAAGGGCCTGTTAAAACAAGCGACAATAGCAGCAGTGATTTAGCCATTGCCAAATCCGCTTTCATAGCATTTATACTCTATAAGGTATTGATTTTAAATATATATTTCATAGCACACACCACCCTCACAGACTGATGCTACCAGTCTGGCGCGCAGCGGTTTAGTCTGGATAAGGAGCTGATTTTAACGATATTTACTTCAAGGCGCAGCTTTAATAACCGCATTTAAGACTGGGTCCCGTATAATGCGCCAATTGTTTGTGAGAGCCCGGTACGTGCTAATCCATTTCCTGACACCCAACCAACGCAGACTCAAACTAACGGCTTCCTGCCTCCCCAGGATGTTGGTACTGGCCTTGTTACTTTTGACAATTGTCAAACCGCAGACCGCAGCCGCCGCGGAAATTATCATCTCTCTTAACCAGTTGCCCGTAAAACTGGAGAGCACCTGGATAGTGAAAGTGGCCCGCAGGGCACTGGACTGAGCATGACTATAGCAAAACGAACGGTCGAAAAACTCAGAGGCGAGGTGCAGTTTGGCTCCACGCGCAATAAGGGCAGCGAATTCTTTGTTCGCCTTTCCTTCCGCCAACAATACAGATAATCTGCGCCCTATAATCTGCAGCAATTCAGCGCGGCGGCTCTTGCTGTAATTCATAGATTTTTTCGTATATCCCTTCGAGTGAATTTTCCATCAAGCCAAATGCGTCTGCCAACCCCTGATTATAAATACTCCAACCTAATTGCTCGGCAAAAAACTCTAGCAGGAACTGGGCATCGAATGTGCCTAGCTCAAGCTGTAATTCCTGGTCACAATATTGCTTCAATTTTTCTATAGCCTCCGCTTTTTCTGTTTCCTTAAGCTCAATTTGCGTCATGATTCAGGCTCCTAACTGACGAGCCAGGTCTAGAAAATCATCAGCATCAAAGTCAAACTCACCAGCTGGACTGCGCTGGCGTTGACGCTCAGGGCCGCGTTCCAAGGGTCGGTATACATAGGCGGTATGCAAGCCGGCGTCAGCAGCAGCCCTCAAGTCACCGGGATGTGCAGCAACCATGAGCACCTCAGCCGGCTCCAGACTCAGCAAATCAGCTGCCTTTAGATAGGCTCGTGGATCAGGCTTATAGTGTTGAGCCAACTCTGCTGACAGCACAGCATCCCATGGAAGCCCTGCGTTTTTAGCCATATGAGTCAATAATGAGACATTGCCATTCGAGAGGGTTGTGATGACATACTTCGTTTTTAAGCGATTGAGTCCAGCCACGGTATCTGGCCAAGGGCTCAAGCGATGCCAGGCCCGGTTGAAATGTTCCAACTCTGTTTCCGTAAGCCTATCTAGACCGAACTCCGAAACCAGCTCATCAAGTATTATGCGGTGCAGGTCATCAATCTTGGTCCAGGGCATCTCACCACTGCGTACCCTGTTCATTGCTGGCCCATAGCCCGCACGCCAACGGTCCGCAAACTCCCCCCAATCGACCTCCAGCGACTTTTTGCTCGCCAGAATCTGACCCTCCCGAATTATTGATCCACGCCAGTCCACCACTGTCCCAAACACATCAAACACCAGCGCTTTCACTCTCTCACTCAGGGCTAAATTGGACTGTGCCCAGGCAGCTTGGTGGGGAAGCATCCAAACCGCGGCGCCAACTCCCAATAAACCTAAAAGGCGCCGACGGGCAGTATTAGAGAGACTGGGGCCAGCAGCGGTGGAAAGTGGGGAAGTCGCATCGGCGAACAGGGAAGGAATTGAACTGTCAGGCTTGGCCGCTGCTACCTCGCGGCGGACATCGACAGATGAGTGCCTATTCATTATTTTTCTCCTCATCAACTATACGCTGCTAGAACCGTAGCATATCTATTTGTTAGACTCACCCTAGCCTGAAACAAGTGATCTGGACTCGTTCACAGACACCTATTTCGCCGCTTTCCTCTCCACTATGCAAGGGCCTTATAGCAAGGCAGTTGACCCTACATGATTAGTCTTGCGCAGGTTCGGGCAGATACACCTGCTTGTGAACACCTCATTCACTTTAATAATGCGGGCTGCGCCTTGAGCCCTGCCACGGTGACTGCAGCCGTTACCAACCACCTGCGTCTTGAACAGGAGTTGGGTGGTTATGAAGCGGCTAATGAGGCGGAGCGTGATATCGCCGCTTTTTATCCGGAATTAGCCAAGTTACTGCACTGTGATGAAGCTGAAATAGCCTTCATGGAGAGCGCGACCCGGGCCTGGCAATCTGCGCTACTGTCCCTTGATCTTCAACCCGGTGATCAAGTTTTGACTGCAGACAACGAATACGCAAGCAATTACCTCAGCCTGCTCTATTTATCGAGAAGGCATGGTGTTGAGCTCATCACCATCCCATCTGGTCACGATGGTCTGATAGATCCACAGCGGATCGCTGACAGTATCACTGCGAAAACCCGTGCAGTGGCTTTAACGCACGTCGCAAGCCAGCTTGGTAATGTTCAAGCCATCGCTGAGGTTGGGGAAATAGCGCATGAGAATGGCCTGGTTTTCCTGCTTGATGCCTGTCAGTCAGTGGGGCAAATTGAGCTCAACCTGAAACAGCTCAAATGTGATTTCCTCTGCGGTACAGGACGCAAGTATTTACGGGGGCCGCGCGGCACCGGTTTTCTATATGCCAACCGGGAAACCACTCAATCGCTGGTACCACCAGCAATCGACATCCATAGCGCAAGCTGGCCTAGTCCTTCTGAATTTGAAATCAAGGCAGGAGCGATTCGGTTTGAAAGCTGGGAGCGAAACGTTGCCGGCATGATAGGCCTCGGCAAAGCACTAAAGTACGCCAACTCCCTTGGCATGGAATCTATTCAGGCTAGGGTCAGGCTTCTCGCGGAAAGTCTAAACCGGCAGCTGCAGTCTATTGATGGCGTTGAGGTTCACGAGCGCAGCGCCAATCTCTCAGGCATAGTCACTCTCTCGAAAGTGAACACGGAAGCGGGAACTCTCCGGGAAAATTTACAGGCCTTGGGTGTAAATACTTCGGTAGCAAAAAAGCAAAATGCCCGTTGGGATCTCGATTCAGTGTTGGATCGAGATATACTCAGAGCATCGCTTCACTACTACAATTCTGAGGAAGAGGTTACGCGATTTGTTGATCTGCTTGCCGCCAGCAAATAGGGAGCTGGACAGAAGCTTTATTGAAAGTAAACTACCAGGATTGCAACTGGACAGATGAACTTTACGTAGAACGGCCAAATTTTCCAGAACAATCCCGATTCCGCATCTGGGCAACCGCTCTTGATCTCCTCTAATATTTCGTTGCGCTGCCATATCCAGGCTACGAATATGCAGAACGCAAAACCAAGCAAGGGTTGACTGATCTCGGTAGTAAAGGTGACCACTATGTCGAACAGCGGATCGAAGTTAAACACAATGATCAGCGCAATCACCGTGATAATTGAACCAATGATGATCGCAGCCCTGCGCCGCTCCAGACCATGATGCTCAACCCCATAGGCTACTGGCACTTCCAGCATAGATATAGACGACGTGAGTGAAGCAATCGTCATCAGCGCAAAAAACGCGAAAGCGACAAACACCCCAACCGCGCCCATGGTGTCAAACAGCGCAGGCAGAACCGAAACGATCAAACCAGGACCCGCAATGAGCCCCCCAGCATCATCATAAATCTCAACGCCATTATTTAGCGCGACATACATAGCGGGAATAATAAGCAACCCTGCCAGGACAGCAATGCCAACATCTAACAAGGCAACCATACTACCGATGGTCGGCAGGTTTTCATGCTTATTGATATACGAGCCATATATCAGCATCGTACCCACGCCAAGCGACAGTGAGAAGAAAGCCTGGCCCATTGCATCAACGAGCAAGGAGGGGTCGGCTATCAGGGAAAAATCAGGAATCAAGTAAGCCCTAAGGCCGTCCATTGCCCCAGGCAACGTCAGCACATATACAATCAGCAAGAACAGGATGACTATTAACGACGGCATAAGACGTGAGGCCCACTTCTCAATACCCTCTTTCACCCCGGCGCTAATGATATAAACCGTAAGCATCATAAACAGCACCACGAACAGACTGTTGCGAACAACAGCATCGCTGGTTAGCCAGTTAGACAAGCCTTCCATGCCTAGCAAACGACTCAAAGGTTCAAGGAAGAAAGCAATCATCCAGCCACTCACGATGGCGTAGAAACTGAGAATAAAACTGACTGTAACTATCCCGGTAAAGCCAACTAGCAGTGCCGCGAGGCGTGTCTTGCCCCCTATCGATATGGCGCGCAATGCGGTTACCGCATTGGCCCGAGCATGACGTCCAATAATTAACTCAGCCATTAATGCGGGATAGGCAAGGGCAAACGCCAGAATCAAATAGGTGAAAAGAAAAGCAGCGCCACCATTTGACGCAGCATTGGTTGGAAACCCCCAGATATTGCCTAGACCAACCGCCGACCCTGAGGCAGCCATTAAAAAACCGAATCTTGAGGTAAATTCACCCCTTGCTGCTGCCATTGCCGTTAACTTCCCCTGCTTGTTTTAATGCTGTTCTGGCCAGCTGCAGTTGACGCCACCAACAGCCATGCGAGACCGCAAGAGTAACCTAAGCCCCATGGATTGGTAAACGGGTCACTATTGATCGTAAGACTCGAGCGTGAAGATGGATGATTCAGCGTCGGTGAGCAAAAAGACCACATTGGTGAAAAGTAAAACCGCATCCCCCTGGGTGACCTCAAGGGCCGGAATCCGCAATCTATTATCGGTGGTTGAGTAATTCGCGATCCCCACAAAGCTGTCTCTGCGCCTGAGCACACTATTCAGATTCGCCTGGACTTGAAGCGTTGGCGTCGCCGTTATCGTATTGAAGTTAAGACTGAGGATCTCTTCGTCTGCATTGACGCTGACGGAAGTAATAAGCAAACCGGAATTGGTTTCATAAACATGCGCAGACTCACTAAAGCGTTCTACTACTTCAACATTGATATAAACGAAATCTCTAGGATCATTGTAAGTTGCTGCCAGAAACGGGGCATCGGAAGCCTTTACACCCAAATTTATCTTTGGCAGATCATCTATGGCATCCAGTACTGCCATGCCATTGCCCAGTACCTTGCCAAAGACCGTGAAACCGCCGCTATTGGTGTCCAGACTGATGTTGTCTGAGAGATTTACAAACCACTCGTGAGTTGCACTGTCGGGCAAACCTTCTAGCTTTGCCATAGCGACCGTACCTCGGAAATTGGGTGCACCAAATTCATTGACTATGGATGGGCCCGCCACCACATCAATCGGCCCGACAAATGGCTGAAATCGGTATCCACCACCCTGAACCACGAAGTCAGTCACCACGCGATGCAGGTAGGTGCCGTTGTAAACATCGCTATTTACATAGCCAAGAAAGTTCTGGACGGTAATCGGCGCCTCTTCATCCAGTAATTCGATGGAATAGTCTCCCACCGACGTACTAACCCTGACGATTGTTCCTGCCTGCACTGAAGTGCTAGTCATGCTAAACAGCAAAGTCAGTACTAAAAGCCCCGAAAGGCGAGTGCGAAGACTAGGGAAAAGTCTGAATTTCAAGGCCATTCCTACAAATTTTGAAGACTACTTTGACCGACGCAGGATAGGTTAAGTTCCCGCAAACTTCAACCTGTGGTCGGACCCTGAGCAGCTAAATTTGAGGTTTGTACAGTTTTATTCCGAGACCGCTTATGGTGTAAAATATCAACCCATGACAGCGACATCAGCCTGAACTGGGCTGTTGACCAAAGCCAGCCCGGCAGGTTATCAAAAATTACCCATCAGGACGATTGCACTGCTCGAAATATTATTAGCCTTTCGTTCTGAAAAAGTCTCCCAGATCAATCTTAAAAGCATCATTACCCAGGATTTTCCTTGAACTCATCGTCTTCGCCAACCACAAAAAAACGCCTGGGTATAGGCGTGGATTTTGGCACTAGCAATAGTGCTGCCGCTGTCTTCGATGGTGAACAAATTTACCTAGTTCAGCTAGAAGATGACACCGTGGTTATGCCCTCCGCCACCTATATCGATCGTGAGCTAAAAATTACAACCGGACAGTCTGCTATTGAAAGCTATATTGAAAGCAATATGGGTAGGACAGTTGAGCTCAGCGCCGAAGTGCTTGGAGAAGGCAGAACCTCAACCGGTCAGATTGGAGACAAAGGATTGCCGGAAGAAGCTCAGACTCAATTGGTTTACGGGCAGTCACTGGTCGATGGCGGGCAGCAAGGTCGTTTGTTCAGAGGCATCAAACGCCTGCTTGGAAATCGCAGCGCGCCACGACTCATGGTGTTTGATCGGCCGTTTCGACTGGTCGCCATGATCACGCCATTGTTACTTCGAATTCAACAGAGCCTGGTCGCACTCATAAATGAGCGAAACCTGAGCGTGGATTCCGCGAAACATGCCTGCATTGGCCATCCAGTCAACTTCGAAGGTTCTGATCAAGGTCGAAATCAATTAGCCTTGACGCTACTAAGAGAAGCCTACGGTCACGCGAATTTCGAGCAGCAAAGCCTCTACCCGGAACCAATTGCTGCCGCGCTTAGCTATTTGCACCAGAACCCGAATGCGGGTCAGAAAACCATTCTGGCCGTAGATTTTGGCGGCGGCACTCTGGATCTATGTCTATTAAAGCGAACCGACCAGGTTTTCAAGGTAGTCACAACCCATGGCGTTGGTCTTGGCGGTGATCATATCGACCAGTTGCTATTCAGAGAGCTGTTGTTCCCGCTGTTAGGCAAAGGCGAGCGCTGGCGCCGCGCTGGCGAAGATCGCGAGATTGAAACAGCGTTCCCGTTTGAGGATTACGAGGAGCTGCTGCTCAATTGGGCGATTAGTTATATGCTCAATCAGAACCGCTTTACCACGCCCCTGATGCAGAGAATTGAATATGGTGATGAAGCCGCCGTGAAATTCCGCCGCCTTTATGACATGATCAAAAACAACTACAGCTATGTGGTTTTCCAGTCACTTAAGGATTTGAAAGCCACCCTTTCAAGTACGACCACGGCACGCCTGGATATTCCAGAGTTAGACATTGAATTGACCATCACCCGCGAACAGTTCGAATCAATTATTGCGCCAATTCTGTCAAAACTGCAGCATGCCGTCACTGCCATAATAAGGAAAGCCGACCTGCAATCGAGCGAGATAGAGCTGGTGATCCGCACCGGCGGCTCGTCTTTGATTCCGGCGGTCAAGCATTTGCTTGAAGATCAGTTTCCGAGCAAAGTGATAGAGCACGATCCATTCACGAGTGTCGCGGCTGGCCTAGCAATCGCCGAATATCGCCGCTTGGGGGCCGACGAATACAATGGACCAGAGTCGTTTAACAAAATTTAGCCACGGTAGA
>Ga0315331_10004648_pt1 | contig 10326 bp, 8 predicted proteins | sample M160m34915metaG_FD_203456 | JGI IMG/M metagenome (GOLD analysis project Ga0315331, IMG submission 203456) | Ammonia-oxidizing marine archaeal communities from Monterey Bay, California, United States - M1 60m 34915 | ecosystem: Environmental > Aquatic > Marine > Intertidal zone | place: USA... | reverse complement strand
AGCCCGCTCGTTACGGAGGCTTCGAGCTTGACCCCTTGACGTTCTATCGGGCAGCCGGGCGCATCGGCGAGGTCTGCGGCTCCACCGCCTGGGTCTTCGGGATCCTTGGCGTGCACCCTTGGCAGCTCGGCTTGTTTCCGGACGAAGCGCAGCGCGAGGTCTGGGGCGAGGACGACACGACGCTCGTCGCGTCCACCTACGCCCCGGTCGGCCAGGTGAAGGCGGTCGAAGGCGGGTTCGAGATCTCGGGCCGCTGGCCCTGGTCGAGCGGCACGGACCACTGCCAATGGGTCTTCCTCGGGGGCATCAACGCGAGCGACACGACGCAACTCGACATGAGGACCTTCCTCCTGCCGCGTAGCGACTATGAGATCATCGACACGTGGCGCGCGGTCGGTCTCCGAGGGAGCGGGACCAACGACATCCTCGTCGAATCGGCCTTCGTCCCCGAGCACAGGACGCTCTCCTTCGCGGACACCGGCCGCTGCGACTGTCCAGGGAACGCGGTCAACAAGGCTCCGCTCTACCGGCTCCCGTTCGCGTCCGTCTTCGCGACCGCGATCGAGTCCGCTGCGCTCGGAATCGCCGGGGGCCTCCTCCACGCGTACCGCGAGCTGCTCACCGAACGCTTCAAGATCGCGTATGGCGAAGCCGCTCGCGAAGACCCCCACGCGCAAACCAAGCTTGCCCAGGCACACTCGATGGTCGACTCGGCGTGGCTCCAGCTCGAACGAAACCTCGGCGTGGTCGACCAAGCGGCTCGACGGGGCGAAGCGGCGGACATGCTCGACCGCGCCCGGCTGCGCCACGACCAGGCCTATGGCGTCAGCCGCGCGGTCGAGGCCGCCGACCTCTGCTTCGAGTCGAGCGGCGGGGCCGCGCTGCGAGACGGCCATCCGCTGCAGCGGTTCTGGCGAGACATCCACGCCGCCCGCCAACACGCGATCAATGACTACGAGCGCGCCGCGGAGATGTACGGCCGAGCCTTGCTCGGTGTCGACGTCAGCCGCGAGCCGATGATTTAGCCCAGACCTCGGGAGAACGACGTGACGACACTGACCTTCGACGCCACCAGCCGCACCGGGAAGGCCGGCGCCCTGACGCTTCATTACAACGAGGCCGGCCCAAGCGACGCCGAGACGATCGTCTTCCTGCACGGCGGTGGGCCCGGCGCCTCGAGCTGGAGCAACTTCAAACAAAACCTCCCCGCATTCGTCGATGACTACCGCTGCCTCCTAGTCGACATGCCCGGCTTCGGGCGATCGGAAAAGCCCGAACTCGATCGACACTTCTTCGAGTTCGCGGGCAACGCCGTCGTGGCGCTACTCGACGAACTCGGGATCCCGAAGGCCCACCTCGTCGGGAACTCGCTAGGCGGCGGGACCTCCCTCCGCACCGCGCTCGACCACCCCGACCGTGTTGGCAAGCTCGTCCTGATGGGCCCTGGCGGCGCGTTCAAGCCCATGTTCACGCCAGAACCCGCAGAGGGGATCAAGCTGCTGGGCAACGTGATCACGCCACCGGGCCCCACGCGAGAGAAGGTCGAGGCCTTCCTTCGGGTGATGGTCTTCGACCAGAAATTCATTACCGAAGAGTTGATCGAAGAACGACTCGCCGCCGCCATGGACCCCGAAAACCAACAGGGGCTCATCCGCTGCATGTCGACCTTCGCCGCGCCACGCGCGGGCGAGCTGTGGCGGGAGCTCGACCGCATCCCACACCGGACACTCATGATCTGGGGGCGCGACGACCGGACCCTGCCGCTCGACGGCGCGCTCCTCGCGCTCCAGCAGCTTCCGGACGCCCGTCTGCACGTGTTCCCCCGTTGTGCCCACTGGGCACAGCTCGAATACCAAGCGGAGTTCGACCGGCTCGTCCTCGACTTCCTCCACAACGCATGACCGACCTGAGCGAACAGCGACTGCGCGACGCGGCCGATGCTCTCGCACGCGCGGAGCGCACCGCGACCCCGATCGCGCCGCTCTCGGAGCGCTGGCCCGAGCTCACCGCGGAGGGGGCGTACGCGATCCAGCAACACAACATCCAACGTCGTGTCGAAGCCGGCGCGGAGGTCCGCGGCCACAAGGTCGGGCTGTCTTCCCGCGCCATGCAAGAGATGATGGGGATCGAGGAGCCGGACTACGGTCATTTGCTCGATGACATGTTTGTGTTCGAGGGAGAGAGCATCGCGCTCGAGGAGCTCTGCACACCACGGGTCGAGATCGAGGTCGCCTTCGTCCTCGGCCAGCCGCTCCCGGGGCGCTCCTGCCTCGTCGCAGACGTGCTCCGCGCGACAGAGTTCGTCCTCCCCGCGATCGAGGTGATCGACAGTCGGATCCAAGACTGGAAGATCGGCCTTACTGACACCATCGCCGACAACGCTTCTTCCTGCCGAGCGGTGCTCGGCGGAAACCCCGTCCGGCTCCAAGAACTCGACGACCTGCGAGGCATCGACGCGCGCCTGACGATCTCAGGTGTCGAGGCCGCGCGAGGCTCGAGCAGCGCGGTGTTGGGGAACCCCGCGACCGCGGTCGCCTGGCTCGCGCGGAAGCTCTCGGGTTTTGGCGTCTCCCTGGAAGCCGGGCACGTCATCCTGCCCGGGTCGTGCACAGCGGCCTTCTCGGTCAACCCAGGAGCCAACGTGCGCGCGGACTTCGACGGGCTGGGTCCAGTCGAGGTCCACTTCGAATAACCACCAGGGTGTGCCATCGCGCGCAATCACCGCCGCGCACACCAGAGGAGTCACCGTGAGCAAGACCACCGAAGCCGAAGAGCGCCGTGCGAGAGGCCTCGCGATGTACCGCGAAGTCTACGGAGACGAAGCCACGCTTCCCGCCGGCGGCGAGGCGGAGTTCTTCGACCTGCTGATCATCGATCAACAGTTCTCCGAGGTCTGGTCACGCCGCGCGCTGCCGATCGAGTCACGGCGGCTGCTCACGATGGGAGTGCTCGCCGCGACGCGACGCTTCGACATCCTCGAGCTCCAATTCCGACGGGTCCTCACCACAGGCGAACTGACCGTGGAGCAGGTGCGTGAGGTCGTCATCCACCTGATCAGCTACGTCGGCACACCCTCGAGCGGTGACCTCTATCAGGCGAGCGAGAAGGCGATCGCCGCGCACGCCGCTCAGCAAGATCCTTGAGCTGCGATTCGGACCCCGAGCACGGCCCAGCGGCCAAAACGGCCTGAATTGGCGCGACGGGTACGGGCCCCTACGATTCGGTTCATTACCCCGCAGGCAGAGGAGCCTCGTATGGTCGAAGCCGAACCCAGCACCGACCCCGTCTGTGGGATGACCGTCGCCCCGGACGGGCCACGCCAATACACCTTCGAGGGAACGCGCTACGGGTTCTGCTCGGATCGCTGCCTCGATCGGTTCCGCGACGACCCGGTCTCCTTCTTGACCGAGACGGAGTCCGCTCCCGCGCCCGAGGGCACGCTCTACACCTGCCCCATGCACCCAGAGATCACCCGCTCGGAACCGGACATCTGTCCGATCTGCGGGATGGCGCTGGAGCCGCTGCTCCCGTCCGCCACCGCAGACGACACCGAGCTGCGCGACATGACCCGACGCTTCGGGTTCAGCGTCGCGTTCACCCTCCCGGTCTTCGCCATCGCGATGGGCGAGATGCTGCCGGGAAACCCGCTGAACGAGGCGCTGTCCAGCGCGACCCGAGTGGGACTCCAGGCGCTGCTCTCGACCCCAGTGGTGCTGTGGGGCGGCGCGCCGTTCTTTGCCCGCGGCTGGATGTCGCTCCGCTCGGGCCACCTGAACATGTTTACTCTCGTCGCGCTGGGGACCGGCGCCGCGTGGCTCTACAGCCTGCTCGCAGCGGCAATGCCGGAACTCTTTCCAGCGTCCTTTCGGATCGCCGACGGCCAGGTGGCTGTCTACTTCGAGGCCGCCTCGGTCATCGTGACGCTGGTGTTGCTCGGGCAGGTCCTCGAGCTCCGGGCGAGGGATCGCACCGGCGCGGCACTTCGCGCCCTGCTCGAGTTGGCCCCGCCGACCGCCCGGCGCCTCCGCGCGGACGACGAAGAAGAGGATGTTGCGCTCGAGGCAGTCACGGTAGGAGATCGCCTCCGCGTCCGGCCGGGTGAGGTCGTCCCGGTCGATGGCCTCGTCATCGACGGTCAGAGCGCCGTCGATGAGTCGATGCTGACCGGGGAGCCCCTCCCCGTCCCCAAGGCCCCCGGCGACCCCGTCACGGGCGCGACGCACAATGGCCCGGGTACGCTCGTCATGCGCGCGGAGCGCGTCGGGGCCGAAACGCTGCTCGCGCGCATCGTGCAGCGGGTGGCCGAGGCGCAGCGCAGCCGCGCGCCCGTCCAGCGGCTCGCAGACCAGGTCGCCAGCATCTTCGTTCCCGTCGTACTGGGGGCGGCTGCGCTCACCGCGATCGTGTGGGGAACCCTCGGCCCTGAGCCGCGGATGGCGCATGCCCTGCTCAACAGCGTCGCGGTGCTGATCATCGCCTGCCCGTGCGCCCTCGGGCTCGCCACCCCCATGGCCATCATGGTCGCGACGGGACGCGGCGCGGGGGCCGGGGTGCTGTTTCGAGACGCCGAAGCCATCGAGGTGCTGCGCGGCGTCGACACGCTCGTCGTCGACAAGACCGGCACGCTCACCCGCGGGCGCCCCCAGCTCGTGAGCGCTGAGCCCGTGCAGCCCTTCAGCGCTCACGAGGTCCTCCAACTCGCGGCGTCCCTCGAACGAGCCAGCGAACACCCGCTCGCCGCCGCCATCCTGGAAGGCGCCGCAGCCCAGGGGATTCAACCGGCCGCGGTCACCGACTTCGAGGCCCGGAGCGGCCTCGGCGTCGTCGCGTCGTTGGAGGGCAGCCCCATCGCGATCGGGAACGCGGCGCTCATGACGCAGCTCGGCGCGGACCCGACGCCACTCGAAGCGGACGCAGCCGACCAACGCGAACGCGGACACACCGTCATGTTCGTCGCGCGGGGGGATCGGCTCGCTGGGATGATCGCCGTCGCGGACCCCATCAAGGAGACGACCCCCGCGGCCATCCAAGCCCTCCAAAGCCAAGGGCTGAAGGTCGTCATGCTCACGGGCGACGCCGGCGCGACCGCACGCGCGGTCGCAGATGACCTCGGGATCGAGGAGGTCATCGCCGGGGTGCTTCCAGATCAGAAGGACGAGGCGATCCAGCAGTTGCAACAGGCCGGCCATGTCGTCGCCATGGCCGGCGATGGGATCAATGACGCGCCGGCGCTCGCTCGCGCGGACGTCGGGATCGCGATGGGGACAGGCACCGACGTCGCGATCGAGAGCGCGGGAGTGACCCTGGTCGGAGGAGACCTTGGCGGCCTCGTCCGAGCGCGGCGGCTCAGCGAGGCCACCATGCGCAGCATCCGGCAAAACCTGTTCTTCGCGTTTGGCTACAACGCGCTCGGGGTCCCGGTCGCGGCGGGCGTGCTCTACCCGACGCTCGGCCTACTGCTCAGCCCGATGCTCGCGGCGGTCGCGATGAGTCTCAGCTCGTTTTGCGTGATCGCCAACTCGCTGCGCCTGCGCCGAGTCGACCTCTAAGACGCCGGCAGGCGGTCCCATGCCGAGCGAGGAATCCCCAGTACAAGCGCAAGAGAGCCCAGAGAGCACCTCGTGTGCGGGGCACTGCCGGGACTGCGGCCAGCAACACGCCCTCCCCATCGGCAACGCCCGCGAACACGCCCGGCGCTTGATGGAGGAGTTCGCTCGGATCCAACGACTCGACTACCTCGCCCCAGAGGGCGCTGCGGACCCCCAATTCGGCTTCGACCGCCTGTTCGCCGGGACACAGGGGAATATGTTCGGAGTCCTCGAGTGCGAGGACGCTCAGGGTGAGCGCCACGTCCTGCGCGCCTTTTCGTCCATGCCGCGGGGGATCCGCGAGGTCGCGGGCTGGGTTCCGCCGATCCTGCCGGCGGAGATCTTCCACGGCCTCGTCGAGCCCGAGCGACGGGAGATCGAGGCGCTGACCGCGAAGCTCGAGACGCTCGTGCCCGAGAGCCCCGCCCACCGCGCGACGGTCAAGGAGCGGACGCGGCGATCCCGAGCGCTGACCGAGGCTCTCCCCCGCCACTACTGCTTCCGCAACTTTCGTGGGGTGAGCCGATGCCTACCGGAAGCGCTCTGCCACGACGGCCCGGTCCCCGGCGGCGTCGGCGAGTGCTGCGCGCCCAAGCTGCTCGACCACGCCGCGCGCCAACGCCTGCGCCCGCTCGGGCTCGCGGAATTCTACTGGGGTGGACCGCGCCGCGCGGGAGCGCTCCGGCAGGGCCAGTTCACCGCCCCGTGTACGAGTCGCTGCGCTCCGCTCCTCGGGTTTTTGTTATGCGGACTGGAACAAACCCCGTGACAGAAGACCCGACACCTCCGGCAGGCCTCGACGTCCTCCATGAGGACCCCAGCTTCGTGGTCGTCAACAAACCGAGCGGCCTGCTCTCCGTCCCAGGACGGGGGCCCGACAAGGCCGACTGCGTCAGCAATCGGGTACGAGAGCGTTACCCAAGCTGTATCGAGCAACCCGCGGTCCACCGCCTGGACATGGACACCTCCGGTCTCATCGTCGTCGCGCTCGACGCCGACGCCCACCGAAACCTCTCGCATCAGTTTCAACGGCGCGAGACGACTAAGCGCTACATCGGCCTCCTCGACGGCAGGCTAGACGCCGAGCGCGGGACGCTCCGACTCCCGTTCCGGCTCGACATCGACAACCGCCCCTACCAGATCTATGACGAGGTCCATGGAAAACTCGGGATCACCCACTGGGAGCGCCTCGGGATCGAGGGAGACGTCACCCGCGTCGCCTTCATGCCGGTAACGGGGCGGACGCATCAACTGCGCGTCCACGCTGCGCACGAGCGCGGCCTCGGGATCCCGATCGTCGGCGACCCGCTCTACGGCCGGGGCACCGGGCCTGCGCAGCTCAAACTCCACGCGACAGCGCTCGGCTTCCTCCACCCGCGCACGGGGGAACGTCTCTCGTTTCGCGCCCCGCCGCTGTTTTGAGAGAGCCCTCGGATCAGCGCGCCGCCGCGGCCCGCCCCGCGCGGCGCCCAAAGAAGCTGCCGTCCGCCAGGGAGGTCCCGCTCCCCGCGTAGGTGTGCCCCGTGAAGATCGCCGCGGTTCGGCCAGCGGCGTAGAGCCCGGGGACGGCGACCCCGTCCGGCCGGAGCACCGCGCCGTCGCGGTCGGTGTTGAGTCCGCCGAGCGTGAAGCAGGACCACAAGGCACGATCCACGCGACAGTCCACCAGCGCGAACGGCGGTTTCCGCAGCGGAACCAGCGCCTCCGGGCGCTTGTGAAAGAGAGGATCGATGCCCCGCTCCGCGTGGCGGTTGTAGAAGTCAACGGTCCCGACGAGCGCTCCCTCCGGCAACCCGGCCTCGCGCTCGACCTCCGAGACCGTCTCCCCGACCCAGGACGGCTCGATACCGACCAGGCCCCGCTCGAAGGTCTCGTCGTCGAGCAGCAGATAGACCTCCCCGCGCTGGCGGTAGAGCCCCTCGACCCCAACGTGCCCGTAGTACGTATCCTCGTTGATGAAGCGCTGGGCCTGGGCGTTGACGTAGACGCCGCGAGAGAGCCGGTGTGGGATCGTATAGGGGAGCGCCACCTCGCCGAGGTCCATGTGGACGGCTTCCCCGCCCACGCCCTGCCCCATGCGAATCCCAGCGCCGTCATCTCCCTCGGTCGCCGAGCGGACCTTGCAGCGGTTGAGCTCCGGCGCGTGGAGCGCCCGCATCGCTCGGTTCATCACGAAGCCCCCCGCCGCCAGCACGACCCCTTTGCGAGCACGGACGCAGAACTCCTCGCCTGCGCTTCGGACCACCGCTCCAACGACCGCGCCGTCCTCCGCTGTGATGAGGGTCTGGGCGCGCGCGTCGGGGACGGCCTCGCACGCCGTCTGCTCGAAGGCGCGGAGTAAGCGCTGCATCAAGAGCGGCCCGCCCTTGCCCGGGACGCGGGGCTGGTGCCCCCGCGGCGCAGGCTTCGCCCACTCCCGAAACGGGTGACGATCCTCCCCCGCGCTGTAGGCGAGGCCGTCGTCGGTCGGCGACTCCATCCCCGGCTCCGGGTGAAAGCTCCGCTTGAAGGGGACCCCCTGCGCCTCGAGCCAGTGAAAGTGCTCCACGCTGCGCTCGCAAAACAGCCGGATCTTCTCCTCGTTCGCTCCGGGCTGCGAGGCGGCGACCAGAAACCGAAACATTTCTTCAGGCGTGTCCTCGAAACCGGCCGCGAGCTGCACCGGCGTCCCCCCGCCGAGGTAGATCATGCCGCCCGAGTTTGCGGAGGTCCCGCCTCCCGCCCCCGCACGCTCGAGCGCCAGGACTTTGGCCCCGGCGGCGTGCGCCTCGAGCGAAGCGCAGACGCCCGCGACGCCCAGCCCCACGACGAGAACATCGGTCTCTCGCTCGAACCGACGCACGTCGCGCTCACGTCGCGGCTCGCTCGGCGTGTTCTGCGGGGTCGCTTCGATCTCCGGCTGTTCCCTCATCGGGACACACTCCGTTCTCAGCGGACGCTCTGCAACAGGCGAGCGTCTGCGGTCTCGGATAACTCCAGCTCGGGGTGGCGGTCGAGCGTGGCATCGAGGTTCCACTGCGTCGCGAAGAGCAGCACAGGGCGGCCTTCCCGGTCTGCGACGATCCGGACGGTCTCCGTGTACTGGAAGGCCGACAGATCGGCATCGTTCGTGACCCAACGGGCCGCACTGAAAGCCAGCGGCACGAGCTCGAGCTGCACCTTGTATTCCGTGGCCAGACGGTGACGCAGGACGTCGAACTGCAGCTGCCCCATCGCACCCAGGATCATCGCCGCGCTTCCACCCAACGGTTCAGAGAACAGCTGAACGGCCCCCTCCTGCACGAGCTGGTCGATCCCCTTCGAGAGCGCCTTCCGCTTCTCGACGCCCGCGACATCGACACGAACGAAGACCTCGGGCGAGAACGTGGGGATCCCGGGATATGCCAGGGCGCCGTCATCGCACAGCGTGTCGCCGATGTGAAAGACGCCGGGATCGAACAACCCGATTACGTCACCAGGATAGGCCTCGTCCATCTCTGCGCGGTCACGCCCCATCAAGAGCGTCGAGTTGGCCAAACGCACACTCTTGCCGGACCGCGCGTGACGCGTCGTCATCCCCTTCTCGAAGCGGCCAGAACAGACCCGCAAGAAGGCGACACGGTCACGATGGTCCGGGTCCATGTTCGCCTGGATCTTGAACACGAACCCAGAGAAGGGGGTCTCGACCGGATCGACGGGTCCGGTATCGGACTCTCGCGCGCCCGGGCATGGCGCCATCTCGAGATAGGACTCCAGGAAGGGCTGCACGCCAAAGTTCGTCAGCGCGCTACCAAAGAACATCGGGGTCTGGTCTCCCGCGCGTACCTGATCGAGGTCGAAGTCGGCTCCCGCTCCGTCGAGCAGCTCGAGGGACTCGGCCACCTCGTCCGCCTCATCTCCGAGCGCAGCGATCACCTCCGGGGTGCCAACGGCACCCTCGACGACTTGCTGGTCGGGGAGCCGCGTCCCGTGCTTCCCCCCGGAGAAGAACGAAGCGCGCTGGTTCAGCCGGTCGTAGACGCCGCGAAAACGGTTGCCAGCGCCAACCGGCCAGTTCACCGGGATCGCGTCAATGCCGAGGATGTCTTCGATCTCGCTCATCAACTCGAGCGGTTCTCGGCCCAGACGATCGAACTTGTTGACGAACGTGAAGATGGGGATTCGTCGAATCCGACAGACCTCGAACAACTTGCGCGTCTGCGGCTCGACGCCCTTCGCCGCGTCGATCAGCATCACCGCGCTGTCCGCCGCCATCAGCGTTCGGTAGGTGTCCTCACTGAAGTCGCGGTGCCCCGGCGTGTCGAGGATGTTCACGCGGTGGCCGGCATAGTCGAAGTGGAGGACGGAGCTGCTGACGGAGATCCCGCGCTGCTTTTCGAGTTCGAGCCAATCACTCGTCGCGTGCCGCGCCGCCTTCTCTGCGCGGACCGCGCCCGCCTCGCGAACCGCTCCACCAAACAACAGGAGCTTCTCCGTCAACGTCGTCTTGCCGGCGTCGGGGTGGGAGATGATCGCGAAGGTGCGTCGGCGTTCGACTTCTCGCCGTAAACTGCTCGAACCAGGTTTCACGAGTTCGCTGCCGTCCTGAGAGGGTTCGGGGACGGCCATTGGATACCGCAAGTCGGCCGGCCGCGCCGAAGAACGGGCCCCGATGGGGCGTGTCTCTCAGGCAAAGCCCCCCGTGAGGTTCACGACCCCCCCCGTGCTGTAGCTGCTCGCGCCGCTCGCTAGAAACAGCGCGGCCCCGACGACCTCGCCC
>Ga0315331_10004647_pt1 | contig 10326 bp, 9 predicted proteins | sample M160m34915metaG_FD_203456 | JGI IMG/M metagenome (GOLD analysis project Ga0315331, IMG submission 203456) | Ammonia-oxidizing marine archaeal communities from Monterey Bay, California, United States - M1 60m 34915 | ecosystem: Environmental > Aquatic > Marine > Intertidal zone | place: USA... | reverse complement strand
ATTTCCACTTGGTTTTGAATTTGAATAATTGCTTCCAGGTTTAGAATTTGAACTAGGTTTGGACAAATTATTCGAAGACCCAGTACTAAAAGGCTTATTATAATAACTTCGATTTATTCTAGCTGCGCTATTAATTCTATCAATTCGATTTAATCTGTCGTTAAGGCTACTAGTTGCAGTTCTGTTAAACCTGTCACTGATACTGGAATTATTAGATGAAAGGGATCTAGATGAAATAGCATTTCTAGAGCCTCTTCTGCCGCTAATTAGAGAAACTGGTGTGTTCCAGTTTTGAGAATATGGGTAATTATTATACCATGAGTTGTATCCATACCCCCACATATTTGCATATCCATAGCCGTATCCATAACCATAGCCGTAGTAATTATTATAATACCCCCAGAATGGATTAAACGGATTGTACATGCCTCCGTAATACGGATAAGGTCTTGACCAATAATTGTTATACCCATAACCCCAAACATTTCCATAGCCGTAACCGTAATTCCACATCCAATTTGGGTATCTCCATCTTGACCAGAAACCATCATTATGGTGAGGGTGTATATTTATTATTATTGAGGTTTTATTCTCACCCCAAGGACCGTATGTGCTAGTAGAGTCATTTTCAGAAGATCTATAATTTTCAACATCAGTGAATAATTGATCGTTTGACTCATTGTCAGTGTAAGCAATAACTTTCTCACTAAATGCACTTTTATAGTAATCGTTATTTTGTTTGTTATCAACCGTATTTTCTTGTGCTGACGCATATTGTTCAACTGTTTCGTTAGATTCATAGATTCCGTCATTAACATATCCACTGTACTGATAAGATCCGCACGAGAAAAAAATCATAGTAAAAAATGATAAGTATATTATATTTTTGATTTTATATTTTTTTATCTGGCCCATAACTCTAATTTTAATTGTTGAACATGCTAAAATTAATTAGATTTGTAATCTATACATTAATAAAATAACAATTGTTATGCCAATTTACGAAAAATGGGTAAGAAACTAGTATCGAGAGAAGAAGATTATTCTAAATGGTATAATGAGCTTGTTGTCAAAGCAGATTTAGCCGAAAATTCAGCAGTTAGAGGATGTATGGTCATTAAACCATATGGTTACGCCATATGGGAAAAAATGCAAGCTCAGCTTGATAAAATGTTCAAAGAAACAGGTCATGTGAACGCTTATTTTCCTCTTTTTGTTCCAAAGAGTTTATTTGAAGCTGAAGAAAAAAATGCTGAAGGATTTGCTAAAGAATGTGCAATTGTTACCCACTATCGACTTCAAAATGATCCGGATAATAAAGGTAAATTACGGGTAGACCCTAATGCTAAATTAGAAGAAGAACTGATTATTAGACCTACCAGTGAAGCAATCATTTGGAATACCTATAAAAATTGGATTCAATCATACAGAGATTTGCCTATTTTAATTAATCAATGGGCTAATGTAGTAAGGTGGGAAATGAGAACTAGACTTTTCTTAAGAACTGCGGAGTTTTTATGGCAAGAAGGCCACACAGCACATGAAACCCAAAATGAAGCAATTGAAGAAACAAAAATGATTAACGACCTTTATGCAGAATTTGCTGAAAACTTCATGTCAATGCCAGTTTTAAAAGGTATAAAGTCCAAAAACGAAACCTTTGCTGGTGCAGAGACAACTTATTGTATTGAAGCTTTAATGCAAGACGGTAAAGCTTTACAGGCAGGCACTTCACATTTTTTGGGTCAAAATTTTGCTAAAGCTTTTGATGTAAAGTTTGCTGATAGAGAAGGGAAGTTGCAGTATGTTTGGGCTACTTCATGGGGTGTTTCTTCTAGACTAATGGGAGCCTTAATTATGACCCATAGTGATGATCATGGATTAGTTCTTCCTCCAAAATTAGCTCCGTTTCAGGTAGTTATTGTGCCGATTTACAAAAATGAAGATGAATTAAATGAAATATCATCTGTTGCTGAAACTTTAAAATCTGAATTAATAAAAAATAATATTTCAGTGAAATTTGATGCAAGAGATACAATTAGACCTGGTCAAAAATTTGCACAACATGAAATACAAGGAGTACCAATTAGGATTGCAATAGGGCCTAAAGATTTACAAAACAAAACAGTTGAAATAGCTAGAAGAGACAATTTAACTAAGGATTATGTAAAACTTGATATTGCAACAGATCATATTATTCATCTTTTGGATGAAATTCAAAGTAATTTACACCAGAGGGCTCTTAAATTTAGAGATGAAAATATCACTAGGGTTGATACCTTTGTTGAATTTAAGGAGGTATTAGAAAATAAGGGAGGTTTTATTTCAGCTCATTGGGACGGAAGCTCTGAAACCGAAAATAAAATTAAAGAATTAACCAAAGCAACTATTCGTTGCATTCCGGAATCTAGTAATAATGAAACTGGTAATTGTGTCTTTTCCGGGAATCCATCTAGTCAAAGGGTGTTATTTGCAAAAGCTTACTAACTAATCAGTAGATTTTTTATTACAGAAGTTGCGACATTTAAAAATAGTTGTATTTTTGCACGCGCAACTATTGTTAAACAATAAATGGCCCGTTCGTCTATCGGCTAGGACGCCAGGTTTTCATCCTGGTAAGAGGGGTTCGATTCCCCTACGGGCTACAAAATAAATATATTATGGCAAATCATAAATCAGCTATTAAAAGAATTAGAAGTAGCGAGACTAAAAAGCAAAGGAATAAATATCAGCACAAGACTGCAAGAACTGCTATGAAGAAGTTTTTTGATATTACAAAAAAGAAAGATGCTGAAAAAGAATTACCAGTTCTAAATTCTATGATTGATAAGCTTGCTAAAAACAACATTATACACGATAACAAGGCTTCAAATCTTAAGGCAAATGTTGCTAAGCACGCCAGTGGTTTAAAAAAATAATTTAACCTTTTATTTGTTTTTTAGAGTGTCTAACATAAATGATTTAGCAAAGCTAAATGAGAGTTCTCTGGATTCTGGATTTCCTCCTAAATTAACCCCCCTTTCTACACAAAACAAAAATCCTATTTTTTGCATAATAGGTGACGACATAGGTAGAGATAAATAGTTCATTAAAACATCACCTTCCTTGTTTAGTTTAAATAAGCAATCTTTAAAACTATAACCCTTTTCATTATAGCTTACGGGCTCTTTACTGTCAAATGAATGATGAGAGTCGGGGTAAATAGTTAGATCAATATTTGCTGTTTTTGAAATTTTATCCACAAAATAATTACATGGTTCTGCAGGTGTCCAATCGTCAATTTCACCAATTAAAATATGAATCGGTGAGTCAGTAAAATCTGTATTTTCTGGATCAAAAAAACAGGGAGGATAAAAAGCTAAATGTGAAGCAAATTTTAAATCACTTGTAATAGCTTCCTTGATTGGTAACCAGCCAGAAAATAATGCAACTGCACCACCTAAGCTCCATCCAGTAATTGAAACCTTATTTTTATCAATATTTGGATGATTTGATAATAGCTCAAAGGCTTTGTATGCATCTAAAATAATTGCAGCAGTTGTAACTTCAACTTGCGATCCAACAGTTGATTTTATATCTCTACTTTTAAAACTATTTAGTTCAAATGTTGCAAAACCATTTTCTTGATACATTTCCATATACTCGTAGTGATGAGATCTCCAGCCTAAACTTCCAGCAACTCCAATAATTAAAGGAAATTTTTTTTTAGAATTTGCAGAGTCAATCGGTAATGTCAATTTCCCAAAAACTTCTTGTTGTTGCTGGTTTTCTAAATCATTAATGATATCACTTAAAGAAAAGGGATTTGCACTGTTAAATGATATGATCTCAGAGTTTTGCGCATTAATATGAAAAGAAATAATGTATATGAGAATTATGAAAAATCGCACAAATAAAAATTTAATCAATGATTTTTATCCATTCATTGAAATCAAAAACTCTTCATTGTTAAGAGTTTGTTTGAATCTCTCATTAACAAATTCCATTGCTTCAACTGGGTTCATGTCAGCTAAATATTTTCTCATCACCCACATTCTTTGAACGGTTTTTTCATCTAGTAATAAGTCATCTCTTCTTGTACTTGAAGATGTAAGATCAATTGCAGGGAAAATTCTTCTGTTAGAAATGTTTCTATCTAGTTGAAGTTCCATATTACCTGTACCCTTAAATTCTTCAAAAATAACTTCATCCATTTTTGATCCAGTTTCGGTAAGCGCAGTTGCAATTATAGAAAGGGAACCTCCATTTTCTATGTTCCTAGCAGCTCCGAAAAATCTCTTAGGTTTGTGTAAAGCATTTGCATCAACTCCACCACTTAAGATTTTACCAGAAGCAGGTTGGACAGTGTTATAAGCTCTGGCTAACCTTGTTATAGAATCAAGTAAAATAACTACATCGTAACCACACTCTACAAGCCTTTTCGCTTTTTCTAAGACTATATTAGCAATTCTTACGTGTTCATTAGCTTCCTTATCAAAAGTAGAGGCAATTACTTCACCTTTCACATTTCTTTGCATATCGGTAACTTCTTCTGGTCTTTCATCAATAAGTAATATTAATTGATAAACCTCTGGGTGATTTGCAGCAATCGCATTTGCAATGTCTTTAAGAAGCATTGTTTTACCTGTTTTAGGTTGCGAAACGATCATCCCTCTTTGCCCTTTACCAATGGGTGAAAATAGATCCATAACTCTTGTAGATATTGTATTATTTTTATCTGCCAAGTTAAATTTTTCCTCAGGAAATAAAGGTGTTAGATGTTCAAAAGATACCCTATCTCTAACAATTTTTGGATCAAGTCCATTTATTTTATTAACCTGGATCAAAGGAAAATACTTTTCTCCTTCTTTAGGAGGTCTAACATTTCCAAGAACTGTATCTCCTTTTTTTAGTCCAAATAATCTGATTTGAGACTGTGAAACATAAATGTCATCAGGTGATGAAAGGTAATTATAATCCGATGATCTTAAAAAACCATAACCGTCTTGCATTACATCAAGAACACCTTCACTTTCGATAATCGCATCAAATTCAAAATCTGGCTCTTTGTATCTGTTTCTTTTGTCTCTGTTTCCATTTGGCTCTGTCTTTGGTTTTCTTTGATTTCCATCTTTTTTAGAAGTATGGTCTTTTTTAGAAGTATGGTGTTTTTTCTCAACTCTATTATTTTTTTCGTCTGAGGAATTTTTTTCTTCACTTTCTTTACCATCTTCTGATCTTTGAGGCTTCTTTCGTGTTTTGAATTTAGGATTAGGTTTATTTGGCCTCTCCTCTTGATCTTTGTCTTTTTCTTCAGGATTAGAAGCTTGGTGATCTAATATTTTATATACTAAATCTAATTTTTTTAAAGTTTTAAACTTTGAGATTTTTAGGTTTTCTGCAATTTCTTGTAACTCAGATAGTTTTTTTTCTTTTAATTTTGATATTTCAAACATTGTGTATTGTTTAATTATTTTTGAGAATTATACCCTAAAATGAATAATAGTTGTAAGGGTATGTTTTTGAAGTTAATTAAATTTTTCTCTGATAGAAGAATTCTGTGCAATTATACAACATTATTTTAAATTCAACCTAATTTTTTTTTTAATTCTAGTAAATTTGATTTAAAATTAAATTATCATGATTCAGAGAATTCAGTCTTTATATTTACTTTTATCTAGTTTGTTTTATTTTAATTATTGGTTTTTTGGAATGGAATGGTTCAAGAAGGGGTTTTTTATTCTTCAAGATGTTTTTGCTGAAATAATCATTCCAGACTTTATTTTTATCATAATTTCATTTATTCCATTACTTATTGTTACAATTTGCATAATAAGCATATTGTTGTTTAGAAATCGCACCCTTCAGTTTAGTCTTTCTACACATGCCTTTAGATTGAGTTTGTTTATGTGTTTTTTCACAATATTTTATTTTTATAATGTTCTGCAAGGGTTAATTGATCTAATGCCTTCGAAAACACTTGAATTTCTTATGTATGCTGCAATCTTAAATCCATTTATTTGTAGCTATCTCATATATTTAGCAAAAAAGTCAATAAAAAAAGACGACGATTTAGTTAGTTCATTAAATAGAATCAGATAATTATCTGTTGAATTCTATGACTTCTAAATTTTCAATTTTGTCCTTATTTACATCAAATCTTACCATGGTCCTTTTTTTATGAAATCCATGCTTTCCTATGGCTCCAGGATTTATATGAAGAAGATTATATTTTTTGTCAAAAATAATTTTTAAAATATGTGAGTGACCACAAATAAAGAGATTTACCTTATTTAACCTAAATCCCTCTTTAATTCTTTGCTTATATCTGTTTGGATAACCTCCGATGTGAGTTATCCAGACATAAATATTTTCACAGTAAAATTTACAATCAAGCGGTAATTCTTTTCTGATTTCGTGATTGTCAATATTTCCGTAAACTCCTCTTAGCGGTTTTATCTGCTTAAGCCTATCTATTATTGTAACGTTGCCAACATCACCAGCATGCCATATTTCATCAACAGTGTTTGCATATTTTATAATTTTTTCGTCTAAAAAACCGTGTGTGTCTGATAAAAGAAGAATTTTTCTCAAATTATTTTCTGTATGATTATTAAGTATATATTTGTTTTACAAACTTACGAATAGATTGAGATATTTCATTGAACTTTCATACAACGGAAAAAATTTTCACGGTTGGCAATACCAACCGAATGCAATGAGCGTTCAGCAGACCATTGAAAAGTCATTAGAAATCTTATTAAAACAAAAAATTAAAATTCTAGGTGCTGGCAGAACAGATACTGGGGTTCATGCAAAGCAAATGTATGCCCATTTTGATTTTGAAGAACCGATTGATTTAGAGCATTTAATTTATAAATTAAATGCTTTTCTTAATAAAGATATAGGAATTGCAAATATCCATAAAGTAAGACACGATTCACATGCAAGATTTGATGCGATTTCCAGAGAATATGAGTATTATATTACACAAATTAAAGACGTTTACAATCACGATAAAAAATATTTTTTTTCAAAAAAATTAGATTTTGATAAAATCGATAAGGCCATAGATATTTTAAAGAATACAAAAAATTTTAAATCTTTTTGTAGAACAAAATCAGATGTTACAAACTATAATTGTGAAATTTTTGATTTTAATTATGAAATAAAAGAATCAGAAATTATTTTTAGAATTCGTGCAAATAGATTTTTAAGGAATATGGTTCGTTCTTTAATTGGAACAATTTTAGATGTTTCATTAAATAAAATATCAATTAAAAATTTAACCGAGATAATAGAAAAATCAAATAGAATATACGCTGGCCCTTCAGTTCCTGCACATGCTTTGTTTTTATCAAATGTTGAATATCCGAAAAATGTTTTCTTAGATGAGTAATAAAACTAATGTATATAATATAGAGTTGTTTAAAAGACTTTTGACCTATGTTAGGTTTTATAATAAAATCTTTATTATCTCAATTTTCTCTGTATTTGGATTGTCAGTTTTTGGTGCGCTTAGACCTGTTGTATTAGAAAAAATTGTTGATGAGAACTTAACTCAATATAATTATGATTTCTTTCTTCAATACATTTTAATAATGGTTTTATTATTAATCCTTGAGGTACTTTGCAACTATTCTTTTATTTATAATGCCGGATTATTAGGTCAATCGGTTGTCAAAGATATTCGAGTAAAATTATTTAATCATATACAGAATTTCAAAATGAAATATTATGATAAATCGTCAGTCGGTATATTAATTACGAGAACTGTAACTGATATGGAAAGAATTGCTGATATTTTTGGTCAAGGTCTTTTCATGATCTTAAGTGATATTTTAAAAATGCTGATTGTTTCTATTGTAATGATAAATATGAACTGGGAATTAAGCTTAATTGTTTTTATATCCCTTCCTTTTATTTTATTGGCAACAAAAATTTTTGAAAAATATATGAAGTCAGCTTTTGATGAAGTAAGAAATGAGGTTGCAAATTTAAATTCTTTTGTACAAGAGAGGGTCACTGGAATTAATGTTTTACAACTTTTTGCAAGAGAAAAGGTTGAATATGAAAAATTTAAAAAAATTAATGAGAGACATAAAAAAGCTTGGCTAAAAACTGTTTGGTATAATTCCATATTTTTTCCAGTAGCTGAAATATTTTCATCACTGACTTTAGGTCTAGTTGTATGGTATGGAGGAATGAATACTGTCTTAGAAAACACGGCATCTCTAGGTGAACTTACAGCATTTATTATGATGATCCCAATGCTATTTAGGCCCCTATATCAAATTGCTAATAAATTTAATACTTTACTAATGGGCATGGTAGCGGCTGAAAGAGTTTTTAAAATTTTAGATACTGAATCTTCAATTAATGATATTGGGGTAAAAATAGCTGATAGTATTAAAGGTGAAATCAGATATAAAAACGTCTATTTCTCGTATAATAAATCCGAAAAGGTTATTGAAAATTTCAACCTAGAAATTCAGGCTGGAACTACAAATGCAATTGTAGGAGCTACAGGCTCTGGAAAATCTACAATTATAAAGTTGCTAAACAGATTCTATAATTTGGATAAAGGGAATATTTATATTGATGATGTTAATATTGAGGAATATAAAATATCATCTCTAAGAAAAAATATTGGTTTTGTTTCCCAAGATGTACATCTTTTTTCTGATACGATTTTAAATAATATCACCCTTAAGAATATGGATATTCCTTTTTTGAGGGTTAAAAATGCAGCTAAGGAAATCCAAATAGACGGATTTATCAGCGCACTTCCTGAAGGATATAATTACAATGTTAAAGAGAGAGGCGCTGGTATTTCAACAGGGCAAAGACAGCTAATTTCATTCCTGAGGGCTTATATTAAAGATCCACAAATTCTAATTCTAGATGAAGCAACATCATCAATTGATACAGATTCTGAATTATTGATTCAAAATGCAATAGAAAAAATAACAAAGAACAGAACGTCAATTATCATCGCCCACAGATTAAGTACAATAATGAAAGCTGATAATATAATAGTTATGGATAAAGGGAAAATTGTAGAACAGGGAACTCACAGTAGTCTTATTGTTAATAAAGACGGTTTTTATAAAAAACTTTATGATGCCCAGCTAAAAAAAGAGGGTAGTTTGAACACAAATTAAGAAAGGTCTTTTTCAATTAATTTTGTAAGATTTTCAACTGAAACAAATTCAATAAACTTTCCGTTTTTAACATAAGAAATCTTTCCATTTTCTTCAGAAACTACGATTGCAACTGCATCTGTTTTTTCAGTGATGCTAACCGCAGCTCTATGCCTTAGGCCATATTTAACGGATATTTTAGATTGATTATTAATTGGAAGTACCACCCTTGTAGCCTTGATAAAATTATTTGAAATAATAATAGCACCATCATGAAGAGGACTATTTTTAAAAAAAATACTTTCTAAAATAGGTTGAGTTACCATTATATTCATCTCATCTCCTGAGTCTTCTAAGAAATTCAAATTATTACTTCTTTCAATTACAATTAAAGCACCTGTTTTTGATTGACTCATGTTATTGCATGCTAACATAACGGATTCAATATCGGTAGTATCTCGTTCTAGTCTTTGGTTTTTGAAAAATTTTATTTTTTCTAAAAAAGATCCTTTTTTAGAAATATTTGTAGAACCAACCATCAGTAAAAATTTTCGTATTTCAGGTTGAAATACAACAATTAATGCTATAATACCCACACTCATAAAACCTCCTATAATGCCTGATAACAATTCCATATCTAACAATACGGTAATTCTCCAAACAAGATAAATCAGAATAATTCCAATAAAAATATTAATTGCTACGGTTCCTTTTAAAAGTTTGTATGCGTAATATAAAAGACTAGCAACAAGAATGATGTCTAGTACATCAATTATAGAAAAGTTTAGAATTTCACTTACAAAGTCCATAATTATTACAAATATAGGATTAATTAATTTTAAGACTTCAATTCATTTACCAACCTGATGCATTCGTTTGCCTCTTTCACATCGTGTACTCTTATAATATTAGCTCCCTTTAACAATGAAATTGTATGTAATACCGTGGAGCCATTCAATGAATCGATGGGAGATAAATTAAGAGTTTTATAAATCATTGATTTTCTTGAGACACCAACAAGCAATGGTTTATTAAGTTTTTTCAAATAAGTTAAGTTTTTTAAAATATCAAAATTTTGCTTAGTTGTCTTTGCAAAACCAAATCCTGGATCAATAATAATGTCATTTATACCAAAACTTTTAGCTAATTCAATTTTTTCAGAAAAATAGTTGTCCATTTCTTCGATAATATTTTCATAGTCGGT
>Ga0315331_10004644_pt1 | contig 10330 bp, 8 predicted proteins | sample M160m34915metaG_FD_203456 | JGI IMG/M metagenome (GOLD analysis project Ga0315331, IMG submission 203456) | Ammonia-oxidizing marine archaeal communities from Monterey Bay, California, United States - M1 60m 34915 | ecosystem: Environmental > Aquatic > Marine > Intertidal zone | place: USA... | reverse complement strand
GGTCTGAGATCTTCATACCAAGCATTCACTTCATCTAAAGTGGCTTCTCGTATCTGAAAGGTCTCGTTTTCAACTTTATAATATATATAACTTCCCAAAAGATTTACTATTGAATCAATCGACAAAGGATCTGAGATATAAGCATTGGGAACGTTGTCTTGAATCGCTCTTAAATTTACATGCGATAATGGCGTTTGTATTACTGAAGTCATTATTCCCCCAACTCGTGGCAATGAATTGGGTAATGCATCATAAAGTACAATATCCCTGCTCCCTGGAGTTTCGTTAAGATCTTCCATGTGTTTAAAGAATCCATATCCTTCTGCTTCATGAAAAGGGATATAATTGATTTCAGCGAAGACATCAGACTCTAAAACCACATCGATTCTAGACCCCACAAAACCGTCAGCGTAGTTGTTGAGGTGGTTGTTTTCATCTGCTTGTCCAATAAAGTGGTTCATGTTATTTTGAAGGAATGGCATGTTTGCCGCCAAGAGTTCATAGGTTCTTTGAGTCGCCTCAAAATCATAAGCATCTCCAAAAGAAAAATTGAACGAATAGGTTCCTATAATACCGGTTGAAGTGATTTCATTGGGATTAAAAACAATCTCTCCAGAACTGTCATCACCAACAACAGAAGCACCAATTGAATTGAAAAATGTTGCGTGAATTGTATAGGTATTGCTATTAATAAAGTAGATCTTTGGTTCAGGCGTATCTCGGTCTAGTATTCCAAACTTAACGTAAAGCTGTCCATCAAGAAATGGGGCCCAACCCACATTATTTATTGTTGCCAAATCCAAAAAGGTTTGGGCATCTGGTATGGAGGTGGCTCCATCAATAAATGCAACAGGTTCTGCAAAGTTGATTGGGGCATCGGTAGGCATATTATTAAACTCTGTAATATCATCTACTCCATCTCCATCATAATCATCTGGAGAGGCAACATCGTGTTCTGTGATCGAATAATTGGCCTCAGGATAAGCTCCGTTAGGTTCAGAAATCACCATGGTTCCATTGACGCCCATTGTCATTGATACGGCCCAATTAAATGTGGGCGAATGTTGTGCATGAAGTACGTAATACTTACCAAATTGGCCTTGAATTGATAATTGAGCTTGTCCAAGCGCATTCACCGAGTAATTGTCAATATTAACTTGGCTAAAAGAAAAACTATAAGCGCAAGTCATAAGGAGTAATGATAAAAATAATTTCATAGTAGATGTAAATGGTTTAGTTAGATAAACTTAATCTGCTACAAGATACAAATGTTTGTCTTATATAAAAAAAACAGTATTTGGTTTCCAATAGAGCTCTAATGAGTAAAACGGTTAATTGAGAATTAAAGGGGGGTGATCCTATCTTTTATTCAGTCTTACACGAAAATGCAGTGTGTAATAAATGCAAGCGCCCTCTCTTTTTACGAAGGACTACTTGATAGATTCGATCATAAATATCTAGCTCAAATTCACCAAATTCTTCACCTACCAAAAGCCCAGCTAAAACCCCTGTCGTGTTGCTGTGTCCAACAACAAGGGCATCTTGTTTACGTTTGATTAATAGTGTTGAAAAATCAACGAGCTCTTCCTCGTTATATTCTTTTATTTCCATTCCTTTCATTGTTGCTGTAGGCAAAGCTGTATTTTTCGTTCGAGTGTAGTCAGTGCTGTAGATTGTACTAATAGGAACGTCACTAAAAAAGCGACTAAGACTTTTTGATCTTTGCTCACCACAATGAGTGAGCGGGGGGTCTGCGGAATTATTGAATGATACATCTTTTTCTGAATGTCTAACCAAATAGATTGTGAAAACGCCATTATTTTTAACGGTTTGGCATGACTGAAACCCAATAATCAGTATGAGTAAAATGAGGTATTTTTTTATCATTCGGAATCGTTAAATTTTTAGAAAATATAGAACCAAAGATACATCTTTATTTTTCCATTCTGAAGCCCGGATAAAGTCAGACTAAAGCCAAGGTATGTGACATTAAAAATCGATAAAGAAGAACTAAAGGTTATGCCAATGCTGCCTTATTTTGATCCGCAAGTTCGGTTCCGATTCGGCCTTGAGCCTCAACTGTTGCAGTACCGATATGTGGTGTGCTTGAAACTTATCTGGTTAAACCCTTATTGTGTTTTAATTTAGTATAGGTTGAGTTTGCAAAAGGTTTTGATAAAACTCCACTCTTTTTGGAATTGTGATATCTGCAGATTTATAAGTCCGGAAACTATCATTTTTTTCTTGAATTGAATAGTTGTGTTTCCCTGAAATGACAGATAGAATTATTCTCGGGTAGTTTTCAAATATTGAAATAGAGTTTTGATACCTTAAATTGTAAGGTTCGAATGGCGTTAGTTTTTTTTGGGGTATTTGTTCGATAATGGGACCGGTATCAACTCCTTCATCAATTTTGTGAAAAGTAACGCCTACAGTTTCAGGGCTGTTTTCCAAACATTGCCAAAACTCACTTCGTGTACCTTTAAAATAAGGCAATAAGGAGGTGTGGGCATTTAGAAAAGTCTGACAGGTTTGTAAAACATTTTTCTTAATTATCGGAGTTCCCCAGACCACGCAAATGTCAGGGGCTATTTTATTTAGCTCTGAAACAACTATGTCAGAGTTTACATTATCAACTTCCAATGTTTCGCTACTTGTATTTAAACTGCCTTTTGATTTTTCATCAATATAGGCTGATGTTTTGTTATTGTAATGATTTTTGCATTTCGATTCAAATGCAAGCGATTTATTTGTGATTTGTAAAAACCTTCTTTTCAAGATTCTTAAATTGAATCTTAAAAGTGCTGAAAGCCTTTTGGATAGTCTTTCGTTTTTACTATTTTGTTTTTTTGGTGTGAGCCGAATAACTTTTACTAAATCAATACCATTTTGAATGATTACATGTTCTAGGTATTTGGCACTTTTAGAACTGTTTGTGATTAATACAACCTTCATACGGGCTATTTAAAAATTATAGAGAAAATATTAGCTTCCTCGATTTTCAAATCAAATTTTAATGGAGTATCTCCCGAAATAATTTTAATTGTTTCTAAGTTAAATTGATTATTTCGTTCAAAGCTAAACTTCTTATTTGTTAAGTCAGACTGAGTAATATTAGAGTACCGAATATTATCTGGTAATATTTCAATCGTATTTTTTTGAGGAGAAAATTTAACATGATCTCTTAAAACTAAATAATCCAACATGGAAGAAATAGATGACACCATTAAGATTTTAGATTCATATTTTTCTTTTATATACCGAAGTGATCGTTTTGTTTTTGGTGGAATATGAAAAGGTTCTTTCATTTTTGATGCGGGTCGTTTACCGAGATGTGTGTATGCAACCATAGTGCCTTCATTCTCGACCAATGAGTCAATTTTTTTTTGCTCTAGAATATTTCCCAAGCCATATATATCAGCATCTTTCCAGGTTCCGTATCTTGAAAAGCAATAGAGTCTACTGCCATCAGCAAATTCGTTTGGATAATACTGACGATTATCAGGAATATTCAATTTTAATAGTTTTCGAATTCTTTTAGAGTGTATGAGTTGATTTAAAATCAGTTTTACCAATGATTTTCTTGAAGAAACTGGAGATTGCATAAAATATTTTGATGCTGATATTTTTCTGTCTTGTCCAATTATATTGGTGATTCCTCCGTTCCATATGTACCTTATGCCTATTTGTTTGATAAGGTCCAGTGTATACACATAATTCTTGTAAACAATTCCTGATGCATCTTTTGTAGATGGAGTTGAGCCCTTGTTAGAAAAATGGATCAAGTTTCCAATAAATTGAGCATGGTCAATCCACACTTTTGGTTCAATCGAGTTTTGTTCGATTATTTTAACTGCTTCAATTGCATCTTCTCTATCAAAGCCTAACCTTCTCGAATGCATGTAGTCACCCCATGTATGGATGATGTCGTGTTTCTGAGTTAAAATTTCTGGATGTTCAGTTAGATTTACTTGTTGGGGTAGATTATTATTAAATGATTTTATAAAAATACTGTTGGATAAAGGAAGTTCCAATTCACCCCAAATAAAAGCATCCAATTCTTTCCAATCCTTGATAAGGGTATTATCTGGGTCATTTGCTACTGTAAACCAAGCCTTGTAAGGATATGGGTACTTTAAAATCATTTCATGCCATTTATTTATGCCAAGGCTGCCTTAATTTGATCCGCAAGCTCGGTTCCGATTCGGTCTTGTGCCTCAACTGTTGCAGCACCGATATGTGGTGTGCAGGCAATACTTTCATGAGATGTTAAGGACGCGTCAGGATTAGGCTCATTATCAAATACATCGAGTGCCGCAGCTGCAACAATTCCTTTAGAAATCGCATCTTTTAAATCTCTTTCATTGATGACTCCACCGCGAGCAGCATTCACAATGCGCACCCCTTTTTTCATCATCTCAAATTCTTTCATTTGAATGACGGCACTTCCGTCTGCTTGTTTAGGAACATGAAGAGAAATGTAATCCAAATCTCCGATTACTGATGATAAATCATCTGTTGGAGTGATTTGAACATCAACATTTTTGCCTCCAACGTTTAAAGAGATAGTCGCTGTTTCGGTGTATTGGTCAATGGCCACAACTTTCATTCCTGCACCTAAAGCGTAGGACGCTAGGCTCTGTCCGATTCTACCAAATCCAATAATTCCGATGGTTTTCCCTCGAAGCTCAACTCCTTTAGCATAGCTCTTTTTAAGCTTTGAAAATTCGCCAGTCTCCATATTTTTGTAAGAAGAATAAAGAAATCTAGAAACCGCAAATAGATGTCCCATAACGAGCTCTGCAACGGATTGAGAAGAAGCGCCTGGTGTATTAATTACAGTCAATCCTTTTTCTCTTGCATAGCTTACATCGATATTGTCCATACCTACACCACCTCTACCAATAAGCTTAAGACTTGGGCAGGAATCCACTACATTTTGACGAACCGTTGTCGCACTACGGACCAATACTCCAACAACTTGTTCTTGATTAATAAAATCAATTAAATTGTCTTGCTCAACTTTATCAAGAATTACTTTAAATCCAGCTGCTTCAAGAGCGTTAACTCCACTAGCAGATATACCATCGTTTGCTAATATTTTCATCTTATTTTTTTATCCTTTATTTGAAAAACCTTTCATTAAATCAACCAATACTTGCACACTTTCAATAGGTAGTGCATTGTACATAGAAGCTCTGAAACCACCTACAGACCTGTGTCCTTTTAGCCCAACAAGATCATTCTTTTGCCACAAACTGTTAAATTCATCCAGTCTTGACTCATCATTCATGAGAAAAGTGATGTTCATATTGGAACGATCTTCTTTTGCTACAGTTCCTTCAAACAATGGATTGTTGTCAATTTCATTGTAGAGTAAAGCGGCTTTGGCTTCATTTCTTTCTTGTGCACCCTTGACACCACCATTCTTTACCAAATGACGTAAATTAAGCATCGATGCATATACGGGGAATACAGGAGGTGTATTAAACATACTGTCTTTTTCAGCATGAGTTTTGAGATCTAAATAGGTTGGCATGAAATCAGAGGTGGATTTTCCTAATATTTCATCCTTTACAATATATAAAGTAGTTCCTGCAGGTCCCATATTTTTTTGAGCACCAGCGTATATCAAATCAAAATCGGCAACATTAATTTCTCTTGAAAAAATGTCTGAAGACATATCACAAACTAAAGGGAGTGAAGTCTTTGGCATTTCTTTAAACTGTGTTCCGAAAATGGTATTATTAGATGTAAAATGTAAATAATCAGAGGCAACATCAAGATTGATATTTTTTGGAATGTAATTAAAGTTCTTGTCTGCCGAACTTGCCGCTTCGATTACTTCAAATCCCGCTTTTTTCGCTTCAGTCATGGCTTTTTTGGACCATGTGCCAGTATTAATGTATGACGCTTTTTTTGTGTTCCTCATCATATTTAAAGCGCTAATCAAAAAACCTAAAGAAGCACCACCTTGTAGAAAAATGACGGAATAACCCTCAGGAACATTTAATGCTTTTTTGACAAGATCAGTAGCTTCGTCCATGACCGCTACGAAGTCTTTGTGTCTGTGCGAAACTTCAAGTATAGACAAACCATTGAAGTCAACGACAGAGCGGGAAGCTTCTTGAAAAACTTCTTGTGGTAGAATGCACGGGCCCGCGCCAAAATTATGTTTCATGTAAATATGTTTTTAGCAAAAGTCTAAAAACTATTTAACGTGTAGGTTAAATTTTTAAAAATTTATTCCAAATGTTTAAAAAAAAACTGTTTTTGAGTCTTTAGTCTTTCTTTTCAGCCGCTTTTTTTGTGGCAGCAGGCGCTTTTTTCTTAGCTGTTGTAGCTTTCTTTTTAGCAGGAGCTGCTTTTTTTGCTACTGGTTTTTCGGCGGCATCAGCTGCTTTTTTTGGAGCTGCTTTTTTCTTTTTGGGCTTGGCAACAAATTTTACGCTTTGCTTTCTTTTTCTTGAAACTCCGTAAGAGCCAATCGTTCTTTTTCCTTTAGCAGTTTTTCTGTCTCCTTTTCCCATGATTATACTTTTTTATTAATTATCGATTTCCAAATTTACAATTCTTTTCCAATTATTCTTCTTCTAATCTCTCTTTCAATTTGTTCGCCTTTAATTAATGTGCGATTGCACCATGCAATTTTTAATTTGGTTTGTTCCTCTTCATTTAATTTCCAATTCAAATCAGATGATTCAAGTCTCATTCTTAAACTGCTCAATAAGATTGCAGCTGAAACGGAGATGTTAAAGCTTTCTGTGAATCCATACATAGGAATATTCACCTTGTAATCGGCTTCATTTAATACTTCATCAGAAAGCCCATCCATTTCAGTTCCGAAGAAAACAGCCATGGGCTCATGAATAGGTACATTGTAAATGTCATAGTCATCGGTGTGCGGGGTGGTTGCCAATATTTTGTATCCTCTTTTTTTTAACGTTTTGATACACTCTAGGGTGGGTTGTTCACCTTGAACGTGTGTTTCGGTTTCTACCCATTTACCAGCACCAAGGGCAATGTCACTATTGACTTTGTATTTATTGATGTTTTCAATAACATGCATTTTATTTATGCCATAGCAATCACAAGTTCTTAAAACGGCTGAGGCATTGTGAGCTTGGTATAAGTTTTCTACAACAACATTGATGTGATTGGTTCGCTCTGCTGCAATATTTTCAAATAGTGTCGCTTTGTTTTCAGTCAGCAGTTCTGTTAATTCACTTAATACAATTTCGTCGATATTCATTCTTGTTTATTTTATGTCAAGGTTTTTTTTTCTAATCAATCCATTTAAAACCAACACTAGTTATTCTTGATGTCGGTTCACCGTCAATTGACTCTGAACGAATTAAGTTTTGGGACATCTTACTTTCCAAAACTTCATTAATCCTTTTGATGAAAGCACAAGGTACGTTCAACTGATGCAGTTTGTTCGAGAGCTGAGCGGAGTCCATTTGCTCGACTTTTTGTTGAATCAATATTTCGAGTTTTTCTCTGTTTTCGACCCTCAATTGGTTGTTTGCAAAATGCGGGTCTTCCATGATTTCTAATTTCAGAGTAGTGCAGAGATCAATGAAATGTCTGTTACTACCAATAGCAAATGTAATTTGTTTATCGTCTTTTGTTTTAAAGATTTCGCCATATGGGGCTATGTTGGGATGTAAATTGCCGAGTCTTTTCGGTAAGCTTTTTGTCATTAAGTAATTACTTGCCTGATTTGTTAAGCTGCAAACCGCGGCATCATAAAGAGAGACATGAACTGTTTTTGCTTCTCCTTTTGTATGTCTGTGAAGTAATGCTAAAAGAATTGCTTCTTTGAGCTGATGGGCCGCAAGAACATCAATCAAAGCCACAGGCATTTTTAACGGTCCTGCATTTTTTTCACCATTGATGGACATAAAACCACTTTCTGCCTGAAGAATTAAATCATAAGCAACACGATCACTATCTAAGCCAAATCCTGTAATCTTAGCGATAATGAGGTTTGGATTTGCCTTTCTCAATATTGTATCTGTGATATTCAGTTTAACATCATCACCTTTTTTAAAGTTTGAGATAAGAATGTCTGTTGATTTTACCTTTTCAATAAATTCTTGATGGTCCTTTTCGTTTAAAAGATCCAATGTAAGATAGTTCTTTTTGTAATTAATACTTGAAAAATAGGCTGAGGTTTTATTCGTTGATTCTTCTGCTTCTTGTTTCCATGAACGGGTAACATCAGGAAGTAGAGGGTGTTCTATTTTAGTCACTTTTGCACCCAGTTCTGCTAAAAAAGTCCCCACTGACGGACCTGCGAGTACTGTGGAAAGGTCAAGAACATTTATCTGATTGAGGTTCATTAATTAAATGGGCTTTGTTTTAGGCAAATGTAAAGAATAAGAATCATTAAATGTGAGGGCAATTTTCGTTCATTTTCGATTTTAAGACTGCTTTTTTTTAACAATGCCGTTATGAGCCCTTGATTCTTCACTCAAATTCTTTAAATTCGCGTTTCAACGAAAAAAAGAATAATGGTATTTGATATTGAAATGATTAAAGAGGTATACGCAAGGTACCCAGAGCGAATTGCAGCAGCAAGAAAAGTAGTTGGTAAGCCATTAACACTAGCGGAAAAAATTCTTTACGCGCATTTATGGGAGGGTAGCGCCAATACGGCTCACGCAAGAGGAAAATCTTACGTTGACTTTGCACCAGACCGAATTGCTTGTCAGGATGCTACTGCACAGATGGCTTTGTTACAATTTATGCAGGCAGGAAAAACGAAAGTTGCTGTTCCTACAACTGTTCATTGTGATCATTTAATTCAAGCAAAAGTCGGTGCTGACAATGATTTGCAAAATGCGATCAATCAATCCTCTGAGGTTTTTAACTTTTTGGATTCAGTATCAAATAAATATGGAATTGGTTTTTGGAAACCAGGAGCCGGAATCATTCATCAAGTGGTATTAGAGAATTATGCTTTTCCAGGAGGGATGATGATTGGAACCGATTCTCATACGGTAAATGCTGGAGGTCTTGGTATGGTTGCCATTGGAGTCGGTGGGGCTGATGCCGTTGATGTTATGGCAGGAATGGCTTGGGAGTTGAAATTTCCAAAGCTTATTGGTATCAAGCTTACAGGAAAATTAAATGGTTGGTCATCACCAAAAGATGTAATACTGAAAGTAGCTGGAATTCTTACTGTTAAAGGTGGGACAGGAGCGATTGTAGAATATTTTGGAGATGGCGCTAAATCCATGTCTTGTACCGGAAAAGGAACGATATGTAATATGGGTGCTGAAATTGGGGCAACAACATCAACATTCGGTTACGATGAATCGATGGAACGGTATTTACGTTCAACAGGTCGAGATGATGTGGCAGATGCTGCGAATGGAATTGCTGAATACTTAACAGGTGATCCAGAAGTTTATTCCAACCCAGAAGCTTACTTTGATGAAGTTCTAGAAATTAATTTAGATGAATTGAAGCCACATATCAACGGTCCTTTTTCTCCAGATTTGGCAACAAGAGCAGGTGCCGACATGACAGAAAAAGCGAATAAAAATGACTGGCCTTTAAATGTTGAATGGGGTCTCATAGGTTCATGTACCAATTCTTCATATGAAGACTTGTCGAGAGCGTCTTCGATTGCGAAGCAAGCTTTTGAAAAAGGAGTAGAGGCAAAGGCAGATTTTGGAATAAATCCTGGTTCAGAGCAAGTAAGATATACCGCAGATCGAGATGGTTTATTAAAGAACTTTGAAGATTTGGGTGCGAAAATATTTACCAATGCATGTGGTCCATGCATCGGTCAGTGGGGAAGGTATAGCGATCCTAAAAATGCACCTAAAAATACCATTGTTCATTCTTTCAATAGAAACTTTGCCAAACGTGCGGATGGTAACCCAAATACTCATGCATTTGTTACATCACCTGAAATGGTTGCAGCGATAGCGATCTCCGGAAGATTGGACTTTGACCCAACCACAGATACCTTAACCAACAAGAATGGGGAAGAGGTTAGACTAGATGAGCCAGTTGGTTTTGAGCTGCCTCCAAAAGGTTTTGATGTTGAAGATGCAGGTTTTCAAGCACCAGAAGCGGACGGTTCGGGAGTAAGTGTAGTGGTTTCAGAAAGTTCTGAACGTCTTCAGTTGTTGACGCCTTTTACTCCATTAGGAAATCAAATTACCGATGCCAAATTATTGATAAAAGCGCACGGAAAATGTACTACCGACCACATTTCAATGGCAGGTCCATGGTTACGTTACAGAGGGCACCTCGATAATATTTCAAATAACTGTTTAATTGGGGCAGTAAATGCTTTCAATATGAAAACAGA
>Ga0315331_10004643_pt1 | contig 10330 bp, 6 predicted proteins | sample M160m34915metaG_FD_203456 | JGI IMG/M metagenome (GOLD analysis project Ga0315331, IMG submission 203456) | Ammonia-oxidizing marine archaeal communities from Monterey Bay, California, United States - M1 60m 34915 | ecosystem: Environmental > Aquatic > Marine > Intertidal zone | place: USA... | reverse complement strand
GCGGTTAACAGTGCATCAATTACGTGGGCTACAAGCGGACGGCCTAAGGCTGGTAGCAGCACCTTGGGTCGGTCGGATTGTATTCGGGAACCCCGCCCAGCAGCGAGAATAATTGCCATTGTTTGTGCGCTAGTGTCGTTGGCAACGGGATTGTCAAGCATCGCGTCGGCGGTCATCGCAGGTGATTAATCCAAGATAAGAATTGTGCTGTGGAGGGTGGCAAAACGATTGCTATCAGTATCATGCCACGAACGCCTGTTTTTTTCTAGGGGGAGATTCTTAATATGGTTCAAATTGCTTTTACGGGTCTACGGCAGCATAAAAAAGCCTTGTGATGGACCCAAAACTATCGGTCGAGGGTAATTTTTCGCTTACGTTTTGATTGTTGACACATCGCCGTAGGCACACCTAGAATATTTAGCTTCGGAGCAAACGGTTTAAAAGGTTGATGTTGTGGACGATGCAATACAAAAAGCAGATACGCTGATCGAAGCGTTATCTTGGATTAGGCAATTTCGTGGTCGTACGACTGTCATTAAACTTGGCGGAAGTGTCATGGCCGACGAAGATGCGCTGCGACATGTATTGTTGGATATTGTTTTTATGGAAACCGTTGGAATGCGACCTGTGATCGTACATGGAGCAGGTCCCGCTATCAATATCGCTATGGAGAAAGCTGGTATTGCACCTAATTTTGTACATGGTCGTCGAGTAACGGATCAAGCGACACTAAGAATCGTACAGGATGTACTTGCCGGCAGTGTTAATCGCCGGATTGCTGAGCTGATCGAAGATATTGGTGGTCGTGCTATGACCTTGAATTTCGATAGTACCCCCGTGTTATTTGGCGAGCCATTGGAATTAGTGCTCGATGGTGAAAATATGGATTTAGGATTCGTGGGTCAAGTCACACGAATCGATCAAGCGGTCATCGATAATCTGTGCTACGCGGGGACGGTTCCTATCATCCCGTCGATGTGTACGGACGAGCAGGGACAAGTTTATAATGTGAATGCTGATTCGGCAGCCACCATGGTGGCCAGATTGTTAGGAGCCGAAAAGTTAATCTTTTTGAGCGATGTAAATGGTGTTCGCGAGGATAAAGACGACCCATCAACGTTGATAGCTTCGCTGAGTGCCGAGCGTGCTCACCAATTGATTGCCGCCGGGGCAATCGATGCTGGAATGATCCCCAAGGTCGAAGCTTGCATTGAAACTCTCGACCGCGGCGTACGCAAAGTCCATATTATTGATGGGCGTATCCGCCATTCGCTGTTGTTGGAAATCTACACATCGCAAGGCATTGGCACTCAAATCGTCAAATAGCGAGTAGCGTAGTTCGCGAGATACGCTTGACTAGGTGTTTCACCGTTTTACTATCGTGCGGTACAATTAAAAAAAGTATTCGAAAAATCAACCTGTAATATGCACCGGAAATGCCGTAGAAAGTTTAGCATTAAAAGGACCAGAAGCCATGAACGCTCAGAATTTAAGTTCACCAGATACGATCGCGCTGTTTCAAGACTATGTTATACCCAATTACGGGCGTTATGGCATTAACTTGGTGCGTGGAGAAGGGTCATCTATTTGGGACGCTGAGGGAAATCGCTATCTGGATCTATTTCCAGGTTGGGGCTGTAATTTGCTGGGACATTGTCCACCCAAGGTAGTAGCAGCTATCCAGAAACAGGTAGCGACGCTTGTGCATGTCCCCAACTCTTGGCATTTTGAATCTCAGGGACAGTGGGCCAAGTTATTGAGTGAGCGCAGTTTTGGTGGTCAAGCATTTTTCTGTAATTCGGGAGCAGAGGCCAACGAAGCCGCAATTAAATTAGCACGATTACATCATGGTCCAGAACGATATAAGATCATTACCTTTGAAGGCGGTTTTCATGGGCGGACGTTGGCTACGACTACCGCCACGGCGCAGCCCAAATACCATGCCGGCTTAGGACCGTTGATTGCTGGATTCAATTATGCACCCTACGGTGACCTGCAGGCAACGAAAGAGTTAATCGACGATGAAACGTGTGCTCTGCTTATTGAACCGATCCAAGGTGAAGGTGGAGTTCGAATTCCTGCGGATGGATTCTTGCAAGGTTTGCGGCAGTTGGCTGATCAGCACGACTTGTTGTTAATGTTCGATGAGGTCCAAACGGGATGTGGTCGAACGGGAGATTGGTTTGGGTATCAACGCTTTGGTGTGATACCAGATGTTATAACATTGGCGAAAGCGCTCAGTGGCGGAATCGCTGCAGGCGCTATGCTAACAACAGCGGAAATTGCTCCGAGTTTGAGACCCGGAATGCATGCGTCTACCTTTGGTGGAAACCCGATGGCAGCAGCTGCAGGAATTGCCATGATTGAGACGATTGAAGAAGAAGGGCTATTGGAAAATGTGAAAACAATAGCCGATCTTTTCGAAAATCGTTTTAATGAATTACGTAATGAATGTCAGTGGATTAAGGAAATTCGGGTCGCGGGTATGATGATTGGAATTGAACTGGATATCGATGGCGGGAATGTCGTACAGCAATGCTTAGAACAGAATCTGCTAGTTAATTGCACGCAAGGTAATGTTATACGATTGCTGCCGGCCATGAATTTGACCGAGCAACAAGCCAATGAAGGCATTGATATTTTATCCGACGTGTTGCGACGATTGGAAGTGTAACACGGACAATCAGAGGTCACGGACAACAGAAATCTGAGACACCTAACTCAATGGTCCGACGAGTCGCTTGAATTTAAAATCGAGCGCATTGTTTTTTGGAAGGAGACGTTATGAGACATTTAATTTCGTTAATGGATTTAACCAAAGACGAACTGTTTCGAATTTTGGAGATTGCCGAATTACTTAAGGCCGATTTGGCTGGCACTAAAAAGTCGGCACCGCTGCAAGGTTCGAATCTTGCACTGATATTTGAAAAACCATCGTTGCGAACCCGCGTCAGTTTTCAGGTTGGTATGACTCAGCTTGGCGGTGATTGCGTGTTTTTAGGACAAGAAGCGGGTTGGGGGGTGCGCGAATCAATGAAGGATTTTGGCGAAGTACTGAGCGAATATGTCGATGCCATCGCTTGTCGATCCTACTTGCATCAAACGGTGCAGGAGCTAACGCAATATTGCACGGTACCGGTGATTAATGCTTTGACGGATTTCTGCCATCCATGTCAAGCGTTAGCCGACGTACATACAATTGCTGAGCATGTCGGTGGATTGCAGAGGCTTGCAGGTCAGCAGGTGGCTTATATCGGTGATGCTAACAATATAGCACGGTCGTTAGCTATCGCTTGCGGTAAGCTTGGTATGAAACTTACGATTGCTAGTCCGGAAAAATATCAATTTGATAAGTCCTCATTAGATAGTATTAGCGATGGATGTGATGGATTTACAGTACAACAAACCACTGACGCACGGGCTGCTGTTGAGAATGCGGTGGCTATATATACTGATGTTTGGACAAGTATGGGGCAGGAGAAAGAGCAAAAACAGCGAGAACAAGATTTTGCGGAATACCAAGTTGATGAACAATTGCTTAATGTTGCTGCCAAGGATTCAATTTTCTTGCACTGCCTACCGGCTCGCAGGGGTCAAGAAGTTACCGACGCGGTAATAGATGGTCGTCAAAGTAGGGTCGTGACCCAGGCCGGAAATCGCATGCATGCTCAAAAGGGATTATTGATGTGGTTGTTGCAAGAAGTCAATAAATAGAATTTAGGAGATGATAATGGCCAAGACGAAACGACGGGCAAATCAATTACGAGACATCTCAGTAAAAAGGCGTTATACGAATAAGGCGCCTGGCAGCGTGCTGTTCCGCGCCGGTGAAACGGTTGTATTGTGTACCGCAAGTATCGAGGAATCGGTTCCGCATTGGATGAAGGGCAGCTGTCGCGGTTGGATTACAGCTGAATATAATATGTTGCCCTCGAGTACCAGCCCACGTAAACGTCGAGATCGCGGCAAGGTGGATGGTCGCACAACGGAAATTCAACGGTTGATAGGTCGTAGCATACGGGCGGTTGCGGACCTTGATGCACTGGGAGAACGTTCCATATCAATTGATTGTGATGTGTTGCAAGCAGATGGTGGAACTCGCACGGCTAGTATATCCGGTGCTATGATTGCGTGTGTCGACGCTATTCATAGCATTCGTAAAAATTTACCAGATCCCCAGAAATATCCGCTGCTTGATAGTGTAGCCGCTGTAAGCGTGGGGGTTGTGGCTGACCGTTGCTTCTTGGACTTAGATTATGAGTTAGACTTTGCTGCGGACGTGGATATGAATGTCGTGATGACCGGAGGAAAACGGTTTGTTGAAATTCAAGGGACGGGTGAAGAAGCGACCTTTGATGATGCTCAGCTACAGAGCATGCTCAGTCTCGCTGGGCAGGGAATACGCCAACTTACTAAGATTCAGAAAACAGCACTCGGTGCACGGTGGCCTTGGTAGGAGCAAATACAATGGTAAATCCAACGGGATCATCGTTGGGGTTAGTCTCTAGGTCTAATTGCTATTGTTCATGCCTTCCATCCCGCCCATGCCCGGCATCTCACCCATGCCCGGCATTTGACCCATGCCTCCGTCGGTGGGAGTGACTTGTTCGTCGCCATCAGAAGCGTAGTTGTAGCGGCGGAACAATTTGTCGTCGGTAAGTTCAGTACGGACGACGAGGTTACCCTGTGCATCAATCAGTAAAAACTCACCTGGTGCGTGATAGGGGGAATCTTTCGTGTCTAGTGGTAATTTGTCGCCACCACGGATATCACCAATGATAAAGTCGGTTTTGAATTGTTGTTGTCCGGCGGCCATAATGATTTCAGTAATCGGGTGTCCGTATTCTGCGTCTACTATGAAATTCATGAATGATCCGCGATGGACGGGGCGATCAAACATTACATCTACTGCGCGACGTTTGTCCCACATAATCGTCTTGACAATTCCTGAAGGTTCATGGTCTTGGAATGATCTTCGGCTAACTGGATCCGTTAAGATCTTAACGACGTCCGTTGTTCCACCCGCGAATTGTAATGGATCCATCACCGTAACAGGTTCGCTGGGTTCACTCCAAGGAGTAGCGCGATAGAAGATTGCACTATCAAGCTGTTTAATCCGTTGGACCACGTCCTCCTTGAGTGTGACTTGCTTGGGTACTGGGTGGTCGCGGTACTCGTCGTCGGATTTGGTGTTGGGGTGGTTTGGATCTTCAATCAGTAATTGTACGCGGTACCGATACACATGCCCTATTTCAGCGGAGAAATCATAGAAGCGAACGAGTTTATAATCGGGAATGTTGTTGGAAGTTATTGCTCCGCCCATGCCTTCCATGCCACCACCCATGCCACCCATCATGCCACCCATGCCTTCCATGCCACCCATCATGCCGCCCATACCAGGCATATCTTCCATGCCTCCCACGCCTCCTGCGGGATTGGTGTTTTTATTTCCATTGGGTCGATTGTTTACTAGGCCACCTGGAAGATCAGCGTTTTCGTTGTTTTCTTCTGGTTCTTGTTCTATTTCTTCGTCGGACTCTTGCTCATCAGGTTTTGCAATCGTCATACCTGCCAGTGGTATTTCTGGATGTCGTAATAAGTTATCGAGGTCGCGCACCATGACCGGCGGGCATTGCAGTGAAATGTATTGGTTTAAGTATGACGACGCGACAATTTCCGTCGCGGTACTGTGCCATTTCTTTTGTTCGTTGCGGTGTGCATTAGTATGTAGAATTCGTTGCCACTGTTCTTCATCGACGACTTGCGTAGGATCGTTTGTTACATCGACACGTTCGACGTACATAAATACGTAATCAGGTTGATCACGCAGTCCGTCGTACCCTGATCGCATAGCCAGTGCACGTTCAAATTCATCAAATTGTTGTTTAAAGGGCACGAGTGCTGTACCGGCGACCATTGTGCGTGCTCGAGCGACTGGAGTTCCTATTGGCTTGTTACCGGTTAATTGACTAGTGCCGCCATCATCGGTGCCGTCGCCGCCTTCCATGCCGCCTTCCATGCCGCCCATCATTCCACCCATACCAGTCATGTCTTCCATACCACCCATGCCACCACCCATGCCACCACCCATGCCACCAGTGTTTCCACCAGTGGGGCGATAGCCTAGTATTTGGCCGCGATCGCTGCGGAGTTTACGGATTGCCCCTTCCGCATCATTCATCGCTCCATCCATGTCACCCATCATGCCGCCCATACCAGGCATATCTTCCATGCCTCCTTCCATGCCGCCTTCCATGCCGCCTTCCATGCCAAAGGCAGCATCGTCCCTTCGTTTGGGTGATTTACGAATGGGTTTCTTTTCTTCGATCACTTCCTGAGCTGGTTCGTCGTCTGCTGTGGGGTCTTGTTCATTTTCCCCCAAAATATAGGCTACTGGCCCAGTTAGCGCAAAAGTACGAATATCCATCACTGGGTACAACTGGGGATCTTCGCGTCGGGTAATGATCCGGTTGATTGGGGGATTGAATAGTTGATCGGGAGAGTAGTTGTCCGCGTTGATTGTCATTTGACTATTCTTGGCGCGAGCTTCATAGCTTGCCATAAGGTAATTAGCTTGTTCCTTCTCCCACTTTCCTTCGGTGATCGTGGTATTAGCTTTGGTAATTTGATCATCGAGTTGGCTCCCATTTTTTTCGAATCGTTTACCGAGATCATTAACTCCGGCACCCATCCCAGCGTATATGAGGTAGCCTGATAATAATACAGCGACAGTCAGAGCGATCTTCTCTGCATGGACGATAAATAGGTTGTCAGAAACCGGCTTGGATTTGCTTTTTGTTACTATAGTAGATTTCTTGCTAATGACGTTCGGTGTCGCAGATGGATCGGCTGTGAGATCCGTCTCGCCCGAAGCTTTAAGCACTGCGTCCATGATTGCATCTGCTTGGTCTTGCTTTTTTTTGCGTCCAAAAACCATGTTACATTCTCCATTGCGAAGCAACGGACCAAAAATTCGGCGTTGCCAGACAATTAGTAAAAATCATTTGGTTAAAACTACTCAGCTTCACCACCAGGGTCGGCTGGGTTGTTATTGTTTGTGGTATCCTCTTGAGGGTCAATCCCTAGAGCTGTTAAGTTTACAGGATTATAAATGTGTACGATTCCGTATATTTCGACTTCGACGTGGTATTTCATCGTTGGGGCTTGAATGACAGCTCCACCTCCCATGGCTCCGCCCATACCTCCCATGGCTCCGCCCATGCCTCCCATAGCTCCGCCCATGCCTCCCATAGCTCCTCCCATGCCTCCCATAGCTCCTCCCATGCCTCCCATAGCTCCTCCCATGCTACCCATGTCGCCTTCACCCATTCCACCGTCCATTCCACCGTCCATTCCACCCATGGCTCCGTCCATTGCCCCACCACCGCCACCGCCTTTGTTCATTCCTGAGGGAGCATTGATGCGGACCTGTAACACTTCGATACTTAATTCGGCATTTCCACAGGCAGCAAGAAACTGATGTAGATGTCTAAGGTCGATCATCAATCGAATTCTAGTGGGATATCTTTTAGCGATTGCAAGTTCTGGGCGAGTGTTCTGCGTTTCTTTCGTGATATTCACAGCAGAACGTAATTCGCTGATAGCTAACGGTTGGTAGGCATCGTCGACATAGCGCAGATCACCAGGATCGCTTGACGACTCAGCTTCTCCGCTGCTACCACCTTCACTGCCACCACCGCCTTCCATATCGCCACCACCTTCACCACCACCACCGCCTTCCATACCGCCTTCCATACCGCCTTCCATACCACCCATGCCGCCCATCATGCCATCCATACCACCCATGCCACCCATGCCACCCATGTCACCCATGCCACCCGCATCACCGCCTGAAACTTTACCACCACTGAGTATCGCGTCTTTAGCGAGATCCACTCCGGTGGGGCCAATGAAAGCGCCATTCTTGGCAAGATCGATACCGATAATCTCAGTAATTTTAGCGTTATATGGAGCATCCGCAGTCTTATTCATGTCCGCGATAATTTTGAGCCATTGGTTCAATACCCAGATGTCTTCTTGTGCGTAGAGGATCTCCAGTGTGGTGGGCACGCTACCTGTCCAAGCAAATCGTGATGTAAGCGATTTTTGATTAGATTCTTTCCAGACAATCAGGTGATTGTCGACTGCTGCGGTATCAGTTGCACCTCCTACATTAGCGCTAGCATCTCCAGCTCCGCCAACTAAGTTAGGGTCGGGACCCCAGCGTGCATCAACGATATCTGCCAGTGTCGGTATGTATTTTTCGGCAAAGTCTTTGTATTTGATACGAGCGATTTGGCTGATTTCCGTTTTTACTGAATTGTTTAACGGGTTAATTACACCATCCGCTGCAACTTTGAGTTCGATAGGTGCTAATGGTTCAAAATAATTAGCAGTTATACGATCAAGTTCACCTGGACCGACGGGCCAATTCAATGACTGTTTTTGTACGTTGTATTTGTCTTGCCAAGTTTTATGGATGTCAGTTTTGACGGAATTTAAAATAACGGTCATTCCGTCGTCGAATTTATCGTTGGGATGGTTTTTGTTGTCCGCGATTTTTTCTAGTCTGGTAAATGTGCCGCTGATTCTACCTTCATTTTTCGTGCGTTCTTCATTTAATGAGCCAACTGCCAAAAACCACATAACGGAAATGGTCAGGACTACGACGCCGGAGACGCCCCAAAATAAGTGTTTTTTAATGTCTTCCATAAGGCTCTATATCCGAAAAGGAAAAAAGGTTTGAGCTAAGTTGATTCCAAAAATAAAAGTTATTGATTTACTCGATAGGTGGACCGTTGTCATCGGGACCTTGGGGGCCTGGATCGCCGGCGGGTCCACTTCCCGGATCATCGTTGGGGTCACCGCCAGGATTACCATTAAGACCGGCAGCTTGCGATTGTGTCGCATCGATTGCTTCTTGGGCCTGCTGCGCAGCAAGTTGTTGAGCAGCAAGTCGTTTGATCGGTTCCGTTGGCATCCAGCAAAATTGGACAACAAACGAGTATTTTTTGGCTTTGTAGGTAACGACTTCGTCAGTACTCCCATTGGGATCGGAATCGGCAGACCCAGAAGTGCCTCCATTACCCAATGAACCTGCACTAGTTGCTTCTCCACCGGGTGTCCCCATGCTGCCCATGTCACTACCCGGATCGCCGCCAATGTTGGTATCACCAATAGTTACTTCGCCGATTTCTTGGGAGCTAACAAGTACAATATGACTTAAACCCATTTCTTCGATAGAAAATTGTTCCATGGTAAATTCTGTGTTTGGATCGTCTATCGCGGCAATCGGTAAGTCGATAACGCTTAGCCTTAGACGTTCAAGCAGGGACATGTGAACGTGACTAATATCACCGGTTTCTCGATCATTGTTAAAGAAATGATACCCCTTAAGCTGAATGATCCAACCAGAACCGGTTGGTCCGCCTGCAGCAGTTACGCCGGTTCCGTTATTATCACCAACTGGTCCACCAACTGGTCCACCAACGTTGTCATTATTAGCAGTTTGAGCGGTGGATTCTTGCGTGGCTGCCATTTCCGCGGCGATCATCTGTTCGACGAATTCTTCGTTGTTGGCTAAAAAGGCATCATTTAGTTGGATTGTATCAATCCAGATTTGTCGGTTTTTCTTGATGAAACTGAGCCCACTTTGGTGATCTTTCGAAACTTTGGTCCACCATTCGTTAAGGTCTTCAAGGTAGGCATTATCGATGGATTCTATATAGAAATCTGGACGGGCACTAAATGCAATTTTATCTGGATCGCGCCAATTAGATTGCTCATGCGGTAACACTGAATTGACAGTTTTCAGCAGTTCGATCCACAAAACTTGCCGGTCTGAATTTCCAATGAGTTGTTCACCAAATTTCTGGAGGTTTTCATAGGCTCCTTGTAACGCCTCATAGTTCTTGATATTTGTATCAGATGTAGATGAAACACTTTCCGCTTTGGTGAGCTTTGATTCCCAACTGTCCGGTCCCAACGCTGTCGTGCTTGCTCCGGTATCGTTGTGTGCAACTTTCTTCCATACTCCATATTGCATAAAGTAGTTGAACGAAAATGAGAGCAACAGCAGCGCGACCGCCGAAATGATCCACGGTTTTTTTGAATCAACGAGTCGGTCAAACAGAATTTCACGAGGTAGTAAGTTTGTTTGTAATTGTGCAATGCCCAGCGATTGGAGGCAGAGCCCATAACAATTTGCAAACGAAAGCATGTTGTTTTTAAACGTTGGACTAGCCGTAACGGTTGACCCCTTGAGGCGTTTGAACGCGTTCATTTCAATAACAGCGACATCTACTTTTTTGCCAATAAACGCTTGAAGGCC